>WFLX010396165.1_pt1 | contig 15176 bp, 11 predicted proteins | sample 4967041 | NCBI WGS metagenome assembly WFLX01 (sample SAMN12857096, study PRJNA449069) | gut metagenome | isolation source: stool from male and female vole | host: Microtus ochrogaster | place: USA:Florida | collected 2017 | reverse complement strand
TTTATTAGGAACGTCGGTCGAATATTAAACCTCAGACCTAGAAAAAAACTCGGTTTCTCTTCCCCTAAAGAGGAATTCTTCAAACAAATCGCTAATTTTGCACTTGCCAGTTGAACCTGCACATTTGATTGCCACACAGTGCAGGAAAGAAAAAAACGAGAAAATCTGAGGAAATGAGCGGGCTTTTTCGTAAATTCGCGATTTGGTTATGAGGTCGGGGCGACAAGCCTGACTGTCAGCCAAATACAAAATACAGAAAATACCGTAAATCTGTGGAGACGAAAAAATCTACCAAGTACATCTTCGTGACGGGAGGCGTCGTGTCGTCATTAGGCAAGGGCATCATCTCGTCTTCGCTCGCCAATCTTCTGATCGCGAGGGGCTACAAGGTCACTATCCAAAAATTCGACCCATACATCAACATCGACCCGGGCACTCTCAATCCATACGAACATGGGGAATGCTACGTCACGGTCGACGGACACGAGGCTGACCTTGACCTGGGGCATTATGAACGCTTCACCGACATCAAGACCACTCGCTACAACAACGTGACGACGGGGCGCATCTACAAGAGCGTCATCGACAAGGAGCGCCGCGGCGACTATCTCGGGAAGACGGTGCAGATAGTGCCGCACATCACTGACGAGATCAAGCACGCGGTGAAGGCTTTCGGCACGACGGGCGAATATGATTTCGTCATCACGGAGATCGGCGGCGTGGTAGGCGACATCGAGTCGCTGCCTTTCATCGAGAGCATGCGCCAACTGCGCTGGGAGCTCGGCGACGACTGTGTATGCGTCCACCTGACCTACGTGCCCTATATCGCCGCCGCCAAGGAGCTGAAAACGAAGCCGACGCAGCACTCAGTGAAGCAGCTTCAGGAGTACGGCATACAGCCTGACATACTTGTACTGCGCACGGAGCACCACGTGCCGTCGGACATGCGCAAGAAGATAGCGCTTTTCTGCAACGTCAGCCCCGACTCGGTGATACAATCGGAGGATGTGCCGTCGATCTACGAAGTGCCGATCAAGATGCATGAGCAGCGTCTCGACGAGCTGGTGCTCAGGAAGGTAGGCTACCCTGTAGAGCAGGGCTACGCCCACATGGAGCCGTGGCTCAACTTCCTGCGAAAGATGGAAGCGGCAGAGAAGACCGTCACCATAGGGCTTGTAGGGAAATACGTTGAGCTTCAGGACGCTTACAAGTCGATCAACGAGGCTCTCTTCCAAGCGGCCACTTACCTCGACCATAAGCTTGACCTCAGATACATACACTCAGAAAAACTCAACGACGTCAATGTCGAGGAGAAGCTCGCGGGACTCGACGGAGTGATAATAGCCCCGGGATTCGGCCAACGCGGAATCGAGGGTAAATTCTCGGCGCTGAAATGGTGCCGCGAGCACGATGTGCCTACTTTCGGTATCTGCCTGGGCATGCAGTGCATGGTGATNGAATTCGCCCGCAACGTGCTAANCCNCCNTAACGCCAACTCCACGGANATGGACTCGCGGNCGCCGTTCAACGTCATTGACCTCATGGAGGAGCAGAAGTCGATCTCCAACATGGGGGGCACGATGCGTCTCGGAGCCTACGACTGCGAGCTGACACCAGGCTCACGCGCCGCAGAGGCGTACGGACGGACCATGATCAGCGAGCGCCACCGCCACCGCTTCGAGTTTAACAACGCCTTCCGCGACCAATTTGAGCAAGCGGGGATGAAATGCGTGGGCCAGAACCCGTCGACCCACCTTGTGGAAATCGTGGAGCTGCCCGAAAAGCGTTGGTTTATAGGCACGCAGTATCACCCGGAATACTCCAGCACGGTGCTTCACCCGAACCCGATATTCATCTCGTTTGTGAAAGCTGCCATCGCTTACGGCGAGGAGAAAAACAGAACTATTTAACCCATTATTACATTAGATGAAAGACGCTATCAAAATCCTGCTCATCGTGGCCCTGGTGTTCTTCGGAATGTCGATGATGACCAAGAGCTGCCAACCCAAGCCCGACAATAGCGACACCACCGCGCAAGCCGGGCCCGGGAAGGAGGACTCAGCCGCCTCGGCCGACTTCGCCCCCCTCTCGCCCACAGAAATCGCCATCGTCAATGCCCCTGACGCCATACGCAAGGCGGGGAAGGCCGACGACGCCACCGGCAAGGTAACTTTCGTATATGAAAACGTGTCGCTCTCGCTCAAAGGGGACTCGGCAATAGAGGGCACCGTAAACGTCGACGACACCATCACGATCACGTACGCCGAGATTCTCAGCGGCTCTTTTAACCGCCCGCTGACCAACTACCAGAAAGGGAAAGCGGCGAAGGCGGTGCGCGACGCGCTGGAATTCGCCGGCAAGAACGGGGCGCTGTCGCAGAGCATGCTCGCCCCGGAGAGCTCGGAGACGGTCGGCTTAGAAAACGAGCAGGTGAAGCTGCAGTTTGCCAACCGCGGCGGCTACATATCGCAGGCAACGCTCAAGCACTATTTCACCTATTTCGACTCGAAAACCAATCCCGACTCGATCGACAAGAAAGAGGTGAACATTTACCGTCCGGAATATAAAAACGCCGTATATTACGGCTTTGAGCTTATCACCCCCGACCAGGTATACAACTCGGTAGACCTCAATTTCACCCCCCGCCAAGTCAATGACTCGGTAGTGGAAATGACGGTGGCATTCGGCGAGAAATCATACTGGGGCTACCGCTACACCCTCCACAGCGTAGCCGACCAGCGCAGCGGCGAGAATTTCCTCATTACCGTAGACGTGATACAGAAGAATATGCACGGACTGCTGTCGAACTCGATGAACGCGCCCCACTTCCGCTGGCACAACCTGATGCCCCGCCAAGACAAGAGCCGCACATTTGAGGAACGCAACTCTTCAATATATTATAAATATGTAAGCGACAGCCCCGACGACCTCGGCCCCTCGACCGACAACACGGAGCTGAAGCATGGCATCAGCTGGATAGCGTTCAAGAATCAATTCTTCTCGTCGGTGATCATACCCCGCACGCCCTTCAGCGCGGGATATGTGGCGCAGGCCTCGTTTAACGACGCCACGGGCGAGTATGCCGACTTCGTGAAGGATATGGACGCGAACCTCGTGGCCGAATATGACGTAAACGCCGAAGTGGCAATGACGTTCGATATGTATATCGGCCCCAACGACTACAACTATTACACCGACCTCGACAAGGTGATCTCGCCCGACACGGATCTCGATCTGACGCGCCTCGTGCCTCTCGGCTGGAGCTGGCTGCGCTGGATCAACACGCTGATTATCATACCGATATTCTCGTTCCTGAGCGAATATATATCGAATTACGGTATCATAATCCTCATACTGACTATCATCATCAAGATAATCCTCTTCCCCTTCACCTACAAGAGTTACCTCTCGCAAGCCAAGATGCGCCTTCTCGCGCCCGAAATCAAGGAAATAAACGAGAAATACCCGGGCCAGGAGAACGCGATGACACGCAACCAGAAGACGATGGCGCTCTATTCACGCGCCGGGGCGAGCCCGATGTCGGGCTGCCTGCCGCTGATGCTTCAGATGCCTATCCTCATAGCGATGTTCTCGTTCTTCCCCTCATGCATAGAGCTGCGCGGACAGAGCTTCCTCTGGGCCAAGGACCTTGCGGCCCCCGACGTGATATTCACGCTGCCGTTCTCGATTCCGTTCTACGGGAGCCACGTCAGCCTCTTCTGCTTGCTGATGACAGTGACCAACATTATCTACACTCAGATTAACATGAAGAGCCAGCCCACATCGTCGTCGATGCCTGGCATGAAGTGGATGATGTATCTGATGCCGCTGATGTTCCTCTTCTTCTTCAACGACTACGCTTCAGCGCTGAGCTACTACTACTTCCTGTCGCTGCTTATCACTATAGTGCAGACGTGGGTGTTCCGTCACTGCGTCAGCGAGGAGAAGCTTCGCCGCAAAATGGCCGAAAACGCCGCCAAGCCGAAGAAGAAATCGGGCCTGATGGCGCGCATGGAGGAGATGCAGCGCAAGCAGCAAGCCATGCTCCGCGAGCAGCAGAAACAGCAAGGCAAACGCCGCCGCTAATCCCCAATACATACGATACTGAAAAAGGCCCGCCATGCGCGGGCTTTTTTTTCGCAATTAACGACCGCGCAGGATGTGATTGCCGAGGGGCGAAAAAAATGGCGAAATCGGGGCGAAAAAATTTGGCCATGTCGGGCAAAATCGCTATCTTTGCGGCGCAAAATAATCATGCCGCACCGGGCTTTAGATAAGAGGAATGGGGACAACCCCGCGCCCGCCCGACGGATTAACCCGATAATCAACAAGTTAGATGTACGCTATCGTAGAAATTCAAGGACAGCAGTTCAAAGCCGAACAGGGCCGTTTCTTGTATGTACACTATCTCGGCGAAGCAATGGAAGCCGGCCAGGCCGTAGAGTTTGACCGCGTTCTTCTGATCGACGAGGATGGTGCCGTGAAAGTCGGCGCTCCCACCGTAGAAGGTGCAAAAGTAGTATGCGAGGTAGAAACCCCGCTCGTAAAAGGTGACAAAGTGATCGTTTTCAAGAAAAAACGTCGCAAAGGCTATCGCCGCAAAAACGGCCATCGCCAGTACTTCACCAAGGTTGTGATCAAAGAAATCGTTGCTTAACCCACTAAAATCTTAAAAACATGGCACATAAAAAAGGTGTAGGTAGTTCTAAGAACGGCCGTGAATCGGAAAGCAAACGACTCGGCGTTAAGATTTTCGGCGGTCAATACTGCAAAGCAGGCAACATCATCAAGCGTCAGCGCGGCACAGTTCATCACCCCGGCTTGAACGTGGGCATGGGCAAAGACCACACTATTTACGCTCTCATCGAAGGTACCGTTAAATTCTCTACCGGCAAGAACGGCCGCAAGTTTATCAACGTTACCCCCCTCGCTGAAGCATAAGCTGTCGAATTGCACAAACGAAACTACTGAATGAACAATCTTGGGCTGATCCTTCAAGCGAAGGTATCAGCCCTGATTTTTAAGCAAGCATGATGAAACATATCGCAACAATGATAGCCGTCGTCGCGGCGCTGATGGTCGGCTCGTGCGGTTCGAAAGAGCTGCAGGGCAAATGGCAGAGCGAGCGCATAATCGACAACGACGGACAGTCGTCGCGCGTAGAGACCTTGATATGGGAAATCGACGGCAGCAAGTTCACCGAGACGCGCATGGTCAACATCGAGGGCGACCAGGGGTCGGACCACGTGGCCATCATAGGGGAGTCGACCGTAAAAGGGAAATACAGCTTCGACGGCCAGACGCTTAAGCTCACCTACGACCCTGAGTCGCTCGAATCGAACGTCGACGTCATCTCGACTCTCGCTGGAGAAGATGAATCGAAAATCCGCGCGACGCTGCTCCACGCCCAGAAAAAATACTACGAAGACTCGAAGAAAACGCCCGTCAGCCACACAGACGCCCGCATCGAGGGTGACACCCTATTCCTCAACTATCAGGGCCATCAGGGCACGCGATTTCTCCACCACCCCGAAGAATAACAAACCACCACACTTAAAACACGCGCATGGAAAAGACGAACATGANATGGGACAAGCTGNTATNCGACGNNCGGCTCGGGCTTGAGGNCTACCACGACCCGCGTCGGAGCCAGCGGAGCGATTTCCAACGCGATTTCGACAGGCTCGTGTTCTCCTCTCCTTTCCGACGGCTGCAGAACAAGACACAGGTGTTCCCGCTGCCGGGGAGCATCTTCGTGCACAACCGCCTGACCCACAGCATGGAAGTAGCTTGCGTGGGAAGGTCGTTAGCATCGGAAGTGACCGTGGAGCTTCGCAGGCGACACAGCGGGGAGCCGTGGGTTGACCGACTTGAGTCGATCGGCGAAATCGTTGCGGCGGCGTGTCTGGCCCACGACCTGGGCAATCCCCCCTTCGGACACTCCGGCGAGAAGGCAATATCCACATTTTTCTCTGAAGGGGCAGGCAAATCGCTCCAGCCCATGCTGTCGGCCGACCAGTGGGACGATTTAATCCATTTCGACGGCAACGCAAACTCATTCAGGGTGTTGACGCATCAATTCCGCGGGCGACGACCTGGCGGATTCGCCATGACATATTCCACACTCGCCTCCATAGTAAAATACCCCTACGAGTCGTCGCTGGCCGGGAGCAAGAACAAATTCGGCTTTTTCACGTCGGAGCGCGAACGATTCGCCCGCATCGCCGACAAGCTCGGCATAATACGCCTGAGCGTCGAGGGGGGGCCTCTGCGCTACGCCCGGCATCCGCTCGTCTATCTCGTCGAAGCGGCCGACGACATATGCTACGAGATAATGGATCTCGAGGATGCCCACAAACTCAAGATTCTTTCTACCGACAAGGTGTTATCACTGCTGCTCAACTATTTCGAGGGGGAGCGGCGAGACTCGATCGAGGATCTGATGAACCGCATCGACGACCCCAACGAGAAGGTAGGCTATCTGCGGTCGTGCGTGGTCGGGGCTTTGGTCAACAAGTCGGCCAAGGTATTTCTCGACAACGAGCAAGCCATACTCGACGGCAGCTTCGAGGGGTCGCTGCTACAGCATATCTCAGACCCGGAGGGGGAGGCTTACCGCATGTGCAACAAGCTATCGTGGGAGAAAATCTATTGCGCGCCCGACGTTGTCGACATCGAATTGGCGGGTAATAAAATCGTGACATTCCTTCTCGAAAAGCTTACAGAGGCGGTCTGCAACCCCGACCTCAACTACTCGCGACTACTGTTGTCGCGCGTGCCGCAGCAATACAACGTGGAGGCTCCGGAACTCTTCGACAAGATCCAAGCCGTGGTCGACCATGTGTCGGCAATGACCGATGTTTACGCCCTCGACCTTTACCGCAAACTCAACGGCATGAGCCTCCCCGCCGTGTAGACCGATCGGGAGCTGACTTTATCGCCACCCACATATCATGAAAGCTAAGTTAAGAACAATAATATATATCGTAATGCTGACGGTCGGGGCAATCGCGTCGGCCCGCACGGTCGACCAAGTGCCCAACGTTCAGGTCGAGAACCGCACGCGCTTCGTGGCCGACCCCGACTCATACATATCCTCGGCCCAGCTCGCCATAGCCGACTCCATAGCCTCGCGTATACGCAAGGCAACCACAGCCGAGATAGCCGCCGTGATCGTAAAGGATATGGACGGCCAGGACATCAACGACTTCGCGCGCCTGCTGACCAAGAAATGGGGCATCGGCAAAGCTGACACCAACAACGGCCTGCTGCTGCTCATTTCGGTCGACGACAGGCAGGCCGGCATATTCACCGGGCGCGGGGTAGAGGGCATAATCACTGACTCGCGGGCCGGGCGCATACGCCGCGAAGTCATGAATCCTCAGCTTCAGGCCGGCCAATACGGCAACGCGGTGATCGCCGCTCTCACTGAGGTGGAAAAGATAATGACAGCGCCGGAAGCGGCGGAGGAAATACGCTCAAAAGCCGACGAAGGAGGGGATGACCATTTCTTCCTCTACTACTTCTATGTCTCGGTAGGGGTGATGATACTGATGATGCTTTACCTGCTGCTACTCTACAACTCAACGGCCAAAATGGAACGGCACGAGCGGTATGAGAAGTTCATGAAGCTGAAGTCGATATACCTCGGAGCTTCAGTCGCGTTTCTTTTCATTCCGATTCTCGCCTATCTCATGCAACGGACTTTGGCCAAGCGCATACGCCTGTCAGCTCCCAAATGCCCTAACTGCGGCTCGAAGATGCGGCTTATCGACGAGGTGCATGACAACGACTACCTCACTCCCGCGCAAGACCGCGAGGAGCAACTCAACTCGGTGGACTACGACGTGTGGCACTGCGACACATGCGGCATCAACGAAATCACCCCTTACGTCAATCATAATCTCCCTTATTCGGTGTGCCCCAACTGCGGCTCGCGCGCCGAGGAGCTGATCGCCAACGAAGTAGTGTCGCAGCCGACAGCCTCGCGCGAGGGAGTCGGGCAAAAAATCTACCGCTGCAAGAATTGCGGGAACCGACGCAAAGAGCTCTACCGCATAGCCAAAGTGGCCACGCCACCGATAGTCATAATCCCCGGAGGGGGAGGAGGGGGAGGAGGCGGAGGCTTCGGCGGCGGCAACATAGGGGGCGGCTTCGGCGGAGGATCGTTTGGCGGCGGAGGATCGTCGGGCGGCTGGTGAGGCTCGTCGGGCGGCTGGTGAGGCCGAAAGTCACTCCGCACGCAATATATTGCAACTTAATGCGTTAATTATTATAAGTATATACTTTTACCTTAACTTTTACCATCGATGTCATTTTTACACAAACTCTCAATCTTAATCCTTACGTTGCTGTCGGCAGCGCCTATGGTTAAGGCGGCCACAGACGAAACCGATGCCGAGGGCTATCCTGTAATGTATGTGCGCGGCGAGTTCAACAACTGGGGCTACAGCAACGCGACCCGAATGTCGCGCGAGGGGTCGACCTACACTATCACGCTCCCCTCGCTCAACGGCAGGTTTAAGGTCGGCGGCTCGGCATGGGTCTGCAATCTCGGAGGAGACGCGGCCGGTATCAACATATCGTCGCCTACGGCCTTGGTGTGCATCCAAAACGGCCAGAACNNCACGGCNTCCAATCTNTCNGNCGTGANAATTTNATNCAACCNGCNGAGAAACGGAACGGAAGCACAGCCAACGGTGGTGACATTCGCTGTCGGCGGCAAGAATCCCGATGATATTCCCACTGTGGACAACACGTCGGGCACACTCCCGGTAATACACATCAACGTGTATAAAACCGATGCCGAAGGGCAACCTATACTCGACTCCAACGGCAATAAAATATTTGACAACGAGGTGATTAGCTACAATCTCGCCCATAAGAACTATTTCGCGGGCGAATATTGGCTCGACACCAACGGATGCGAATGGATGATTGACCTCGGAGCCAAATCAATAGGCTCGGAGGAAGAGCCTCTCCCGCTCGAAATCAAGGCCCGCGGCAACTGGACCCGCATCGGCTTCTCAAAAAAGCCGTTCAAAATAAAGTTGGGCAAGAAGCAGAATCTTCTCGGACTCACGCCCGACAAGAGCAAGCACTACGCGCTCCTGGCCCATGCCGACGACAATTACGGCTATCTGCGCAACTTCACCGGCTTCAATATCGGTAAGCGCTTAGGCCTGCCCTGGACACCGTCACAGCAGCCCATCGAAGTGATTATCAACGGCGATTACCGCGGACTTTATTTCCTCACTGAGTCAATCAGAGTGGGCGACGGACGTATCAACATCACCGAACTCGACGACCTCGCCACCGACCCGGCTCTTATCTCAGGAGGCTATCTTGTGNAGCTNGNCAACNACGACGNGGACAACCAGATCAAGCTCNNCGAGAAGGCNTGCATAGGCGGTCANAATCTCGANATGCTGCGCGTCACGTTCGACACCCCTGAAGAGTATTCCGACATTCAACGCCGATTCATTACCGACCAATTCTCGGCGATGAATGATTTCGTGGGCGCTAATTCCGACGAGCTTTGGAGCTATCTCGATCTCGACGACGCCGCCCGCTACTATCTCGCCCGCGAAATCGTCTCTGACGTAGAGGCTTACCACGGCAGTACATATCTTTTCCGCGACAACGGCCAGGATCAGAAATGGCACTTCTCCCCTATCTGGGACTGCGGCAACGCTTTCAATGGCCGAACAGATAAATTCTTCTATGAATGTGACCCGTTTGGCAACACATGGATACCCTCTATGCGCCAAAACGGCACGTTTAACAAGAAGGTTGAGGAGACGTGGAAATGGCTCATGTCGAGCAACTTCGACGGCTTGTACGACGAAATCAGCGATGTAGCCGACAAGCTCACCGCCGCCGCAAAAGCCGACCGCAACCGATGGAAAGGCCAGCCCACCCCATCGGGCGGCGTATCGGTTGTCGACAACACCGACATGGCCTCTCGCCGCGACGCGGTGTTGACCCACCTTAAGGCGAAGACCGAGTGGCTTACAAAAAAATTCGGCACATACAACGACGCCGTCTACCCTGAGCCAGAGCGAGACACCACTCCGGCCGCTCCCCTACCCGACTACGCCATGAGCGGCATAATCGATATCGAGGCAGGCGCAACCGACGCGCCGACAGAGTACTACGACCTCACCGGGTGTCGCGTGGCAAANCCTGNCAANGGCCGGTTCTANANACTCCGCAGCGNCGACTCAGCCTCANAAGNCATCTATTANGTAAGGCCCAAAAAATACAGAGAGCGCACGATTTGAGGTCGCGCGCTCTCTGTATTTTTTACTCCTCACGATTGATTTGCGGGTAGTTTGTGTTTCCAACGGTTGTGGCTCCAGAGCCAAATTGCGGGCTGGCGGCGGATATTGGCCTCAAGCAGCTTGAAGTAGGCGTTGGTAAGCTCAAATTCAGCCATTGACGAGGCGTCGTCGGTCATAGGAACTACCTTAACATGATAATGACCGCGCGATATTTTTGTCATGTCGAAATAGACAACGGCGCACTTAAGTTTGCGAGCGACCGTCTCAGTGCCGGTAATAACGGCAGTAGGTTGATTCAGGAACTGCACAACATGGAGCTGGTCGCCATGGCTCGGCTTCTGGTCGCTCATAAAACCTATGCAAAACTTCACGCCACCTTTAATATACTGTAGTAAGTGCCGGAGAGTTAGATTTTTGGGGATACAAACCGTATTGAATCTCGTGCGTATCTCAAGCATCAGTCGGTCCATCCATTTATCTTTGAGCGGACGATAAATTTCGCCCAACTGCACGCTATCGTTCCCCCGGTAAGGCTCCCCCATGGCCGTCACCCATTCCCAGTTGCCGGAATGGGAAAAATAGCATACGATTGACTTTCCGGCGGCGAAATGGCGGTCGATCAAGGCCATGTTCTCAAACACGATATGCTTTGAGAGCTTTTCGTAACTAATTGTTTTATACTTAATTGTCTCGAATATATAGTCGGCGAAATTGCGATAGAACTGCTTTTCGATCAACTTGCGCTCCGTATCGGTCATTTGGGGGAATGAATTGCGCAGATTTTTCTTTACCATTCCGCACCGATAGCGAACCACCCGATACATGACGAAACAAGCCGCNTCGGCAAGNATGTACAGCAANCCNAAAGGNANCCGCGAGATCGCCTGTATCAACCCGGATAATATGATGTGGCNTAACCGTTTCACTTTNATTGTACTTGCTTGGCTATTNTNNTTTCGGCCGCATCGGCCGAGGGCTCAATTAGCCGCGCATCGATGATAGTATTATCGAGCGACGATGGCGCCTGGATGCTGACTTTAAGATAATTGTCGGTAAATCCGCCCATTAGGCCCTCGCGCGACGAATGTTCGAGAAGCACTTTGCGCGTGGTGCCGAGAAACCGCGATGTGAAATCGCTCAGCTTGCGGTCGGACAATGCGATCATCTCCGCGGCCCGCAGGTGCTTGTCGTGCTGGCTGACAACATGAGGGATAGTGAGAGCCGATGTGCCGGGGCGCTCCGAGTAGGGAAACACGTGCAATCGTGAGATGTCAAGGCTATCGACAAAATCACGCGAGCGGGCAAATTCATCCGACGTCTCCCCGCGCGCTCCGACGATAAGATCCACGCCTATAAAAGCATCGGGGATAACTGACCGCACCTTTGCTATCTTATCGGCAAAAAGCGAGGTATCATAGTGACGACGCATTAGCGACAACACTCGGTCGGACCCCGACTGCAACGGAATATGAAAATGAGGCATGAAGCGGCGCGAACCGGCCACGAAATCGATAATTTCATCGGTCAGCAGGTTTGGCTCAATCGATGAAATACGGTAACGCTCGATACCGTCGACATCGTCGAGTCGCCTAATCAAGTCGAGAAACGTCGCATCAGACCCTTTACCGAAGTCACCGATATTAACCCCCGTTATGACAATCTCTTTACCCCCCTCCGCGGCCACAGTCCTCGCTTGGGCGAGGATTTCATCTATTGAGCCTGAGCGGCTTCGGCCTCGGGCGCGCGGAATTGTACAATAGGAGCACCAGTAGTCGCAACCATCCTGGACCTTGAGGAAATAACGCGTGCGGTCGCCTCTCGAACATGACGGAGAGAACGACCTCAGCTGCTGCAGGGGCGTGATGTACATCGATTCTTCAGCCGACGGGGCGTCGGCAACTTTGTCCATCAAATCCACGACGAGATCAGGCAAGGAGTTTTTACGGTCGCTTCCGGCAACGATAACAACTCCCGGCTGAGCGGCTACCTCATCGGGCTTGAGCTGTGCATAGCACCCCGTCACAACGATTTTTGCCGAGGGGAAGCGGCGATGAGTCGCGCGAATGTATTGACGGCATTTTTTATCGGCCTCCTCGGTGACACTACAAGAGTTAATTATAACGAAATCAGGGGATTCGGCAGCTTGCGCACGCCGAATCCCTCGATTTTCCATCATCGCGGCGATAGTCGATGTCTCCGCGAAATTTAATTTGCAACCAAAAGTATGGTATAGAGCTTTAAGCAAAGCTTGGAGTGATTAAGTTGATGAGTTTATTTACCGGCCATGGGGAGCGCCGAGGGCTTGTCGAGCCCGTAGTGGCGGAGGAGAGCGTCGGGAGAAGGCTCGTGGCCGCGGAATTTCACGTAGAGTTTCATGGGATCGTCGGAGCCGCCCATTTCAAGGATATTTTCGCGGAACGATTTAGCTGTAGCGGGGTCGAAGACGCCTTTCTCCATGAACAGCTCATAGCCGTCGGTATCGAGCACCTCGGCCCAGGTATAAGTATAGTAGCCTGAAGCGTACTGGTCAGAGCCGAAGATATGCTTGAAGTAGGGGCTGTGATAACGGTACTGCACCTGCGAGGGCATACCGAGCTCGTCGGCGATCTGCTTCTCGAATGCCATGATGTCGACATTCTCGTTGGTGTTCAACAAGCCGTATTTGAGGTCGAGATATGAAGCGGAGAGACGCTCGCAGAGAGCGAAACCAGCGCCATACACAGCCGATTCCTGAATCTTGGCGATAAGCTCGTCGGGGATCACTTCGCCCGTCTTATAATGCTTGGCGTAGAGTTTGAGCAATTCGGGATCGAGAGCCCAGTGCTCATTGATCTGCGAAGGGAGCTCTACGAAGTCGCGGTCGACAGCTGTGCCCGAAATCGATTTATAAGGAGCTTTGGAGAGCATGCCGTGGAGACCATGACCAAATTCATGGAACATCGTGAGCACGTCGTCGATTGAGAGGAGCGAGGGGGTATCGCCGTTAGGCTTGGCGAAGTTGTTCACGTTGTATATTATCGGACGCACGCGCGAGCCGTCGGCCTTCACGTACGACGATTTGAGCTCGTCCATCCACGCGCCTTGACGCTTCTCGGGGCGGGTGAAATTATCGCTCATGAACACGGCGAGGTGATTGCCGGCAGAGTCGAGAACTTCGTAAACCTTTACGTCGGGATGATATTTGGGGGCATCGGGAAGCTCTTTGAACTCAACGCCATAGAGTTTCTTGGCGAGAATGAAAAGGCCGTTGCGCACTGAGTCGACCGAGAAATAGGGTGCCACGGCAGCCTCGTCGAAGTTATACTTCTGCTGGCGCACCTTATCGAGATAATAGTAGTAATCCCACGGCTCAATCTTAATGTTGTCGCCGGCAGCGTCGGCGTAGGCCTGCATCTCGGCTACTTCCTCATTAACGCGGTTGACGGTAGGCTTCCATATCTTCATCAGCAGGTCAATGGCGTTTTCGGGGGTTTTCGCCATCACGTTGTCGGTGTTATACTGAGCGTAATTATCAAAACCGAGTAGAGCGGCTTTCTGCGAGCGCACTTTGAGAATCTCCTGGATGACGGGGATATTGTTGTTGTCGCCCGACGATGCCTGCGATGCATAGCCCTTGTACATATCCTCGCGGAGCTTACGGTCTGCGGCGTATTGGAGCACGGGAAGGCGCGAGGGAGCGTGGAGCGTGAAGGCCCACTGCCCTTCTTTGCCTCTTGCCTTAGCCTCTTCGGCGGCGTTGGCCACTACCTGCTCGGGAATGCCTTTGAGACGGTCTTTGCTGTCAACAAAGATCACAAACTCGTTGTTGGCGGCGAGGAGATTTCTGTTGAACTTAGTGTAAAGGTCGGCAAGCTTGAGGTTAACCTCTTTCAGCTTGGCTTTGTCGTCGTCGTTGAGAAGAGCGCCTGAGCGGACGAAATCTTTGTAATATTTTTCAACTACAGCCTTTTGGGCGGTGTCGAGATGAAGCGAATCGCGAAGATTGTAAATCGTCTCAACGCGCTTAAAGAGTTTATCGTTCATCATCATCTCGTCCTGGAATTGAGTCACCATCGGCGTAACCTTCTCGTCGATTTCAGCGAGCTCAGGGGTGGAATTGGCTTCCATAAGCGAGTAGAACACGCGGCTCACGCGGTCGAGAGTGGCGCCCGAATTATCGAGAGCGACAATCGTGTTCTCAAACGTCGGGGCGTCGGGATTCTCTACGATAGCCTGAATATCGGCCTGAGCCTCCTCGATACCTTTCTTGAAGGCCGGCTCATAATGTTCGGTCTTGATTTGGTCGAACGGAGGAATCTCGAATTCGGTGGTATACTCCGAGAGAAACGGATTATTTTTGTCGGAGTCGCCGGAGCAGCTGATGAAGGCCGCGCCTGAGGCTGAAACGAATGCAGCCATAGCAAGAAGTTTGATTTTTTTCATTATGAGAGGTTTAGATTATTCAAATGTCTAATACGCAACGCAAAGATACAAATAACTGACGGCTCTGCCAAAAAAATCGGGTTTCAACATTAAGAGCCTGTCCCATAAAATATGTTAACGTTGAGGTCGCATCTCTCGGGCGCTTTTGAAGGCGACGGGAGGGAGCAATGCCGTCGCATTGTGACCGAGCGACGGCTTCAAAAGCGCCCGAGAGATGCGAAACGGAGGTAATTTTCCGCGCAGCGGCACGCATTAAATGGATTGCGACATATCGCCGTGGATAGCGACGGCTTGCCCCTCGGTGTCATTGTCACTACGGCCAACACCCACGACTCAAAAGCTCCACGTTTCAACATGTCAGCGTCAGGCAGAGAGGGGTGGTAATTACCATCGCCCCGGCCATCCATTGGCGTATTCGTCCGTGTTCTTCTGTCGTGTACGTCGAGTACACTCCATCATCACACGAACAAC
>WFLX010270308.1_pt1 | contig 15180 bp, 12 predicted proteins | sample 4967041 | NCBI WGS metagenome assembly WFLX01 (sample SAMN12857096, study PRJNA449069) | gut metagenome | isolation source: stool from male and female vole | host: Microtus ochrogaster | place: USA:Florida | collected 2017 | reverse complement strand
CCAGATGAGGGCTGACGATAGAAGGACAATCGACGCTCTCCCTGAACCGCAACGCGAAGTGGTCATGATGCGCTATTACAGCGACATGAGCTTCAAGGAGATCGCCGACACTACCGGAGTAAGCATAAACACCGCTTTGGGGCGCATGAGATATGCCCTCATGAATATGAGACGAATAGCTGAAGAGAACAATATTGTGCTCTCCGCCTAATCTGTCGCCGCGCTTTGGTGTAGAAGCGCCTCGTTAATCGCATTTTCGATAAACTCTTTAGGCTGAACGCCCATCATACCCCTGATGGGCGTTCCGTCGTTAGGGAAAAGCACCACGAGGGGGATGGAGGAGATGCCAAGATCGCGGGCAAGCTGCTGGTTATTGTCAATATTCATCTTATAGAAGTTCACCTTGCCAGCATATTTTTCAGCGAGTTCGTCGATAACAGGCGACAACCTGAGACACGGTCTGCACCACGGAGCCCAAAAATCGACTACTGCCGGAAGGGGCATTGCCTTAGCTACTGAATCGGAACGGTAATCATATATCTGCTCCACAAATTCTTTTTGGTTTATCTCGGTGACATGGTCGGAAGCGACAGTCCGGAAAGCAGTCATTGCCACGATGGCAAGCCCTGCGATTAAAATCTTTTTCATTGTATAAATCTGTCTATTTATTATCATGTTAATCTATCCTTTTCAGTCAAGCATGAGACTCATGTAGGGGGTGACAGCCGGAAATTCAAGAATCTTTTCCGTCACTTTATTGCCGAATATTATCGAGGTAAGAACTTCCACATCAATGTCATAGTCCAACTTTTCGGGATTATAGGCGTCATCGACAAAACATCGTCCGGCAGCCACGATATAGACGTGGCAATTTTCAGGGATAATGCTGTCCCGGACCTTTACAGTCATTTTGAGCTCAGGATGCGTGGCGGCGATTATCGAAAGCGCCTTTTCCACGTTGACAATCCTCGCCATACCGCAGGCAGTAGGCTCAATTCCGGCAGCCCGATAACGCCATACAGTCAGCGGCATATCGCCGAAAGTCTTTTTCACAAGCTCAAGCGCGGCATTGGCGGCGTCATCGTCAACAGCGAGCAGCTCCTTAACGGTCACCTCCCCATCGTCGGGAACGGCAAAAGCCATCGCAGCTATCTCGCCGCCATCATCGGCAACTGCGATTATGCTCCCACCGTCGACCGAGTTGTCCATCACGATTTGATGATACTGTTCCTGAGTGTGCTGCACGCAACACGGTCTCATCCTCATCATCCTGTCGAAAAACAGGTAAGCCTCCTCAGTGCCGATGTCAGGCACAGCCGAATAAGACTTCGCATGTTTAAATGCGTGAGCCGAGGTGAAATGCTCGACACGAGCGTGGAACACGGGTGAGAATCCGGCTTTCTCGTAGTACTTGAAGAGCCAGCTCGATGCAGGAATCAACGTGCTGAACACGTCGCCGCGACGATAGGACTCATTAAGCCCCGCCGCAAGAAGCTCAGCCATGTAGCCGTGGCATCGCTCAGCCGGCGCCGTCGCCGCTCCGCATATATAACTGACAGGCAGCGTCACCCCATGGAAATTCATGGAGTAACGCTGCAATAACATTGAGCTTACAGTCTTGCCGTTTTTTTCGAGCAACAGCGCGTCGTCGTCACGATACACCTCCGAAAAAAACATCTCGACATACTGATCGGAATCGTTGAAACATTCCCGCCAGAGTTTCAATATGACATCTTTCTTCTTCATACTGATATAACACTCCGGCAAGAGGTAATGTTTATCAGCTCTGATGTGCCGGACGAAGGAGATCGTTAACAGTTTTCACTGGATTGAAAGTCGCAATCGGAACTTCTACAAAGGCTGTGTTCCAGTCGCTCATGGCTCCGTTCCACAATCCCGGCAACTCAAGAGCGCGAAGCTCCTTACCGCTCTTTGACTTCGACGAAATGAAACCGGTATCAGGGTCGACATACTCGGTGAGATTGAATTTCTTGCCGTCGATATCCTTTATGTAGCACACGAGGTCGACCGGATTGAAGTGAGTGGCTTTGCTCACCATCTCCTTGTAGGCGGCATTATCAGGATCAATCTGGGTGCTTTCAAGAATTTGCGGAGAAGAAGACCCGTCGGAATTGACAGTTATAAACGGACCTCCGCCCGGCTCACCCTCGTTGCGAACCATTCCACACACTCTCAAGGGGCGGTTGAGCTTGCTCTTTATATAGAGCACAAGGTCGGCATCCTCAAGATGCTTCATCTTCTCGTCGCGGATGTTAAGCACATTATGCATGAACGCTATCATCTCCCTGACGTCTTCGATAGTGTANTTGCCGGTGTTGATCATTCCGAGATACTTCTCGATCTTGTCNTGAATTTCAATCAGATAACCGGCGATGACCTGCTTGTAGGCGATAGTGACGTCACGCTGCGAGTCGGGCACCACGTTGTCGATATTCTTGATGAAAACCACAGCCGAATCAATGTCGTTGAGGTTCTCGATCAATGCGCCGTGACCTCCGGGACGGAACAACAGATGCCCGTTGTCCATGAAGGGAGTATTATCGGGATTTACGGCAACGGTGTCGGTCGACTTCTTCTGCTCGGAAAGNCTNATGTTGTACTTAACTCCNAAGCGTTTTTCCATTGCNGGAAGAGCCTCGGCTATTTTTTTCTCAAANAGNGCGCGGTGCTCAGGCGACACTGTGAAATGGAGATTCACCACTCCGTCNCTNTTGGTAGCCGTCTGCGCCCCTTCAACGAGGTGTTCCTCAAGCGGAGTGCGCGACCCTTCGCTATAAGAGTGGAACTTCAGCAATCCCTTGGGGAGGTTGCCGTAGTTAAGTCCGTCCTTGCCGAGAAGAGCGGCAACGATATCCTTATTTCTGCCATCTTTCACGAGAGTGTCAAGATCAGCGTTATAAAGTTTTTTGCTGACCTCGTTGAGCTCGTCAAAGAAAGCGAAGTCGTGTAAGCGGGCTATAAACTGCTCTACCGGGCTGCCGGCTTTCGGCTCGTTGGCTTCTCCGTCAAGGAACTCAAAAAGGGCTTTGAACATACGCGATGCCGCACCCGACGCAGGGACAAATTTATAAACCTGTCCGCCGTCGCCAAGAAATTTCTGCCAGCGGTCCACAGCCTTCTGCTGCTCAGCGTCGTCAAGACTGGTGATGCCATTACCGACACGTGCTGAANCTATAATTTTTAGATAGGGNAATCCNGTTTCAAAGCGGCGTATTTGGGCTTCAAATACTTCGNGAGNAATCCCGCGCTCTTGGAGCGNTTTGAGTTCTTCAGGTGACATAATTCTATAGATAGGTTAATAATTTTAGCAAACTTAATAAATTTTACGCTAATCAGCAAGAATCTGCCGCATTCTTGTCCGTTATAAGACCTTTAATAGCCTCAATCAAACTCACCGTTTTAGGCTTAAGGTCATTATACAGGTCGAGATCACAATATACGAAATCTTCATAATCACCTGATTGCCGACTTGATTTGCGAGAGTCCGAGTCAAGAATGGTCGTCATATTACTATTCCTTCGTTCATTACATTACAGGTAAACGGTGTCCTACGCGCTTCCCACATACTTTTCAATAAAATGAGAGGTGAAATGAGGACGTTTCGTTCCAGTTCAATCTCATAGAGCTTATCAGAAATCTCGATCTTGCGTTTTGCGAATGATTTTTGATGACCGTCAGGAAGCAGAACAAGAAGATCAAAATCAGAATCTTCTCTTGCAGTTCCGCGTGCCTCTGAGCCATAAAGTATCGTGACTGCATCAGGTGNAATCTCNNTCATGTACTNTGATATGAGTNCCACAATCTGAGGTCNGCGCATACTATATGAATTGATGTTAAAAATAGAGTAACTGCATCCGGGTGTTGTCTCTGCTCGATGAGAAAGATTTATGCAGTTAACCATCGAAACACAAAGTTAAACAAAAATTTCTCAAGAGGAAATGTAGCCGGCAAATTTTCCCACTTCTCCAAAATTTTCACCATTCTTATTCTATAAGACGAATAGTGCCACCTATAGTCAACAAGAAGCTGTTGCATCTGGGGGCGGGTTAGCGCGACATGCGTTTTAGCAAATTGTAGCTGGGAACTATGCCGAGCTCGCCTGCCTTGCTTAGGTCAGCCATGCCCGCAGCCCTATTTCCCATGTTCAAGTACAGATATCCCCTGTTGTAGTAAGCTTCGCCCAGATCGGGATTCAGTTCAATCGCTTTGCTGAAAGCGCTGATTGCCGACGTGTAGTCTCCGACTGAAGCCAGAGCCACTCCTTTATTATACCATGCGAACGACATGCGCGGCGACAGCTCTATCACCTTGTTTATATCTTCGAGGACTTCCTCCACGACCATCTTGGCTGTCGTCGACCCTAATCCGGAAGCCAACTCAGGCTCATGCCCAGACATCTGCATGGCGGCAGCATTGAGCCGGCGGGCGTTGGCGCGCAGTAGATATGCCGCCGTGAAATCGGGGGCAAGCTCAATAGCCTTGTCAAGGTCGGCGATAGCAGCCTGATAATTGTGCAGAGTGTAATAATCCATCGCCCTGCCGAAGTAGTCGACCGCACGGGGCGGATGGGTGGATATGTAGGAGTTATAATACTCTATCGATGCGAAATGACGGTTTATAACATCCTCGTCCGACAATTGAGGCTCNCGGTTAGCCACCATCAGCATGAATCTCAACGCCCTTGTGGCATTGATGTCATCCACCTCCTTTATATAATAAGGAGCCTCCTTTATCTCGGTTGTGGTGACGTAGTAGGTCATAGTGAATGGCGGTTCAAGCTCGATTGTCGACCGGCGGTCCTGAACTCTGCCCTTGATGGCATGAGTCTGATAGCCCTCCTTGATGTCGGAATTATTATCGATGGTGAGCAACGAAGTAAACCGCGCGGCAACGTCGTCGACCTCCTCCTGAGGAGCGGGCGATTCGTCGCCGTCGTCCACCGCCGGCTTCTTGGATAGCGCCATCGACTTACGGTAATCCTTTTCAGCCTGATTGCGGTCGCCCAGCAGCCTCAAGTTCTCCGATCTCAAGAAATAGGCGCCGGCAAAATCAGGAAACGCCTCAAGGACCCGGTCGAGATCGGCTATCGACGCGCGGTAATCGGCAATCTCCTTGTAAAGCACCGCCCTGTTGTAGAGCGCGTGGTAATTATTGCGGTCAAGGCTTAGCACTGCAGTGAAATCGTCGATTGCCTTATTATTGTCGTGTACCTCTGCGCGAAGCAAGCCGCGGTTAAAGAGTGCTGTAGAGTTAAGCGGTTCAAGCTGGATGGCATAGTCATAGTCAGCCATCGCGCCGAAATAATCATTGAGATTATATCGCAGGAATGCACGGTTTATAAAATATCCGGCAAACTGAGGCTGCAATTTTATCGCCTCGTTCATATCAGCAAGCGCCGACTCATAGTCCTTCTTCGACTTGATGGCAATGTCGGAACGGAGCGAATAGGCGTTGGTAGAGTTTTTATTGATGGCAAGTGCCTTGTCGATGTCGGCGAGCGCGCCTACCGTGTCGCCTTGAGCTAAAAGCAGCTTCGCCCTCCCCACGTAGCCCGTGTCAAAATTAGGATACACTCTGAGCAGAGTAGCGTAAGTGCTGCCGGCGCCGTCATAGTCCTCAATCTCCTCCTGGGCGAGCGCCTTGTTAAGCAAGATATTGCGATTGTCGGGCAGTTGCTCCAACGCCCTGTCATAGTCAGCGATAGCTTCACGCTGCCTACCCATGTTCTGCAACGCCACTCCTCTCACCTCGTAAGCGCCCGAAATAAAAGGATTCCTCTCTATAGCAAGCGAAGCGTCCTCCTCGGCTCCACGGTAGTCGTCGAGACTGAGCTTGGCAATCGCCCTATAAAAATAGGGCTGCGCCCAGTAGGGTTTCACGGCAATAATCTGATTGAAATATTGAATTGACAACACATAGTCCTCAAGATAAAGCGAATTTTGCCCTATTCTAAGCACCTGGTCGGTATTGATCTGACTGCGAATCGTTCCGGAGCTCCACAACGCCGCAATCAGAAAAATGTATTTAATGAATTTCATAACCGTTTCAATGCGCAAATGCGATATATGACGGTAAAGTTACGCTATTTATAACTAAAATCGGGATTTTTCATAAAAAATAACACTTATCCCCTGTCATGGATGAGCACGACGCTCAACGGTACTTCTTGCCGTAGCGGTCACTGAACCACACCCCCCCGAGAATCAGAGCGCAACCGGTGTATCCGACGATCGACACCGCCTCGCCAAGCAGCAATGCCGAGGCGATCAAGGTCACTACCGGCTGAAAATAAAGATAGTTGCTCGATTTCACCGCACCGAGCCCCTTATTGACCCACGCCCATATCAGGAATGCGAGCATCGAGCAGAAAATTCCGAGAAACAGCAGGTTGAGAATCACGTCGGTCTGTAAAAACACCGACAGAGGTGAATGATAAGGCTGTCCGAGGAGGAACGGAATAGCTGTCAACATTCCGTAAAAAAATGTCTTGCGGGTGATGAACATGACTCCATAGAGAGCGCTCAGCTTGCGCAACACAAGCGAGTAAACCGCCCATGACAACGCCGCTCCAAGCGCAAGCATGTCGCCGAGCGGCTTCACGTTAAGTTCGAAACTGCTGTTGAAAATAACAAAACCCACTCCCACAAAGGCTATCAGTGACCCAATGAGCACATTTCTGCCGGGACGTTCATTCTTGTAAATAGCTCCGACGAGCAGAGTGGTCAGCAGCGGAGCGGTAGTGACAATAAGCGAAACATTGGACACAAGCGTATACTCAAGCGCCGTGTTTTCAGCGATATAATAAAGAGACCCCGCGCACAAGCCACACACGGCAAAAAGCAATTCATCGCGAAGCGAGTTGGAGAAAAAACGGGAATGATTTATAAGCAAGAGGATGATATAGGCAAGCAGGGTGCGGTAGACATACACCTCGGTTGGCTGCAAACCGCAATCAAGCAACACCTTGGTAGATACAAACGACACACCCCACGCGATCATCGTGATGACAGCGCCGACGTGATACCACAATTTATTCGTTTCCCTGCTTCTCGTTCTATCGTTCATGGCGATAACAATCTCTTTACATTTCGCAAATTTAATGGAAAATTTCCACACATTAAAAACATTTTCCCCTTTTGCCGTGTATTAATTATTAAACGGTAAAGATTTTATTACCTTTGCAAAGAATTAATCATTAACTAAATTTTATTTAATATGAAACTCCTTAAACTCACAGGCGCGGCAATCCTTTCTCTCGGAATGCTGTTCTCTACAAGCTGTTCAACAATGAACAATACCGGAAAAGGCGCTTTAATTGGCGGTGGCGGCGGCGCCGCTCTCGGAGCAGGACTCGGAGCTCTAATCGGCGGCGGTAAAGGCGCTGCAATCGGAAGCGCTATCGGAGCCGGCGTTGGCGCGGGAGCCGGAGCGCTTATCGGCAAGAAAATGGACAATCAGCAGAAAGAGCTCGCTCAGTCACTCCCCCAAGCCACTGTTGAAGAAACAACCGACCAGAACGGTCTTCAGGCTATCAAGGTGACATTCCCCGGCGGGATCCTCTTCCCAACCAACGGAACAACCCTCAGCGCGTCAGCCAAAGAAGACTTGTCGAAATTCGTCGTTTCGCTTCGTGAAAACCCGTTGACCGACGTGCAGATCTACGGTTTCACCGACAACACCGGAACCGAAGCCGTAAACCAGCGCGTATCGACAGGCCGTGCCGACGCAGTGCTTGCTTATCTTGTCAACTCAGGCATTTCACCTTCTCGCTGCACAGCTCAGGGCATTCCCATGGCAGGCTATGTAGCCTCAAATGCAACCGCTGAAGGCAGAGCGCAGAACCGCCGCGTAGAGATCTACGTGACAGCAAGCAAGCAGATGGTGCAGGAAGCTGAGAACGGAACCCTCCGTTAAACGGCTTCACGCAGTCAACCCACTTTCACAAAACACATAGCATCCCCCTTGCCGAGGATTCCCCCGGCAAGGGGGATTCACGTTTACGGGTGCGATGTGGCGAGACTATTACAATGCAGTTAAATTGCTTGCACCCCATTTATCCCTTTGATAATAAAAAGCTAAATTTGCAATAACGGTCCACGAGGTGTGAACCGCTATTGTAAATTTGTCACATCTTTTTTATTATAATCATCTCGCGCCATGAGAGAGATATCGCATTTAATTGTTGTTGTAATCATATATTTCCTTGCCACAATATTGGGTAGCAATCTTTCAGCCGCTCCCCGCCGTTTGGTCCAGGACTCCATCAAAGTAGAATTGTCGAAAGCGACCACTGTCAAGGATAGCATCAGGCTTCTATATGACCTTTATGACCTTGCGCCGAGAGCAAAAAAATATGCCGTTTCAAAAGAATTGTCAGGAGTAGCCCGAAGAATCGGCAACGACGATATCAGGCTCGACATGCTCCGAAACAACGCCAACCTTTATCTCACCTCCGACTCGATGATGATCATATTTGAAAATGAAGCGAGAAACATGCCTTTCTCCGACAATCAACAAGCGACAGTGCTCTTCATCAAGCTACTCAATCTTGCCTCAAAAACAAAATTGGCAAGTGCCGAAAAACGCCGTGAAATCATCCAGGAGCTCATCGAGAGCTACAACGACAGCGACGACAATGACAACCTGTACACTCGCATCGATAAGCTCTATTCACTGTGTGTTTGCATCAGCTTCTTCACCGAAGGCGGAGACATGTACAACCGATATCTTAACGAACTTGAAGAGCTCGTTGCCAAGTTGCCTAATGACGAAGGGAGCGCCGCGCTGAAAAACATGTTTTTCACCCGACAGGCGATTCTGGCGACCATGAAAAACAACCATCAAAAAGCGATCCAGGCTGACAACAACATTTTGGAAAACATCAGGATCCTCCAAAAGAAATATGAGGACATGGGACGCAAATACAAAAATTTTGATGTCAGTGAATACGTGTGCCGATTAAGATTGCTGAACAACTTTGAGGGGCTGCAGCTGCCCGATGTAGAAAAAAATTATGCCCGCATCATGGAGCTCGCATCAACCAACTCCGACGTGATGGAGGATGTCAGAATGAATGAACGGGCAAAGATATTCTACCTGATGGCATTTAAAGAGTATGACAAAGCGCTGGAAATCCTCAAACGCCACCCTGAATCATTGCATGACCAGCGCTATCGCCCATTCCACATGCGCTACATGATCATCGCCGCTCAGGAGACAGGCGATAAGGAAACCCTGCTTAAAGCATTGCAAAACTATTGCGACTATCTCGAAGAGTGCATTGCCGTTGAAACCGATTCAAAAACGCAGGAGCTCAGAATCATGTATGACGTGGAATCACTGCGCCGCCAGTCGATGAAACTCAAGCAGGAAAACATGGAAATTGAAAAAGCGACAAGCAAAAACATCATCGTGGGCGTAAGCATAGTAGCTTTAATGCTTGTCATTTTCCTCATCTGCGTAACGAAAATGTACTATAGGCAGAAAAATCTCGCTAAAGCGTTGACTGTGTCAGAGCAAAAACTTCAATCCGAAAAACAGTCGTTGATCGATGCGAAGCATGCACTTTCAAATGCATTTGAGGTGGCTGAAAACGCCAACCGCCTCAAAACTCAGTTCATCCAGAACATGCGTCATGAAATTCTAACTCCGCTTAATGCGATTGTGGGCTTCTCTCAACTGATCGCCGACTCTCTGCCCGATGAAAACCGCGATGAAATGGAAAAATACACCACCATAATCTCGGAGAACAACGAAATCCTCCACACTGTCGTTACCGACATTATCGACATAGCGCAGCTTGAAACCGGAGAAATGAAAGTAACTTACCGACCCGCTTCATTAAATGAAATATGCATCAACACCATCACTACGATAGCACGAAAAGCGTCAAAAGACGTGAAAATGTATTTTGACGCGCCGAAAGAGGACTTGGTGCTGTACACCGACCGCATAAGGGTAGAACAGGTGCTTACGAATTTCCTCACAAATGCCGCCAAGTTCACCCAAAAAGGCAGCATCGTGCTCTCTTACTCGATAGATCCGGAAAAAACGAACGTGACTATCTCAGTCACCGATACCGGCGTGGGTATCCCTGCCGACAAGCGGGAAGCTATCTTCGAACGCTTTGTAAAACTCAACCCCTACTCAAGCGGAACCGGTGTGGGGCTCCACATCTGCCGCTTGATAGCGTCAATTCTTCATGGAAAAGTCAAAGTGGATCCCTCCTACACTTCGGGAGCGAGATTCCTCTTCATCCTCCCGCTTAAACCTCCTACAAGCAAGTGACAATTGGCACTATTCCAACTAAGACTCCGCACCGAAACGGCNNCGATAACGCACACGGTTGNAGTAGCCCGTGGCGACGGCTATGATATAATAAGCGCCNGTCAGCACCCACATCANCATGTAGTGAGGCGCCACTTGATTCAGAGTCGCCTCATTGCTGTTAATCTGGATAAACCCGTCGACTCCCCATGTAGCTGGAATAAGGCTGCTTATCGCATACCATGCCGGAGACATTGACGACCTCGGCCAGGTAAGCCCCGAAAGGAACAGGAACACCACCGAAGTGAAAACCCACACCAGGAACGAACTTTCCCTCTCGGTCACGAGCGGAGCCAACATCTGCCCCATGAACGCCGAAGCAAGCACTAGCGGGAAGATGAACGGCAGATACTGCCACGGGCTTCCATAATGAGGCAGGCTGAACATTTCGGGGACAAAATGCAGCATGTAAATCACCAGAGGAAGATAGATGACCGCAACACAAAGAGCACGGGCGAGCACGATCGCCGATTCGGGTCCTGAAGGCTCGCCGGGATCTATGCCGCGGTTTTTCATTCTGCGCTCATTGGCGCCGCCACCAAGCATCAGCACACCCAGAATAATGCTCTGCTGAAGTATCAGCACCACGATACCTATCATAATGAACGACGCAAAGCCTTGAGTCGGGTTGCCCAGAAAAAACGCCTCGGTGGCAACAGTAGCGCCTACCGCCTGCGCAGGGAAAGCTATAGGCGAGCCGTCGATTGTATTGGTCCTTATATCGTTGCCAAGCTGTAGCTGAATATCGGTCATGGCGAAAAGCACGCTTCGGTAACGCAGCAGCAAGCTCATGTCGCAATAAAGCGGCAGCACCGCTTGCTCGGAACGACCTATGCGGTTGGCATAATCATGAGGAATTTCGAGAATGCCATAGACTTTACGCTCCTTCATCCACTGACGCGCCTCCTGAAGATCGGTCGCATAGCCGTAGACGCTTGTGTACTCGTCAGCGTCGACCATTCTCACCAACTCGCGGCTGTCGGCGGTGCGGCTGTTATCCACGATAGCCATAGGCACCTCCTTCACCACCTCGGGGTTATAGATCAACGTATAGACGAGCGGATAGCTCAACGGAAGAGCGATAAAAAACAATATCACTCCCTGGTCATGGAATATGTTGCGGAGGCATGCCCCCCATTCTGATATCAAGGTTTTAAACCAATTTCTTAGCATAACGTAAGTTTTATGGAATGTAAACCGGGCTGGCGCTGTAACGCTTCAACTTCCACATCATTGTCAACGGAAGAATCATGAAAAGAATCATCGCGATAAAGTCCCAGCGACAGTAGAAAGCTTCGTAGCCGTTGAGCGCCACGTTTATATAAATCAAAAAGTAATATCTTATAGGCAAGATATAGGAGAATATTCCCACGGCGGGATACATATCCTCNACCGGAAACNAGAACNCAGCTATTGAAAACNCAAGAATACCGGTCAGCGACAGTATCGACAGGGCGATTCGGAGATTGGGCATGACTGCAACGATGAACAGGGCGAAAGCCTGGCTCGAAGCGACAAGCAGCAACATCGCCGCAATCATCGCCGTCAAGCTGCCGTTCATCGGGAAACCGCAGAACCCGTAGAGAATCCCCTGCATGGCAAGCCCTACAAGTGAAAAAATCACAAACTGGGGAATCAGCTTCCCGGCAACCGCCGTAACGATTGAGCCGCCCGCGTTTCCAAGCCATCGACCCGAAGTGCCGTTCTTAATCTCCTGAAGGATGGAGAAAGCCGTGATCTGGAAAATTATCAGTTCAAGAAGGCAGGGAAGAAAAGAATTGGACAGGTAAATTGAATAATTGAGCCATGGATTGCCGATGCAATGTTCCTGAATGGTCACCGGCAGCAAAAGGTTGTTGACAAGCGACTCGTTTATGCCCGAGCTGACGAGAGTGGTCATGGCTATGGCGCCCGATGTCGTCACCGCCGTTTGCTTGAACGCTTTGAACGACAATGTTCCCGGAACAAAATATGCCATGTTGGAGTAATAGGTTATGGTCGTTTCACGCCCGCTCTCGGCATCAGCCTCGAAACCGCTGGGAATCATGAAGAACCCGAAAATCTTTCCCTCTTTAAGCAAATCCATGGCATCGGCATAGCTTGACGCCTTATAACGGATGTCGGTGAGCTGCGACGCGCCGAGATTGCGGATCACATTGCGCGACACCGGCGAATCGTCAAGGTCAACCACCGCGGCAGGACTCTTTTCAGGAATCCCCTGCTCCATCAGGTCCACGAAGAAGAAGGAGGTGACCAGCGGCACAGCTACCATCATCAACAGATAGACCGGGCGGGAAACAAGTTGCCTTATTCCTGCAATCAACGATTTTACTATGCCCGATTCCTTATTCATTACCTTCAAGATAGATTACCGACATGCCGGGACGCAATTCCGGAACATTTTCAAGCGGACGAGCCTTGATCTGGAAAGTGCGGCTGTCCCATTCTCCGGTAGCCTTCGTTGAGCGCCAGGTGGCATAGGTGCCCATGTCGCGGATATAATACACTTCAGCCTGAATCTTCTTTTTGTCGAGGGCGGGGATCATCACTTCAATCTTCTTGCCCATCGGCAGATTGTTCAGCTTCTCTTCGCGCACATTGAAAGTCACCCACTTGTCCTGAATCTTCAACAGGTTCATCAGCGGCGCCCCGAGAGCCACGAGCTCACCCACGTGAGGATAAATCACATCGATCTGCCCGTCGGCGGGAGCCGTCAGATACTGGTCCTGAAGAAGCGCCTCGACCTCCATCACGCTACCCTTGGCGGCGTCGACCAGCGCCTGAGCGCTCTCCTTGTCTTCACGCTGAGCGCCCTCCTTAGCCATATTATACTGGCTCTTNGCCGCGCTTTCGCCGGCTANCGCCNCATCGTATGCCGCCTTAGCCTCGTCGCGCTTNTGAGCGGAAATCACGTTCTGCTCAAACAGCGATTCCATGCGCTTATAGGTCTTCTCGGCTATTGTGCGAGCCGCCACCGCCTGTTGCCAAACGTCGTAGGCTCCCTGCACTATCTGCTTGCGTGTTCCTGCGTCGATTTTTTTATTCTGGGCGGCGGTCACAGCCTGCATCGCCTCGGCTTGATAGAGTTTCGCGTCGGCAAGAGTGGAATGGATGTGTATAAGCGTGTCACCGGCTTTCACGTCCTGACCCTCCTCAACATAAATCTCCATTACTCGCCCCGGGAGCTTGCCCGAAATCTTGACCGAAGTAGCTTCAGCCTGCCCCTCCACTACCTGCGGAGCCGGTTTTAAAAACATGAACCCGATAAATGCTATCAGAGCCACGGCGACGACAACCACTACAAGCGTCGCTATCAGAGCCGTTTCTTTCTTTCCCGTAGCCTGGGCTGATGAGTTATTTTCTATGTTTGCCATGATGAGGTGTTTTTTATTCTTTAGTTATATAATTATAATCCATGTTTCCCAAAACCTTCGACAGATACACCCGGCAAAGGTTCACGTCTATTTCAGCGTCCACGTTCTCGGAATGAGCTTTAAGCCATGCCGTCTGCGCTTCCATCACGTTGTCGGATGTAGCCACGCCCTCCTTGAAAGCAAGTTGCGCGCTGCGCAGGTTCTCATCGGCGCTGGCGATATTTGACTTGGTGGCGATATAGGTCTTCAGCGCCTCGTTGGTTTTGAACGCAGCCTGGCTCACCTGAAGATTTATCATCTCTTTCGCGTCCTCGATCTGCAGGTCCATTATAGCGGTCTGCGTCTTTGCCGCGCGATACTTGTTGTAATTTCCTCCCCAGTGCCAGATGGGAATCTTCAGTACGGCGCCGATTGAAAACGCGCCGTTGAAACGCTTCTCGAACCCGTTGAACATATTGGGATTGGAAAAAGAATAAGCGCCGACCACGGCAAGATTGGGAAGCATCGACGACAACGCCACCTTGCCCTGCTGATAGGTGATCTTGCGCCCCAGTTCAAGAGCATGGAGGTCATGGCGGCTTGCATAGACATCGTTCATATTATAGCTCGTCGCAACCGGCGACATGTCGACCGAGGGAGAGTTCTCATCGGCAAGAGTCATTTCGGTATTGACCGGCAACCCGCACAACTGCGCAAGCGCCATGCGGCACAACACCAGTCCGTTTTCCACCTTCGTCAAGTCCACATTTGCCGAGTTAAGCTTCACGTCCACGCTAAGCTGGTCAGCCTTGGTGGCAACGCCTACATCTACCATCGCCTTGACCTGGCGGTGAAGAGTGTCGAGCAGAGCCACGTAGCTCGTGGCGAGCTGTTTCTTGGCTTCAAGAGAAACCACTTCCCAATAGGCGGCGTCGACAGCATATATCACATCCTCCGCTCCGCTTGCGTGCATCGACCGAGCCAACTCCTCGGCATACTGAGTGATTTTATTCATCGCCACGATCTTCCCCCCCATATAGACAGGTTGAGTGAGAGTGACGGCTCCGAAAAACACGTTGTGGATATCGTAGGACAAGGCATCCTTGGGAAGCCATGCCACCTCTTTCGGGATATACTGACCGTCGGGACCCTTTATTGGAGTGCCGTCGGGACCGCTCACCATGCTGAACGCATAGCCGTTGCCGTCAAAAGTCTTGACGGGAAGAAACTGGTCAGAGTCAAAAACTGAAATGCTTTTCTGATTATACGTATAGCCGCCGGCAAAATCGATCGCCGGCAGGTAGGCTGCGAATGCCTCTTTCTTTTGATAGCCTGCCGCTTTGACACGCTCCGAAGCTATGCGCATCTGCTTGTTGTTGCGCACAGCCATCGCCCTGCATGAATCGAGCGACACAACCCCGCCTCCGCCTATAGACTGAGCCCGGCTTGGAGTTACCGACGCGCAAAATATAGCGACCGC
>WFLX010266682.1_pt1 | contig 15181 bp, 16 predicted proteins | sample 4967041 | NCBI WGS metagenome assembly WFLX01 (sample SAMN12857096, study PRJNA449069) | gut metagenome | isolation source: stool from male and female vole | host: Microtus ochrogaster | place: USA:Florida | collected 2017 | reverse complement strand
GAAGGACGCACTCTGGACGACGGCGGCCTTCACAGGATGAACCTCACAGTTGGCAATGAAGACAACCAATGGATCCGCGGCATGATCAACGCAGTGGCTCACCTTNTGACAGTGACCCCCGCATAATACATCACTCATCATTCAAACAGAAAAGAATATGGAACTCAATAACCTGCAGCCCGCATTTGGCTCTGTAAAGAAAAAGACACGCATAGGCCGCGGCCCCGGTTCGGGCAAAGGCGGCACATCAACCCGCGGTCACAAAGGAGCTAAATCGCGTNCCGGCTATAGCCGTAAGATCGGCTTNGAGGGCGGTCAGATGCCTCTGCAGCGCCGTCTCCCCAAATTCGGCTTCAAGAATATCAACCGTGTAGAGTACAAAGCTATCAATCTTGGCGATCTCCAGACTCTGGCCGAGGCTAAGAAACTGGAGAAGATCGGACTCGAAGAGCTCCGTCAGGCCGGCTTCGTGTCGCGCAAACAGCTTGTCAAGATCCTTGCCAACGGTACTCTCACCGTCAAGCTTGAGGTCGAAGCCAACGCCTTCTCAGCTGCCGCCGAAAAAGCCATCACCGAGGCTGGCGGTTCAATCAAGAAAATCTAACATATAATGGCTTTCGTACAAACAGTTAAAAATATTTGGAACATCGAGGAGCTGCGCAAACGCATCCTGGTGACCCTCCTGTTGGTACTCGTCTACCGACTGGGTTGCTACATCGTGCTTCCCGGCATCTCGCCGAGCGACCTCGAGGCACTCTCTAACTTCACAAATAAGAGTGGCCTGATGCAGCTTCTTGACATGTTCTCCGGCGGTGCCTTCTCGCAGGCCTCTATATTCGCCCTCGGTATCATGCCCTATATCACTGCATCGATCGTGATACAGCTCCTGGGTATGGTGCTCCCCTCGTTCCAGAAAATGCAGCGCGAGGGCGAATCCGGCCGTCAGAAGCTCAACCAGTATACCCGCTATCTCACCGTGCTGATCCTGTTCATGCAGGGTCCGGCTTACCTGATCAACCTGCGCATGCAGGTGGCAGCCGCCGCCGAGACCGGTATGGTAGCATCTATGGGTTTCTGGACCACAGCGTATCTGACCCTGATCCTTGCCGCCGGCTCAATGTTTATCATGTGGCTCGGTGAGCGTATCACCGACCGCGGTATCGGCAACGGTATATCGTTCATCATCCTTGTCGGTATCATCGCCCGCCTCCCGGGAGCGTTGAGCTACGAGTTTATCAGCCGCCTGCCCGGCTCGACCGGTTCGCAGGGTGGTCTGGTGATGTTCATCGTAGAGCTCGTGCTTCTCTTTGCTGTTACAGTCGGTGCAGTGCTTCTCGTACAGGGTACACGTAAAGTGCCCGTACAGTATGCAAAACGCATCGTCGGCAACCGCCAGTACGGAGGCGCCCGCCAGTACATACCCCTGAAAGTCAATGCTGCCGGTGTGATGCCCATCATCTTTGCCCAGGCAATCATGTTTATCCCCATCACACTTGCAGGATTCGGCTCGCACGGCGAAAGCAACGGATTCATCGCAGCTTTCTCCGACATCAACAGCTTCTGGTATAATCTGGTGTACTTCATCATGATTGTGGCCTTCACATACTTCTATACCGCCATCACTGTCCGTCCGACACAGATGGCCGAGGATCTGAAACGCAACAACGGCTTCATCCCCGGTGTGAAACCCGGCAAGAAGACAGCAGAGTATCTTGACGTGATCATGTCGCGCATCACCCTGCCCGGTTCGATCTTCCTCGGTATAGTAGCTATCCTGCCCGCATTCGCCCGTCTGTTCGGCATCAGCCAGAACTTCGCACAGTTCTTCGGCGGCACATCGCTTCTGATCCTCGTCGGTGTCGTGCTCGACACCCTGATGCAGATCGAGTCGCACCTGCAGATGCACCACTACGACGGTCTGATGAAAGGCGGCAAGATCAAAGGTCGCACAACCGGCAGCGCTTATTAATCTTACGGCAAGTAGAGCCCTGCACCATAAGATTACTAAACCAAAAGACGCTGATTGCCTTGAAAGGCTGACGACTCAATACTCAGGCAGCTCCCACACACAGAAGGGAGCTGCATGAGATGTTGAGACCGACGCCCGAACCGATAACCCTCCCGCCTCCCGGGCTACCGCAACCGATAGACCCAATACCAACCAATCACTACCCACCACCAAAACCCCGAATGATCACAATCAAGACACCGGAAGAGATCGAGAAGATGGCACAGGCATGCCTTCTGGTGAGCCGCGCCCTTGGCGAAGTAGCCAAATGGGTGGCTCCCGGAGTCACCACCCTGAAGCTCGATACGATAGCTCGCGAATATATATGCGACAACGGTGGGAGCCCGGCATGCCTCGGCTACGGAGGCTTCCCAGGCACACTTTGCATTGAGGTCAACGAAACGGTGGTGCACGGATTCCCCTCAAACTACGCATTGCGCGAGGGTGATATTGTGGGTACCGATTGCGTGGCAGAGCTCGACGGCTTCAACGGTGATATGTGCTATACCTTTGCCGTGGGCGAAGTCGATCCGAAGATCATGGATCTGCTGATCACAACAAAGGCTTCGCTTTACAAAGGTATCGAGGCTTGTCGCGCCGGCCACCGGCTCGGCGACATAGCGAATGCCGTGCAGACCTACTGCGAGCGGCGCGGCTACAGCGTAGTGCGCGAGTTCTGCGGCCACGGTATCGGCAAGTCGATGCACGAAGACCCCGAGGTGCCCAACTACGGCCGTCGCGGCACAGGCCCCGTGATAAAGAACGGCATGTGCATAGCCATCGAGCCGATGATCAATCTCGGAAGCCGCAATATTATGGTAGAGAGCGACGGATGGCAGACCCGCACACGCGATCGCAAGCCATCGGCGCATTTCGAGCACACAGTGGCTATCGTCGAAGGCGAGACCCGCATACTCACGACTTTCGATTATATCGAGCAGTCGCTCGGCGACAAGGCAATACCGGATCAGATACCAACAAAAATAAGCTGACAGCATACCCCCCGAACGTTTATGGCAAAACAAGCACACATCGAACAAGACGGCACCGTAGTCGAAGCATTGTCAAACTCAATGTTTCGCGTAGAGCTGGAGAACGGCCATCCCATCATCGCCACCATATCCGGCAAGATGAGGATGCATTATATCAAAATACTCCCCGGCGACAAAGTGCGCGTCGAGATGTCGCCCTACGACCTGTCGAAGGGCCGAATCGCTTTCCGCTACAAATAAATCTCACTCTCGACTCATACTTATTACAATAAATCAATACAACATCCCGATATGAAAGTAAGAGCATCAGTAAAAAAACGCACCCCCGACTCGAAAANCGNNCGTCGCAAGGGGCGNCTGTACNTAATCAACAAAAANAACCCCAANTACAANANGCGCCAGGGNTAANNCGCNTTGANCCACANCCAGGACTAAAAACACAACAAATCAATTATATGGCAGTACGTATAGTGGGAGTTGACCTCCCCCAGAACAAAAGAGGTGATATCGCCCTGACCTATATCTTCGGTATAGGCCGCAGCGCAGCCAAGTCGATCTGCGAGAAAGCCGGCGTAGACGGCAGCATCAAAGTGCAGGACTGGACCGACGCGCAGGCAGCCAAAGTCCGTGAAGTCATCGGCGAAGACTACAAAGTAGAAGGTGATCTCCGCAGCGAGATCCAGCTCAACATCAAGCGTCTGATGGATATCGGTTGCTATCGCGGCATCCGCCACCGCAACGGCCTGCCCGTACGCGGTCAGAGCACCAAAAACAACGCCCGCACCCGCAAAGGTCGCAAGAAAACCGTTGCCAACAAGAAGAAAGCAACCAAGTAATCACCCCTACAAACATCTATCCATAACATTATGGCAAAAAAGACAGTCGCAGCTAAGAAGAGAAACGTCAAGGTTGATGCCGCCGGCCAGCTTCACGTTCACTCGTCTTTCAACAACATTATTGTGTGTCTGGCCAACAGCGAGGGTCAAGTCATCAGCTGGTCGAGCGCCGGCAAGATGGGCTTCCGCGGTTCGAAAAAGAACACCCCCTACGCAGCTCAGATGGCAGCACAGGATTGCGCAAAAGTGGCCTACGACCTTGGTCTGCGCAAAGTGAAAGCATACGTAAAAGGCCCGGGTAACGGTCGCGAAAGCGCCATCCGTACCATCCACGGTGCCGGTATCGAAGTGACCGAGATCATCGACGTCACTCCGCTGCCCCACAACGGATGCCGTCCGCCCAAACGTCGCCGCGTCTAATCGCACTGAGGCAACGCTATCGGACGTAACCCAAGCGCCAGAAAACTTTCCAAAAATCCAACCGCAATCTTTGGATTCCCATGCCGCGACAGTCGCAGCCCCGCAACCCGGGGAGTGCGGCTAAGCGACAGGGCAGGCGAGAGCCGGGGCAACTGCCAAACAGCGACGTAAGCGGAGCGACCCTCCGCGGGAGCTCAAGCCGCCGGGCAACGGATGCTCAAGTGATATAGACTGCTTTTATATCCACCTCTCAGCAGTCGCGGCTGCACCGACAGCATCACGGCCCTCCGGTAATAAAGCTCACCGACACGACGCATACCCCATGCACCGCCCGCTCTAAGGAATCAATCAAATTTTAACACAATAAGACAAAATGGCAAGATATACCGGTCCTAAGTCAAAAATCGCCCGTAAATTCGGCGAACCCATCTTCGGTGAAGACAAGGTGCTCGCACGCCGCAACTTCCCCCCGGGTCAGCACGGCCAAAACAAACGCCGTAAAACCTCTGAGTATGGCATCCAGCTGCGCGAAAAGCAGAAAGCCAAATACACCTACGGTGTGCTCGAGAAACAGTTCCACAACCTCTTCCTGAAGGCTTCGCGCCGTAAAGGTATCACCGGCGAGGTGCTCCTGCAGATGCTCGAAGGTCGCCTCGACAACATCGTGTACCGTCTGGGTATCGCACCCACCCGCGCAGCAGCACGCCAGCTGGTGCTCCACCGTCATATCACCGTCAACGGTAAGGTGGTCAACATCCCCAGCTATGCCGTAGAACCCGGCGATGTCGTTGGTGTACGCGAGAAATCAAAATCACTCGAAGTGATAGCCGACTGCCTGGCCGGCTTCAATCACTCGAAGTATCCCTGGATCGAATGGGACGAGTCGCTCAAGGCAGGCAAACTGCTTCATGTGCCCGAGCGCGATCAGATCCCCGAGAATATCCGTGAGCAGCTTATCGTCGAGCTTTATTCTAAGTAACGTTTTAATCCCCCTGTAAAATCCATGGCTATTTTAGCATTTCAGAAACCCGACAAAGTCTTGATGTTGGAAGCCAACAATACGTTTGGCAAGTTTGAGTTCAAGCCATTGGAGCCCGGGTATGGTATCACAATCGGCAACGCACTGCGCCGCATCCTGCTGTCAAGCCTCGAAGGCTTCGCCATCTGCTCGATACGCATCGACGGTGTAAACCATGAGTTCGACACCATCCCCGGTGTTAAGGAAGACGTTACAAACATTATCCTTAACCTCAAAAAGGTAGACCTCAAGCAGACNGTCGAGGGTACCGATACCGAGAAAGTGANCATCAATGTCAGCGNCACCGAANTATTCACCGCAGGNGACATCTCGAAGGCTCTCTCCGGTTTCGAGGTTCTCAACCCTGATCTGGTGATCTGTCATCTCGATCCCGGAGCAAGCTTCACCATCGAGCTGGCCATCAACAAAGGCCGCGGGTGGACACCGGCCGCCGAGAATGCGAACCCCAACGATGCAATCGACGTGATCGCTATAGACTCGATCTATACCCCGATCAAAAACGTCAAATACAAAGTTGAGAACTTCCGCGTAGACCAGAAGACCGACTACGATAAGCTCACCATCGAGATCACTACCAACGGCTCCATCCTCCCCAAAGAGGCTCTCAAGGAGGCTGCCAAAATCCTGATACACCACTTCATGCTCTTCTCCGACGAGAAGATCACCATCGAGACCCCCGAACAGGAGGGCAACGAAGAGTTTGATGAAGAGGTGCTCAAGATGCGCCAGCTGCTCAAGAGCAAGCTCGTCGACATGGAACTCTCCGTGCGCGCGCTCAACTGCCTCAAGAGTGCAGATGTCGAGACTCTCGGCGAACTTGTGGTGTTCAACAAAAACGACCTGTTGAAATTCCGCAACTTCGGCAAGAAGTCGCTCACTGAGCTCGACGAACTCCTCCAGCACCTGGGCCTGTCGTTTGGCATGGACATCTCCAAGTACAAACTCGGAAATGATAAGTAACTCGTAAAATCACAACAACAATGCGCCATAATAAAAACTTCAATCACCTGGGCCGCAAAAAAGCCCACCGCGATGCGCTGCTGGCCAACATGACCATCTCGCTGATCAAGCACAAGCGCATCTTCACCACTCTGGCCAAGGCTAAAGCCCTCCGCCAGTATGCTGAGCCGCTGATCAATCGCGCCAAAGAAGACTCGACCGCAAACCGCCGTCTCGTCTTCAGCCACCTCCAGAACAAAGAGGCCGTCACCGAACTCTTCCGCGAGGTATCGCAGAAAATCGCCGAACGCAACGGCGGTTACACCCGCATCCTCAAGACCGGCAACCGTCTGGGCGACAACGCCAAGATGTGTCTGATCGAGCTCGTTGACTACAACGAGACTATGCTCAAAGCCGACGGTGGCAAGAAAACAGCCCGCACACGTCGCTCGCGCAAGAAATCTACAGCCAAAGCTGCCGAAGCACCCGCTGCCGAGGCTCCCGAAGCTAAAGCCGAATAATTTAAGAATCAACGCACCAAGTCCCGACCCGGCGCAAAGCCGGGCCGGGACTTGCCGCTTCGTGACGCTACACCCCGCCCCCGATCTATTTTAGCGATAATATCTCCACATCCTCCACAAATCGGCGGCAGCTGCCCCTGGGATTATCGCTTACGGAGTAATATTGCGGAAATTAACTCTAAAAAGTTTGGAAAGTAACAAAAAATTCCTAAATTTGTGATTGTACATGGTGAGATATAGACCAAAGTTTAATAAATGATTATATGATAAAAGGATTTTACACATTTCTTGCAGCGGCTTGCCTTGCCCTGACTGCCGGTGCAGCTCCCCGCATAGTGAATGCGGCCGACGGCGACATAATCGAGCCCGACGTAAAGGTCGAGATGCCGCGCACCATGCAGCGCGTAGACGCTCCCAACGGGCCCTCGCGCGCCAAACGTCTCAACCCTGCCGATCTCTCCGGTACATATATCGACAGCTACAGCGTGACCTACGGAGGCGAGCGCCTGTCGCATTCCGTGATAGTAAGACAGGAGGGTGAAACCATTTCGTTCGACGGTCTGGCCGGTTTCGGTCAGGAGTACNTGTCGCATCGCGANGATATCGAGTTCATCAGCCCCATCATGGGTACTATCGACATACAGACCGGTAAAATTATGGTGAAGGCCGGCCAGCGTCTTGCAAAGTATGAGGATACGACATTCAACAACCTTGTGCCCTATATCGGCAACTTCGTCTATACCGACAACGGAAGCCTCCGTTACGGTAACTATACCTGCCAGTGGGCCCACGTGGAGGGCGACCGCATCGTGTTCGACGTCAACCCCGTATTTCTCGCATTCTCCGGCTCCGTACCGGGCTCAATGTCCAACTCTCCGTTCGGAGGCGAGTTCGGGTCGGTTTTCGATCAGGCAAACGGTATTCTGACATATCTTGCTACAGATAAGGAGGGTAACACCGACGAGTATGCCACCGGCGTACACTACGAGTATACCCACGACGCCGACGGCAACCGCATGGTCAAGATGTCGAGCATCTTCGCAGAGAACGGTGCCGGCTACAACATCGTGTGGAATATCGATCCTGCAGATCCCAACACAATGATCGCCACACGCCAGCTCGTGTGGGGTAACGCTTCGTCGCCTTACTATCTCACCGCTATCTCAAACCGCGGCGGACGTTCGCAGACTGTGGCTGCCGATATCACCGAGCGCCACCTCATCACCTGGCCTATCAAATACAAGAATACACAGTATGTGAGCTGGGCTATCCTGAACTCTGTGACTGGCGACTATATCTCGAGCAACGAGCCCGCAACCGTGACAGGCGAGTGGTATCAGAACTACCCCGAGCTTTGCATCCTCAACGATCAGGATGGCTGGAATCCTGCCGCCCCCCGCACCGTAAGCACCACTACCGGTATCTACGAATTTGAGATACCTGCCGGTATCAACGAGTTTGCTATCTCCACAGAGCGTGGCGCCAACAACCTTGACATGGCTACCTTCGAATCAGCTATGCTCGTGACCGAGAAGCTCGGCGAAGTGATGCCCGGCGAGCGCTACTACATGATCTATGGCGCAAACATCGACGAAGATGTCATCGTACTCCCCGAGCACGAGAACCCCGTTAAAGTATATCTCGACATCGACTTCCTCGAGATGTGGGTGGAGATGCAGGAGCCGGAAGCGCCCAAGATCGGTGTGACTTTCGAAGGCTTTGCTTCGCCCAGCGTTGTAGAGGCTGATGCCACTAACGGCATATACTCGTTCGTTATGCCTGCCGGCACCACTACATTTGCTCTCGACGACACTGAAGGCCGCCGTCTCGTAGTGGCCGACGATGCCAAGATCGCCGACAATACCGGTGCTACCGAATACTCGCTCGTTGAGGGCGACGGCATCATCGCTGTGGCATATCCGCAGGGCGAATGGACAATATATGTAGATCTTGAAAATGCCAAGATCTGGGGTCTCAACAGCACTGATGCTCCCTCCGAGGAGACAATGAAGATCTATTGGGATAACTCCTCGTTGAACTNCGAAGCTCCCTATCTGCACTATTCGCTTGACTACGGTGCAACGTTCGACTATGTTGAGATGGTGCGCGTATCGGGCGAGGAGGCAGAGAACGCACCCCGCAAAGTGTCTTCCGATCTGTGGCATGCAGATATTCCGGCCAACAGCACTGACATCTACTTCTCCGACCGCGGCGATGAGAACGTCTCGACCGAAAACTTCACCCCGCAGGGCGACGGTACATATAACGAAAAAGGCCTTGACGGTATCGAGACAATTGCATCCGACCTCGGCTGTGGTACCGCCACCTACTACACCCTCCAGGGTGTGCGCATCGACCGCCCGGCCGCCGGCACGATCGTAGTGCGTGTAAGCACCGACGGCAAAGCAACGAAGATTATGATCAAATAACGTCATTATCACATATCTATCCCGACGACAGCCCGGAGCAAGCGATTGCCCCGGGCTGTCCGTCTACGGGGATTCCGGTCGGCGCACTGAGCGATGTTTCAGCTGTGAAACAGATTTTTTTGTTAGCAAAAAAAATGCTATCTTTGCAAACGCATAAACTATCGCTTGCCCCCGGCGGGGGAATTGAATCGAATGGATAATAAAAAAGTACTTTACATCTCGCAGGAGATTACACCCTATCTTGTAGACACTCCGATGTCGCTGCGCGGCAGGTATCTGCCTCAAGGTATTCAGGAGCGCGGCTTCGAGGTGCGCACGTTCATGCCTAAATACGGTTGTATCAACGAGCGTCGTAATCAGCTCCACGAAGTGATCCGTCTGTCGGGCATGAATATCATAATCGACGATACCGACCACCCCCTGATCATCAAAGTGGCCACACTCTCGCCGGCACGCATGCAGGTGTACTTCATCGACAACGACGATTATTTCCAGCACACCAACGCAAAGGAGCTCGAGATCGACACCCTGCCCGACGAAAACGACGAGCGCATCATATTCTTTGTGCGCGGCGTGGTCGAGACGGTCAAGAAGCTCCGTTGGGAGCCCGCCGTGGTGCACTGCTCGGGGTGGATCACCGCCCTTGCGCCGATATACCTCAAGCGTATATACAACGAGGATCCGTCGTTCCGCAACACTAAGATTGTCTATTCGCTTTACGACAACGCATTCGACGGCACTTTGAGCGAGCGATTCGTAGAGAAGCTGAAGATGGATTCGCTCACCGACGATGATCTTAACGTGCTCGGCAGCGATCCCGTCGATGCAATTACGCTCAACAAACTTGCCATCGACCTTGCCGATGCCGTGATAGTGGAGAACGACCGTGTGCCCGAGGCTCTGGTAGATTATGCCGCCAAATCCGGCAAACCTATGCTAAACTATGTAGAGGACGAAGCCGATGCTGATCGCTATGATCGCTATGCCGAGTTCTACAAATCTCTGTAAATGAAAAGAACGGTATATCTGCTCGGACTTGTCGCCCTCCTTGTCGTTGCGGTTTCGAGCTGCGACGATGTGACAACCACAGTGGGCAGTTCTCTTGTGGAAGATCGTGTCGAGGTAGTGATCGACTCGTCGTTCACGCTCACGGGTCGCTCTGTTGCAAACCGGCGTGTGCAGTCGCGCACCATCACGCAGCTGCTCGGCCGCATCGAAGCGCAAGGTTACGGCGATCTCAGCTCGACGGTCGTCACACAGTTTATGCCCGGCATAGCTCTCGATACCGACCGGTTCTCAGCCGACAATATCGATTCGGTGAAGCTGTTCATGCAGATGTCGAACGGCGCATACGTGGGCGACTCGGTCATGCCGATGGGCGTGAAAGTCTATCCTCTGACCCAAACGCTGCCGTCGCCGATATACTCTGATTTCGATCCTTCCGACTATTACGATGCCTCCGACTGCTGGGGGAGCGCCATTTATACAGCCACAGCTATAGGCGCCGGCGACTCGGTGCGCAATCTTGCCATGCGTTCTATCGAGGTGCGCCTGCCGCGTAAACTCGGAGTCGACATATACAACGAGTATAAGCGCGATCCTGCGACATTCCAGAATCCGCAGGCGTTCGCACGGTTTTTCCCCGGATTGTATATCACCAACTCGTTCGGCAACGGCCGTGTGACACGCATCGACAAGAGTTTCATCACGATGTACTATCATGTGGACGGCCGCAGCGAGACTACCGGGCGCGATACCACCTACCGCTACTCCAACAGCTATCTTGCCGTGACCCCCGAGGTGATCACAAACAATAATATCCGCTACACCATCTCGCCGATGCTCACCGAGCGCGTGGATCGTGGCGAAGCTCTGGTGGTGTCGCCCACAGGCTACGACGTAGAGCTTACACTCCCTGCCCGCGAGCTTGTGGCATACTATCATACCCACGCAGGAGCTATATCACTCATCAACAGCCTTTCGGTCAAAATCCCCGCAGAGCGTATCGCCAACGACTATTCGATACAGCCCCCGGCCACTCTGCTGATGGTGAAGAAGTCGAAAGCTGATGAATTCTTCGCCAAAAATATGATACCCGACGGCGTAGAGTCGTTCTACGCCACCTATTCCGGAACTACCGGCGTGTATCACTTCTCCGATATGCGCGGATATATGCAGGCTATGGTCGACAAGGGCGAAAGCAACATCACCGACGATGATTTAGAGTTTGTGCTGATACCGGTCAATGTCGTGACGGAGTATGTATCGTCGACCGCTGTAGTTACCGGCATAACCCCCTATATCACTACCCCCTCGATGTGCCGCCTGCTCATCGACAAGGCAAAAGTGACGCTCTCGTTCTCAAAGCAGGACGTCGACCTCTGATAGCCGATTATCCCGAAAATGTTAGGCCGTTCAGCCGAATAGGGCGCGGAAGGCTTCGTCGACGCGGCTCACTTCGCTGATTTCGATGGCGTGAGCCGATACGTCGATCCCTTTGAGGTTGTTGGCCGGTATTAGAATCTTCTCCATTCCGAGTTTTGCTGCTTCGGCTATGCGCTGCTCTATGCGCGTGACGGGGCGTATCTCGCCCGATAGCCCTACCTCGCCGGCCATGGCTACGGTGCGCGGTATCGCTATGTCGACGTTCGACGACAGGATAGCCGAGATTACCGCCAGATCGAGTGCCGGATCGTTGACTTTCAGTCCTCCCGCGATATTGAGGAACACATCTTTCTGAGCTAATTTGAAGCCGGCGCGTTTCTCGAGCACCGCCAGAAGCATATTGGTGCGCTTGGCATCGAAGCCTGTCACCGAGCGCTGGGCCGTGCCGTAAGCCGCGGTGCTCACAAGAGCCTGAGCCTCGATGAGGAAGGGTCGCATCCCCTCGACTGTCACACCTACTGCCACTCCGGTGAGATCCTCGTCCTGCTGCGACAGAAGCATCTCCGAAGGGTTTGTCACTTCGCGGAGTCCGCGGCGCACCATCTCGTATATGCCGATCTCGGAGGTCGATCCGAAACGGTTCTTTATGGAGCGGAGTATGCGATACATATAGTGGCGGTCGCCCTCAAACTGTATCACAGCGTCGACGATATGCTCCAGCNCCTTGGGGCNTGCCAGCGTGCCCTCCTTGTTGATATGCCCGANCAGTATCACANGCACTCCCGAGCTCTTGGCATAACGGAGCAGCCGGGCTGCACATTCGCGCACCTGACCGACTGATCCGGCTGCCGATTCTAGATCGTCGGCCGCTACGGTCTGTATGGAGTCGATGATCACCAGGCCGGGCTTTACGCTCTCGATATGGTCGAATATGGCGTCGATAGAGGTCTCGCTCACGATATAGCAAGTGTCGCTGAGGCGCCCGAGGCGGTCGGCGCGCATGCGGAGCTGCTGCGGGCTCTCCTCGCCGGATACATACAGCACGCGGCGAGTCTTGATCGAGAGGATATTCTGCAGCACGAGTGTCGACTTGCCGATACCCGGCTCNCCGCCTATCAGTATGNTGGAGCCGGCCACGNGCCCTCCGCCGAGCACACGGTTGAGNTCGCCTGAAGGCATTTTGATGCGGGCTTCGTCGGCGGCTTCGATCTNCGACACTTTCACGGGCTTGCTCTTGGGTGTGCCCAGCAGCCNCTTGTGCNGTGATTTAGGGTCGGCCGTAACCTNCTCTTCCACCAGTGTGTTCCACTCGCCGCAGGCGGGGCATTTACCCTCCCAGCGCGAGAACTCGTTGCCGCAGTTGGTGCAGTACCACACAGTTTTAATCTTTGCCATATCGGTAGATCAGTTAGTCAGGGTTCGACGGCGGAATTCGGCTACCGTGACAGCTGTGGCTACGGCAGCGTTGAGCGATTCGGCGGCGTGCGGGCCGAATGATGGTATTGTGATGCGTCGCGACACCGCGGCGGCAGCGGCTTCGGAGATGCCTCGCCCCTCGTTGCCGGTCACGATTACGCCTGTGGGGGCAAGCTCGGCGTCGTACAGATTCTCCCCGTCGAGGAATGTGCCGAATATCTCAACGCCATGCAGCTCTGCCAAGGCAACGGGCAGGTCGCAGTAGTGCACTCTCACTCGTGCCAATGCCCCCATGGTGGCCTGCACGACTTTCGGGGCCCATACGTCGGCCGTACTCTCCGAGGCGATGATGTGGCATATTCCGAACCAGTCGGCCGTGCGGATTATCGTGCCGAGATTGCCGGGATCCTGGATTGTGTCGAGAGCGAGCACGAGGCCGGCCGACGCTTCTGTCTGCAGATCGAAACCGGCGTCGCTCTCCGGGATGCGGTACACGGCGATGATATCTGCAGGTGTGGTGAGCGAGCTGATACGCCCCATATCGCGCGAAGTAGCCTGTACCAGCATCGGGTGTCGGAAGTCGGTTTTGCCGATATATGCCGCCGTGGCATATACCGCCACGGGCTCGAAAGCTCCGAGCGTGTCGGCCACAGCTTTCGTGCCCTCTACTTTAAACAGACCCTCGCTGCGCCGTGTGCGCGCCTGGTCGAGGGAGTGTAGCAGTTTGATATTTGCGTTTGTGAGCTGCATGGTGCAATGGTGGGGGGAGAATGTCAGATCCAGCGGAATGTCGCCACCAGAGGGTAGTGGTCGGATGTCTGAAGATTGCCGCGCTCCACGTCGACGGCTTCGAGGTCGCCCCCGTAGAATATGTGGTCGATGCGGAAGTAGAAGAAGTTGGGGTAGTAGGTTATCGAGACGCCGTTGCCGGCACGTGTGAAAGCGTTGTGAAGTTCGCTCCCCTCGACGGTGCGTGTGGCGTAGCTTGAGGGCACATCGTTGAAGTCGCCGCACACTATGACATTGCCGCCTGCAGCCACCGAGTCGATCGCCGCGCGCAGTGCCCGCGCCTGCACAGCCCGCAGGGCGAATGCTTTGCTGAGCTTGCCTATCAGGTTATTCTTTATTACGGCGAACTTCGTCGGGTCGAGGTTGGCGCGCATCAGGGCTCGGTAGAGCTCTTTGTCGGCCGGAGTCAGGCCTATCGACTGCAGGTGCACGTTGAATATGTGCAGCGGGTGCCCCTCCACTTCCAGGCGGTAGCACACGAAATCAGCGGTCATGGATGTCCGGAACGAGCTTTTGTCGACCTCGACCGTCTCTACCGGATAGCGCGAAAGTATTGCGAGTCCGTTTTTCTCGGTTAGCAGCCGGTAGGGGTAGCGTTCTACAAATTTGGTGACCTGCTCACGGTCGAAACGCCAGCGCGACAGGCGGCTCAGTGCGTTGGCTTCCTGAAGCACAAGTATGTCGGGGTTCACCGAGTCGATGTATGATATGGATCGGTTGCGTTCGTCGGGCCTGTAGGGGGCGTCGTAATAGTTGAATTGGAATGTGTTGTAGGTCAATAGTGTGAATGTCTTCGCCGAGTCGGGTCCCTCCTTGAGGGAGGCATTGGAGCTGTTGAAGTTTATCGGAGCGTATGTGTATATCGGCCCGATGCAGCATAGCAGTGTGAGGATGTTGAGGGCGGCAAGCGGACGGAAAATGAAGATGTTTATCACAAGCACCACAACGTCGATCACCAGTATGATCGGCAGGCACATTACAGCGAGAGCCCCCAAAGGCCACTCGCNCGGCTCGATCATGCCGCCGTATGCACTCAGAAATGTTGCGGCAGTGAGCAGGATATTGAACGCTATAGCTGTGATGCGTGCGAATCGTCGGCGTGGGGCTTTTGTGAGGTTTATCATCGTGAGTGTACGGTTGGTTTGAAACGTGTTGGGCGCCGACAACATGTTGCCGGGCGGGGAGTGAGGCTCATTCTATCTTCCGGCTCACCTCTATAAGGCGTCGTTGCTCGGCTTTGGTAAGGCTTGCGTAGCCTGAAGTGCGTATTTTGTCGAGTAGCCGGTCGAGTTCCTTGCGTTCGTCGGGCGTGGAGTCTGACGTCGCTAAATTGACAACACTTCTACGGCGTCGGCGGTTCAAGCGCAGCCACCCTGTTTTTCGCCCCCAGCCGTAAAACGCCCCGGC
>WFLX010370926.1_pt1 | contig 15184 bp, 12 predicted proteins | sample 4967041 | NCBI WGS metagenome assembly WFLX01 (sample SAMN12857096, study PRJNA449069) | gut metagenome | isolation source: stool from male and female vole | host: Microtus ochrogaster | place: USA:Florida | collected 2017 | reverse complement strand
TATTGTTGGAGCTCAAATGGGGATAATATAACTAAAATTTCAGTACCTCTTTATGCCAACTGGAGATATGATTTTTTCACCTCAGGTCTGACTCTCAAACCTTACATAGGAGTAAAAGCTGGTTATTACTTACCGGTATCCGAGTTTATAGACTCTTCTGGATTCCCGCTATACGCTGCTCTTGATTTTGGATTCAGGAAACGAATTTCAGCTTCAACCGGGGTTTCATTTGGCATTGCAATTCAAACCTCTAACGATGCTGATAATGATAATTATAGTAGTTATGATGTGCTTGGTCTTAATTTCATGGCAAAAATAGCTTTCGATTTCTAATATTAAAAGATGAAACGACACTTACTGATATTCCTGACGCTGTTAATCACAGCAACTGGCTACTCTGATAATTCCATGGTGCTCAACGGAGTTCTCTATTCAATCGGGAAAGACGGAACTGCAACTGCATCTTCCCTCAAAGCCAAGGATCCCAAACTGGAAATGCTGCAAATCCCTACCATTTTGAATATCAACAACAGAAATGTTCAAGTGACTGCGATTGCCAAAAAGGGCTTCAAAGGATGTAAGAATCTAAAATCAGTCATACTTCCAAATTCAATTCGAAAGATTGGAGCAGAAGCATTTGCTGAGTGCACGAGTCTTGAACAGATAGTTTTGCCAGATCAAGCTGTAGTTGAGCTCAGCGATATCAATTTTGGCACCGGCGGTGATGGTCTTTTCAAAGGGTGTAAGAAACTTTCAGTAATCAAAGGAAACAATCTACTCCTTCCGGATTATGTGCTCACTACAGCTCTTAAGAACTGTGATGATGTGCCATTCATCTACAGCATAAATACTGACGGTAACACCCCAAAAGCCATCTATACAGATCCAAACGCCAATGTTCCGCCATTCTCTGAATTCGCTGAAGCAAAGGTAAAGGGACCGATGGAAATGTGGGAAAAACGAAAACCTTACGAAAGTTCCTCTGAATATATGGAACGCGTCACCGATTCCAGCCGTGAGGCAAAACTAAAGGAATTACTGTCTCAGGCCAGGGAGGAATACCTTTCGAAATATGCTCCTCTCGGAATAGGAGGGACCATTGGATATTACGATGCCGATTACAATGTCTTCACCATTGACACGCACTCGTATGGAGAACTATATGCCAAGGTTCCCAAAGATGATGCTGAAAAGTTTCGTTCAGAATGGAACAGAGTGAAACTCGAACCACGATTTGGAATTCTCGACGACCAATTGGCTGTTCTTTCCTGTACGTTCTTACTCGACGGCAAGATGTATCATTCCGAATCCGTCTATAATGACGAGACGGAATCCGGATACAGAGAGATGTTACGTCCGCTGTCAGATTTACTTGCTGAAAACACGATAATCAACACAACTCCTTCAAATCAAGATGCAAGTGGATCGAAGGTAGCGAAAGTAGTTGATCCTGTGGATATCAAGATTCCTGCTACTGGAGTCAAGGACAATCGTACATTTGCACTAATAGTGGGCAACGAGCATTATCAAGGCAACATCAAAGGGGTGCCATACGCAGCTAATGATGCCGAGATTTTCGCTCAATACTGCAAAAAGACTCTCGGGCTGCCGGAGGCAAATGTCCGCTTGATTACAGATGCAACTATGGGACAACTTACAAGTGCAATCGAGGAACTTAAAAACAAAGCTAAGGCAACTAATGGAGAGGGACGTATAATTTTCTATTATTCAGGCCATGGAAAACCTGATGACAAAGATCGCCAAGCATATATGGTGCCTGTGGATGCGTCTCCATATAGCAACCGCACTAACTATTCACTTAGCGAACTTTATCGTGAACTGGGAGAAGCTAATGCTAAACTCGTAACCGTTTTCCTAGATGCTTGTTTCTCAGGAGCGACCCGCGAAGATGACATGCTTGTAGCAGCCCGTGCCATGCGTCAGGTACCGCGCGAAGAGACTCCTCTTGGCAATATTGTTGTATTTTCGGCTGCCTCTGATGCAGAAACGGCTTATCCAATAGAATCCAAAAATCACGGGGTATTCACTTATGCGCTCCTAGACAAGCTTCAGTCTTCCGAAGGAAAGGTAACACTCGGAGAGCTTGCTGAGCATATAAAGAGCACAGTGACGGAAATATCTTTGAATGCCAACAGACCACAGAATCCCAAGATAATGGTGTCTCCTGCATTTCCCGAATGGAGCGGGACACAACTAAGGAAGTGAGACGCTTCGTATTATTCACATTCTTCTCGATTCTCAGTCTTCAATCATTACTGGGAACAACATTATCACTTTCTCTGGAAGTTATGGAGACTTCCGGAGAAGGTACTTATTATTTTATGTCCGATGACGATATGGCCAGCGGACTTACAAAAGCTATGAATATAGCAATCTCCAACGCAATTTCATCCGCCTCCAACTCATCATCATCATTCTCAACCCCTCCTAATGATAATGACATCGATCATTTCTCTTTAAAAATGCGCTCGCTGTATGATGGAATTTGGCTCTCGCATATCAAAGTGCCAAGAATAACTACAATTATGGATGGAATATCTACAATAGGCGCGACCGTTAAAGTTTACGGTCAAATAAAGGCCCCTGTCCTTAACCCAATTGATTCCCAAGGAAGGGTGTTCATAGAATCTAAGAACGGCAAAAAGACGCAAGATGGAGAGACACAATTGAAAATTGGAGATGAATTTTACTTCAGTTTCAAAGCGAGGGGAAATGGTTTCCTTGCTGTTTTTTTAGTTGATGAAGACGACTACGTTTACAAGGCTGCTCCCATCGGTAAAGACTACTCAAAACTTCAAGAAATCGTTGCTGGTAAAGAACAATTGCTAAGAGACGATTACATAAAAAATATAGCAGATCTATCACATCCAAACTCGAAAGAAGCATCCAACCATATCGTTTTTGTTTTTTCCCCGAATGAGTTTAGCCTTCCTTATTCAGATGTGAGTACATCAATGGAACAAACATCGGGAATGGAATTATCAGAGTTCCTTTCTTGGTTAAAGCATAATATAGAAGAGGATCCAAACTTTACTATATCTTGGAAAACTATCACTATCAAACGTTGACAGATTTCTTCTGTTAACACAATTTTTTCAGCGCAAAGGTCGTTGTGCGCTGATTATATATTCCACCTAATCATCACTAGCAGTAACCTTATTTTGATAGAATTCAAGTCTTACAACTTACAAAACTCTGGTACTTAATACTTCGAGAGCGTTGGTTGCAAGAATTGTTCGTTCTCAATGAAATGCTCTATGCCATGATATTTGTAATTATCTAAGTTGGCACAAAAACGATGATACCGACATCACAAGGACGAGTCTTTCAGCACGCCCTCACACTCCAACACGGTTTTTCCCCAGCAACGGCACATACACAGTGATTTTTAAATCAAAAAATGCTATAAATTTGCAATTATGAACAAAATTCATTAACTTAGCATTTCAAACAAATAGGCGATGAAGAAAGCAAGAAATAACAACAAGAAGAAACAGGAGAAAGAAATCTTCATGAATCTCATGACGGACTTTGCCTTTAAACATATTTTCGGCTCTGTACATAGGAAACACATACTCTTACAGTTTCTTAACATTTTATNTGAAAAAGAAGGGCTGCATGTGTATNATNTCACTTACCATGACAAGGAAGTGCTTCCCGAAAATGCGAAAGGGAAAGCAATCAAATATGACGTTTATTGCACCACTCCGGAAGATAAGGAGCATTTTATTGTTGAGATGCAGCAACTCTACCACCCCGGCTTTGAGGACAGAGCTATCTTATATGCAATGAAAGCCATGGTTGGCCAGTTAAAGAAAGGTCAAAAATACCATTTGAGCCCTGTCTATTCGATATTTCTTGTTAACTTCAACATGCCGGATTTACAACAGAAAGATTTTCATGATGTCAGACTTGCGGATGCCGAAACCAATGAGATTTTTTCCAACGTTTTTAGGCTGATGTTTGTTAATCTTACAAAGNCGNAGAAANGATGGGAAGATTGTTCTTCAAAGTNTGACANATTAATATTCTTGATTAAAAACATGCATCNTATGGATAAGGAATCGNNAGCATATAAGANCGGGGAATTCTGTGATATGTTTAANGAAGCTNCCCTCGAAAACATGGCTGNTGNAGATTTNGTGGCATATAGTCAGTCGAAATTAAAATTAGAAGATGACATGGCAGCACTTGATTATACTTTTGAAAAAGCGCTAAAGGAGGGCATTGAGAAAGGAAAAGCGGAAGGACTTCGTGAATCAGCTGCAAAGATGCTCAAATCTAATCTCGACCCTCAATTCATCCATGAAATTACTGGATTATCTATTGAGGAAATTCTCAGTCTCAAATAAAATCCAAAACTGCGTCCGTCAGCGTCCCAATACCATCCCAAGCGACTCGTCCGCAATCTGAAGACTTAAGACTCAAGACTGAAGACTAAAGCCCCCCTTCCCCAACTTTTTTAGCATTGATGAAATTTTTTATAAAAAATTATACTTCGATTTGTATCTTATTTGAAAAAAATTAAGTAACTTTGCAACTTGAAAAGCCAGTATCGGATTGCTCCACTCTCCTTTCTCTCCGCTCTTTGCTTTTTTGTTGTGAGTTTCAACAGTTTCAACCCCAAAACTGATTAAATACAATATGGGACTTTTTTCATTGACGCAAGAAATAGCGATGGACCTTGGCACTGCCAATTCCATCATCATACATAAAGATAAGATTGTTGTCAATCAGCCTTCTGTAGTGGCTATCGACAACAAGACCGACAAACTCCTCGCCGTAGGAGAAGACGCTCACCAGATGGAAGGCAAAGAGCCCCCGGGCATCCGCACTATCCGCCCCCTTCGCGACGGAGTCATCGCTGACTTCAACGCCGCTGAACAGATGATCCGAGGTATGGTGAAGATGGTAAACAGCAAACGCCGTTGGTTCTCACCAAGCCTACGAATGGTTGTTTGCATCCCATCAGGCTCTACTGAAGTCGAAATCCGTGCTGTGCGCGACTCAAGCGAGCACGCAGGTGGCCGCGACGTATTCATGATCTACGAGCCCATGGCAGCTGCCCTCGGCATCGGCCTTGACGTAGAAGCCCCAGAAGGCAATATGATCGTCGACATAGGCGGCGGTTCTACTGAAATCGCAGTAATCTCTCTCGGCGGCATCGTCAGCAACAAGAGTATTCGAGTAGCCNGCAACGACCTTACCGCCGACATCCAGGAGCACATGGGACGTGTCCACAACCTCAAGATAGGAACACAGATGGCAGAGCGCATCAAAATTCAGGTAGGCAGCGCTCTCGCAGACCTCGACAACCCACCGGAGCCCTTCATCGTTCGCGGACCAAACCGTATGACCGCACTCCCGATGGAAGTAGCTGTCACTCACGAGGAGATAGCCCACAGCATCGAGAAGACTATCGCCAAGATGGAGACTGCAATCCTCGCTGCTCTCGACCAGACCCCTCCTGAGCTCTATGCCGATATCGTTCGCAACGGTATCTACCTCGCAGGCGGCGGCGCTCTCCTTCGTGGCCTCGACAAGAGACTGACTGATAAGTTCCACATTGAATTCAAAGTAGCGGACGATCCGTTGACTGCTGTGGCTCGNGGCACTGGCGTNGCCCTCAAGAACATCAATCGNTTCCGCTTCCTCATCCGATGAGGAACTTAATCAACTTCNTCATAAAATACAGCACATGGTTCGTATTNACGTTCTATGTGCTGATTTCATGCATTCTGTTGATTAAGTCGAGCGANGAGCATTTCTCCGTCTANATGTCGTCGGCNAATGCCATNGGAGGCGCCATNTANCGNACCTCNTCGGAAGTGACNGAATACTTNGGNCTNCTCGCNGTCAACCANCGACTCCANGAGAGCAANGCNAAGCTNGAGAGTGAAGTGCTCAACCTNCGCCAGCAANTNAGCCAATACAANGTGCTCGCNCANGACNCNNCCNCAGGAGTNTTGNANCANAGATTCGGTTACATCGGAGCCTCTGTCATAAACAACTCCACGCGCCATCCCCGCAATCACTTCACCATCGACCGCGGAAGCAAAGACGGTGTGGTGCCAGGTATGGGTGTCGTAGACCAAAGTGGAGTTGTCGGTATTGTGGACGTCACTGGAAAAAACACCTCAAGAGTCATTTCCCTGCTCAACCAAAACCAGCATTTCAGCGCTAAAGTGAAAAATTCACCTTACGTAGGAAGCCTCACTTGGCGCGGAGACGACCCTTCCATCGCTTTCCTCGAGGAGGTGCCGCGCCATGCTAAGTTCCAAATCGGCGACACAATCGTGACGAGTGGTTTCTCCACCACTTTCCCGGAAGGCATAGATATCGGCACGGTAATGGGGAAAGTAAAGACCTCCGACGACACCTTCCTTGTACTCAAGATTCGCCTCGCGTCCAACTTCAAGACTCTCGGCACAGTTCGAGTGTTGAAGGATGGATTAAAGCACGAACTCGACTCAATCAACCGTATCGGCACATATGAATGATTAATCATAGTATAAAATGAATAAAAGCGTCATATCATATATCATCTTGTTTGTGATTCTGGTGCTAATCCAGGCTCTGCTGATGAACCATATAGTGCTCTTCAACAGTGCGGTGTGCTTTATATTCATTTATTTCCTGATTAAACTTCCAATCAACATTTCGGCCAATCTCAATCTGACGCTCGGCTTCTTCCTGGGGCTTTCAGTCGACATGCTTTCCGACACCCCAGGCTTGAATGCCCTGTGCTGCACGTTGCTCGCCTCGCTCAAGCGACCCGTCTATTTCGCTTATGAGCAGCACGACGACCAGAAGCGAAACGTAGCTCCATCAATTGGCACGATGGGTATATTAAACTTCTGCAAATATGCCTTCAGCATGTCGGCCATTTACTGCCTTCTCGCATTCTTTGTCGAGTTCATCCAATTCTCGGATGTGGCAGCAATCCTTATAAAGGCCGGCGCGAGCACACTCTTCACATTCCTTATGATGTTGGCCATAGACTCTCTCGTATTTAAAAACTAATCCATCTCCCCGTGGCTAAGGATTATTCATTAGAAAAAAGAAAATATGTGATCGGCGGATTCATTACCGCTGTAGTGATAATTTTTGTCATAAGGCTTTTCAATCTGCAGGTAGCCGATGCAACCTACAAGGAAAATGCGGAGTCTAACGCTTTCTTCAGAAAAGTGCTCTATCCCTCCCGTGGCCTTATATATGACCGTAACGGCAAACTTATAGTACTTAATCAGCCGGAATATGATGTAATGCTGATTCCTAAGGACCTTGGAGATCAATTCGACACTATCGGTCTCTGCGAAGTTCTCAACATCACAAAAGATGAGCTCATGAGCAAATGGGCAGATATGAAGAACCCACGAAAGAATCCGGGATATTCNGCATATACTCCTCANAAACTTATGTCTCACCTCTCGCAGGAAGACTACGGACGCCTTCAGGAAAAGCTCTANCTTTTCCCNGGCTTCTACGTGCAAAANCGCAACGTGCGNNAATATGCCACTCATNCNGGAGCAAANATCCTNGGNAATATCCGCGAGGTAAATGCAAAGGATGTGGAAAACGACCATTATTACCGTAGCGGAGACTACACCGGCGACCTCGGTGTGGAAAAAAGCTATGAGCCCATGCTCCGCGGAGTGAAGGGAGTGGAAATACTCATGAAGGATGCACTTGGGCGAATAAAAGGCAAATATGAGGATGGTATCCACGACGTGACCCCTGTGGCTGGACGCGACCTTACCCTCAGCATCGATTGGGATCTTCAGGAGTATGGTGAGAAACTGATGCAGGGAAANATCGGTGCTATTGTAGCCATAGAGCCGAAGACCGGCGAGATACTCTGTATGGTCTCGGCTCCCTCCTACGACCCCTCACTTCTCGTCGGCTTAGACCGAGGAAAAAACTATGCCTCTCTTGTCTCTGATAAATATAAGCCACTCTACGACCGTGCCCTGCAGGGAGCTTATCCCCCGGGGTCTACATTCAAACCTACCCAAGGACTTATCTTCATGCAGGAGGGCACCATCACGCCATCCACTGCCTATCCATGCCATCATGGTTATGTCAACGGAATTCGTGTCGGTTGCCACTCACATGGCTCTCCCCTTCCACTGAAGCCGGCCATCGCAACCTCATGCAATGCTTATTTCTGCTGGGGCCTTAAGAATTTCATCGACAAGAAGGGTTCCACTCCTTCGGCACAGTTGGAAAAGTGGAAAAACTATATGGTGGAGATGGGCTATGGCTACCGCCTNGGAGTNGANCTCCCTTCGGAAAGCCGAGGCTTCATCCCAAATCCAAGTTTTTACAGCGATTCTTTCAGAGGACGCAACTGGAGCGCGAACTCCATCATTTCGATTTCCATCGGCCAAGGTGAGGTGCTCGCCACTCCACTGCAGATTGCAAATCTTGCTTCCACCATCGCCAACCGTGGATGGTTTATCACGCCNCACGTAGTAAAGGAAATCNGCGACACTGTCATCGACGAAANCNTCCGCAAGNNGCGCACCCCCNCNATCAAGAAGGAATATTATGAGCAGATANCNGAAGGTATGCGTATGGCAGTGACAGGTGGCACTTGCCGCCGCGCGAATCTTCCAGGCCTTGACGTTTGCGGAAAGACGGGTACAGCCCAGAACCCCCACGGACGCGACCACTCAGTCTTCATGGGCTTTGCACCTCTCAACGACCCTAAAATCGCCGTGGCAGTATATGTGGAGAATGCAGGTTTTGGTGCGACCTACGGTGTGCCTATTGGAAGCCTTATAATCGAGAAATACCTCAATGGGACAATCGAGCCCAGCAGAAAGTATCTCGAAGATAACATGTTCAACTCTAATACGATAATGTCAAGTGGAGTCAAAAAACATTGATGCCAATACCTCGGTATTCCGGTGGCTCGATTGGCCTACGATAATCCTTTATCTTATACTGGTGGTAGCCGGTGCTGTCAGCATCTATGCGGCGAGCTACGACTTCGACCGCGCAAGTATGTTTGACTTCAACGAGTTTTCCGGCAAACAGTTTCTATGGATCGGACTCTCGCTAGTCATAGGATGTGCCATTCTCCTCTTCGACTATCGTATTTATGAAACTTACGCCTATCCTGTCTATATCTGCGTATTGCTGATAATGGTGGTGACGATATTTGTGGCGCCCGACATCAAGGGCTCACGAAGTTGGCTCGTGCTTGGGCCTGTCAGTATCCAACCCGCTGAGTTCGGTAAGTTTGCAACCGCGCTGGCACTCGCAAAACTTTTCAACTCCTACAATTTCAATCTCAACCAGAAGATAAGCAACTATTTCCGGGCATTTATCATCATCTTCATTCCAGTCACGCTTATTCTTCTGCAGCATGAGACAGGCTCCGCCCTTGTCTACATCTCACTCTTCTTCGTGCTTTACCGTGAGGGCATGAGCGGATTAGTACTCTTCTCTGCAGTGTGTGCCATTACGTATTTTGTAGTGGCTGTAAAGTATGTGGAGCCCCTCTTGCTTGGCCTTCCGGCAGGTGAGTTCGTAGTGTTCTGCATGATAATNGCNGTNTTCTGCTGNATGCTCCTNTTCTANTGCAAGGANGNCATNATNGCNNGNAATGTNCTNNTNGGATTCACNNTCAGTGGNCTTATNGTNACAGGGCTNGTGCTNNTNGGNGTNCAGGTGCCNGGNCTATGGTANTTNATCGGNTCNATCGTAGCNGCGATNATNTATGTCTCNATNGCCATGTATCGCCATCAGATTGAGCGTTTCGTGGTCACGATAATTTTTACAGCCGCATCGGTGATGTTCCTCTTTTCGGTCAACTACGTTTTCGGACATGTCCTTGAGCCTCATCAGCAGATGCGTATCAAAGTTGCCCTCGGCATCGTCGACGACATCCGTGGTTTTGGCTATAATGTAAATCAGTCTAAGATTGCCATCGGCTCAGGAGGCATGACGGGTAAAGGATTTCTCAACGGAACTCAGACCAAGCTCAAATACGTGCCGGAGCAGCACACCGACTTCATCTTCTGCACCATAGGCGAGGAGGAAGGGTTCGCAGGTTCAAGCGCTGTCCTGCTTGCCTTCTTGGCTCTCATATTGCGTATCATACACATCGCAGAACGCCAGCGCACACCCTTTGGAAGAGTCTATGCATATTGCGTAGTCTCATACCTCATATTCCATTTGTGTATCAACATCGGAATGGTCATCGGGCTATGCCCTGTCATAGGTATCCCACTTCCATTCTTCTCCTACGGAGGGTCCGCACTTTGGAGCTTCACCATACTCCTGTTTATCCTTCTGCGCATCGACGCCTCCCGCAAAGAGCGTCGTGACTAAGGCCTAATCATTTATCCTTTTTTTGAGATGGAACCTTATCTCCGTATTTTCCCCTCAAAAACGAAACGAGCATTAATGCAGCTAAGAGTGAGAGAAGAATAAGACTGAGGTCGAGAAATGCCTCCTCCCCTGTCATTCCGATGCCTATGGGCCATGTAGCGATTTCTGAGTCTTCACCCTCTTCATCATCAAGTTGAAGAGCACTGAGGGCCGACTTCCATGTGATGACTCCGTGGTCCAGGCGAACAAGCGCGGGATTACCCCTCACGAGCTCTTTTATCGAAGTGTCCTCGGCAGTGTATATCGCGTACTGGTCGGCAGTCAAGTCGCGCCATTCCTCGATGGCTTCCTGACTCCCTGACATGACTGCGAAAAACTCAGTGCCAGTCTTCTGCGACATATCATAGAGCCGGTTGATTTTCCAACTTGTAGCCATAGAAAGCGATTTTATATCCGGCACAAGCAATATCAACTGACTGTCATAGCCACTGAGCATTTCCGTGACGTCTTCCTCCCCATCTTCACTCCAAACCCGGAAATCTGCCTCATCGGCAGCTTTGGCAAGCCTCACTCTATTTTGCTTCACAAAGTCCTTCTCCTCGCGTCTGACAAATTTCCATCCGTCTCCCTCCTCTGGAAGCTCATCTTCTTCCCCAAACTTGCGCTCCTCTCCATCCTTTTCATAAATAAAGACGTAATTCGGTTCATAGTCCGGCTCATCCTCTTCTGCAAAGAGTTGAGTCCCTATCTTGTAGGGTCTGAAATCAATCATTGGCTGTTGCCAATAGCCTATATAGCCTACGGCAACTATATATGCTCCCATTCCGACAGTTGCCAACCATTGGGCATAGGGCGCAATGAGGCATCTCGCTTTTGTATTGAACTTCAATAGCCATACCACCGCTATCGATATCAAACAATTTTTGAAGAAGGTTCCCCAGTTGGAGATGACAAGGAAATCTCCAAAACAGCCGCAGTCAGCCACAGGGTCCGTCAAAGCTATCCAAAATGTGAGAGGAAGCATCACAAGCATAAACAATGCCGCCATGATGGGCGCGGCCTTACGATAGCATCCTGTCAGGAGTGAAACCCCGATGATAAATTCTACAGTAAACAGTATGAAAGCAAGGGCCAAGACAGTGTTGCCCCATTCTACGATGGGGATATGCATGGCTGTCAGATATTCCGAGGTCTTATAGAATGTCCCCCAAGGGTCAATCCCTTTGCTCAGTCCTGAGACGATGAAGACACTCCCTACTGCTATGCGCATCAGCCAGGTGAGCACAATGAGCACCTTCGGATACTTCTTGAGCATAGGATTGGCCATCCTCAGCGCCCACGACCCGTCAAGCCAGTCACCGAAGCGGTCAAATCTTTTCTCCAGTCCTAACGGAGTCCTTCTTCCCACTCCCTCTTTTGTAGATGGCTCACCCATTGTAGTCCTGACCTGTCTTTATTAAGGCAAAGAGGGCATAGTTGATCATATCCATATAGTTGGCATCAATCCCCTCGCTCACTATTGTCTTGCCATCGTGACCCTCTATTTCTTTTGTGCGCATCAGTTTCTGAAGGATTATGTCGGTGAAACTGCTCACACGCATATGGCGCCACGCTTCGTCGTAGTCATGGTTCTTATTCTCCATAAGCTTGGTCGCCCCATTGAGTTTCTCATCATAAAGACGCATGCATGTGGCAGCATCAAGATTCTCGCCCGGTCCAAGCTCAAGTTGTATCAAGGCCATGACGCAATAGTTGACAATTCCTATAAATTCCGGCCTGATTCCCTCGTCGACAAGCGCCACTCCCTTCTCTTCGATGCTCCGTATGCGCATCGCCTTTATCATAATCTGGTCGGTCAGACTCATCGGACGCATGATGCGCCACGACGTGCCGTAATCCATCAGTTTTTTCTCAAAAAGGCTGCGGCATTCTGCCTTTGCCTGCGCGAATTCCTCCGCTGTATTATGCTTTTTCATGTTTTGGTATCTGTTTATTCCACAAATTTAGTAAAAAATGCTCAAATAAGGATATAACTCGGATTATTTTTATTATTTTTGCACTATAAAACGCCCTTCAAAGGGAAGAAAACGCTAAGAAATGTCAGATATCAGATTCATACCCGAGTGGGAACCGATAGAATACGTGCTTCTTGCTCTTCCGAATAAAGACACCGACTGGNAGTATATCCTTCCGGAGGCAATCAATCAGTATCAACGTCTCGTCAAGGCCATCACCGATGAGAATATCAAAGTGATTCTCCTTTGCCATGATNAAGNGGAGGCTAAAGAGATAATGAAGGATTGCCGCCAAGACATGATTAATTATGTCGANGAAGAATACAATGACACTTGGACTCGAGACTACGGCATGATTTCCGTAGTGAGAAACGAGCGCCTTCGTGCTCTCGACTTTGGATTCAACGCATGGGGATTGAAATTTGCTGCCGACAAGGACAATCTTGTCAATCTCCATCTCAATGAGAAGAGAATCATTTCCCCGCTGGCTTATCGAAACGAACGCGACTTCGTGCTTGAGGGTGGTTCGGTGGAGTCAGATGGCAACGGTACTATCATGACTACATCCAAATGTCTGCAGAGCCCCAACCGTAACGGAGGAAAGACAAAAGGTGAACTCAACCGAGAGCTCTTCGAGCGTCTCGGCGCTGAACATGTGCTCTGGCTCGACCACGGTGCTCTTGAAGGCGACGATACTGATTCACATATCGACACCCTTGCACGTCTTGCTCCGGATGACACAATCGTCTTCACCGGAACTAAGAATTTCGACGATCCGCAGTTTGAGTCTCTTCTGGCTATGCGCGCACAGCTCACACTCTTCCGCACATTGGAAGGAAATCCCTACAACCTTGTGGAACTCCCACTTCCCGACCCTGTGCTCGATGAGAATGGCAATCGTCTGCCGGCTACGTATGCAAATTATCTTGTGGCGAATGGAGTCATTTTCATGCCTACCTATTCGCAGCCCGACAAAGACGAGCTCGCTATGCGCTCTATTATGATTGCATACCCAACTCACAAGGTCATCGGCATTGACTGCCGCACTCTTCTGCGCCAGCATGGATCGCTTCACTGCGCTACAATGCAGATTCCTGCGGGTATCATCAACCTTCCCCAACCCGAAAAACAGACAAATTGAACACTTATGAACCCCAATACACTAAAAGTCGGCATTATCCAGCATTCCTTCACAGAGGACGTGGCAAAAAACAGAGCCCGAAATTTAGCAGCCATCCGGACTCTCGCTGAGGAAGGCGCTCAACTCGTAGTGCTTTCAGAACTTCATGACTCNCTNTATTTCTGCCAGTGTGAGGATGTGGAGAATTTCAGATATGCCGAGCCATATCCAGGAGAGTTTTTCGATGTCTACTCTGAAGCCGCTCGCGAAAATGGAGTGGTCGTCGTGGCAAGTGGTTTCGAACGTCGCGCTCCAGGCCTCTATCACAATACTGCCGTTGTCTTCGAGTCAGACGGAAGCGTTGCCGGCAAATATCGCAAGATGCATATTCCTGACGACCCTGGATTTTATGAGAAATTTTATTTCACCCCGGGCGACCTCGGGTTCCATCCAATCGACACATCAGTAGGGCGCCTTGGAGTCCTCGTCTGCTGGGATCAATGGTATCCGGAGGCTGCTCGCTTGATGGCCCTTGACGGTGCCGACATGCTTATCTATCCTACGGCCATAGGCTGGAATCCAGACGACCCGGAAGATGAGAAGCGGCGCCAACGCGATGCTTGGATTACCGTGCAACGAGGACATGCAGTGGCCAACGGTCTACCTGTTATCAGCGTCAACCGCGTTGGTTTTGAGGAAGACCTTTCAGGGGTAAGCTCCGGAATCGATTTCTGGGGTTCAAGTTTTGTATCCGGCCCGCAAGGGGAGTTCCTCTTTGAAGCACCTGAAGACAAGTCGGCTGAAGAAGTGGTGGAGATTGACCTCCGCCGCTCTGAAAATGTAAGGCAATGGTGGCCATTCCTGCGCGACCGTCGCATTGACCAATACGGAGATCTCACAAAACGTTTCCTTAAATAATCCTATGGATAAGACAATAGATATAGATGGCGTCAGTCTTCACTATCGCGATACGGGTGAGGAGAATCTTCGCCCGGTCATAATCATGCACGGGTGGGGATGTAACGTCGACACCGTTGCTTCCATTGAAAATATCTTCAAGGGAAAGATGCGTGTGCTAAATATTGACCTCCCTGGTCACGGCAAGAGCACCGAACCTCCAGCCGTCTGGGGAATCGAGGAGTTCACTTCGATGATGGAGAAATTCATCTCAAAGCTCAATCTCGAGCGCCCCTCCTTGGTTGGTCATTCTTTCGGCGGGCGCATCAGCATACTTCTCAGCTCACGCGGTGATATCGACAAGGTTCTTCTCGTAGACGCTGCCGGCATCAAGCCTAAAAGAAGTTTCTCTTACTATTGGAAAGTTTACTCCTTCAAGGCTATGAAGAATGCTGCATTGATACTTTTCGGCAAGAAGAAGGGCTCTGAGATTGTAGAGAAACTTCGAGGGAAGAAGGGGTCAGCTGATTATCGAAACTCCACCCCAAAGATGCGGGCCATCATGAGCAAGTGTGTTAATGAAGACCTCAAGCATGTGATGCCCTCCATCAAGGCTCCGGTGCTTCTTATCTGGGGTGAAGACGACACTGCCACTCCTCTATCGGATGCCATCACGATGAAGCGCCTCATCCCCGATGCCGGACTGGTATCTTTCCCAGGATGCGGCCACTACTCATTTCTCGACAACCCCTTCGGCTTCAAAGCCACAGTCTCCTCCTTCTTCAATCTC
>WFLX010142677.1_pt1 | contig 15187 bp, 5 predicted proteins | sample 4967041 | NCBI WGS metagenome assembly WFLX01 (sample SAMN12857096, study PRJNA449069) | gut metagenome | isolation source: stool from male and female vole | host: Microtus ochrogaster | place: USA:Florida | collected 2017 | reverse complement strand
AGCAAGCTGAAGCTGTCGCCAAGGTCGTGGCGTCCTGCTCGGCGGATATCGCCGTTGGTGAAGTTCATGCGGCAGATAGGAGTGGCCAAGATTGGAATTGCTCCTGTGGCGCGCACTTCGTCTACGAGTTTTGAGAATGTCTCTACATAAGTTCCGCTCGGCTCTGTGCCACGGGTGTCGACAGCAGCTGCTGCCTCCTTGTCGCCAATCGACTCGTAATAAGCCTTCAACTTGCGGCCATCCATACCGCCATTTTTCTCATCATTGTGGCCAAACTGCATGAGGACATAATCGCCCGGTTGCAACTTTGCCTTGATTGCAGGCCAATAGCTCGCACTGGTGTAGAAATTCTGCACATCCATGCCTCCTTTGCCGTAGTTGATCACGTCGATATCGGAGGTAAAGAATGTACCGAAATACTGTCCCCACCCTCGGGTAGGAGTTGAGCCATCGGTAGCATAGTTGGCCATGGTGCTGTCGCCGCATATGTAGAGCGTGGTCTTCGCATCAAGGCCGACCAACGGATACGCAGCCAAAGCGACGCCCATAAGCATCTTGCTCAGCTTTTTCATAATTCGGTTAGTATTTATGGTTAGAAATTAATAATCAAGATTATCTCGCACTTATCCGAGCTTCTTATAATTATGAATTATGCATTATGAATTCTCATAATCCTCCTTGCTTTCCCAGCGAGCCATATTCATTGACGGCACGCACTTTGAGAGCAGTCTTGACTTCCGGCACGCTGCATGATGTATCTGTAGTGGTAGCTATGATATCANTNCCATCATAGACCACATATCCGGCNGCCTCTTTCACNGGCTCCCATGCCAGCACTCCGTCTTCGTAGGAAAATCCTCTGGGGGCAGCGAGCCTTACCATCATCTTGCGGGGATCCCAGCCATCATCGGCGAGAATCATATTCTCATACGTATACTTATCCGCTTCTTCCTTGGTAATAGTGTTTGGACACGTGCCGCTAAACTCTTCACCTGTCTGGCGGTTGCGATGCTTAAAGACCGACTTGCGCTTGCTCAGGTCGACTGGATTACCATTAAAATCATGAGTATTGTATTCTGCAAAAAGAGCAGGAATAGTGCCCATATCTGTCCAGCCCTCTTCGGCTATAGGGATGAGAGCGGTAGTATTGATGTAGACTGTCTTTGGATTATTGTGCCAGGGACGCCCCAATTTCAATTTTCCGTCTGCAGCTTCCGGAGTGCCGTCGATAGTGCAATTCACAAAGGCATATCCATACTTGGCATTCTCATGGCATGGAGCCACTATCACGGAGCCACTCCTGACATTATAGAACGTGCAGTTTTCTGCCAACACGTCTCCTCCTCCGTAGAAATAGTCTACTGCTCCTTCTATAAAGCAATCTTTCACATAATGGCGCGCCGAATCAGCACTGGCAGTATACCATGTGTCCTGATATGAGCGGAAGATGCAGTCGTTGAAAGCTCCGCAGTCAGCATTGCTGCGCATTGCCAAAGCCTGCGGTCCATTGCTTGATTCCACTCCCCAGTCGTTGATATATGAAATCCCTTCAGTATAGAAATGCGGAGCTTCCACCACTACCACGGCGAAGCCTTTGGCGCCGTTTTTCGACTCTGGATTATGCACCGAATAATCCCAATATGCAGTCTTTCCCGGTTTTTCGGAGCCGTTGGGCTTTCCACCTACATTTTGCTTCATCCTGATGGCAGTGTTTCGCTTATCCTGCCCTATGAGATGGATATAGGGTTTAGATGCCGGAATAGTCACGTGTTCATTGTAATCACCCTTCTTGACGAGGATGAGCCAAGGTTCATTGCGCCCTTCTGGAGCATTTGTTATAGCTTCTCCCACTGTCGTGTAGTTGCCGGTGCCATCGGCGGCTACTACTGCATGAAACGGACTTTCAGCTGCCGCAAACAAAAAATTTGCGCAGAGAGCTGTCGCCGTGATAAGGATAGATTTTTTAAGCTTCATAATTTTGTGTAATTTTTCCACAAAATTAATTGTCTATAACTACCTTACACTATAAAAAATTATCATTAATGTATCCGNATGTCAGATAGGACACCTCTTTTCGTTAAATTATCATCCTTTCTCTTCAGCATCGCGTTTTTGCTTGCGATATTCCGATGGAGTCATGCCAGTCTCCTTCTTGAAGCACTTCGTGAAGTATTTCGGATCAGAGAAGCCTATGCTGAAAGCCACTTGCGAGAAAGTGAGATTGCTCCTTACGATAAGCTCCTCTGCCCGCTGCATTCTCAGAGTGCGTAGGAAATCACTCGGAGCCATACCGGTGATAGCCTTGATCTTTCCATAGAACACAGTGCGCCCCATACCTACAGCATCAGCCATATCGTCGATCTTCAGATTCTCATCTCCAATTTCCTCCTCTATGAATTTCATCAGTTTCTCCATCATCAGATGGTCTTCTTCTATGATCTGTGGTGCACTCAGGCGATATTCCTGACGTTCAGCTACAGTTGTCATATCATTCGTTTCCTCAACCACTGGAGTCGATGATGTCTGCGCTGTATCCCCCTCTTCCAGTTCCTTCTCCACCGCCTGATTCATCCTGTTTCCAAGTTTCTCCATAAAGGCTCGCTGCAACATGGCTCTTTGGGCGATGATGTTGGCGATGCGCTGGCGCAGATATGTAGCGCTGAAAGGCTTCGATATATAGTCGTCAATGCCTGCCTTAAGACCCTCCATCTTATCATCCATCGAAGTCTTCGCCGATAGAACTATGATTGGAATATGGCTTAGCTCCTTATGGCTCTTTATCTTCTTCACCATTGTGAGTCCATCCATCTCCGGCATCGTCACGTCGGTCAGGATGAAATCAGGCTGACCTGACTCTGCTATGGCAAGACCCTCCTTGCCATTTGCCGCCGTCAGGATATTGTAGCGGCTCTGGAGGATATCGCGGAGGAATCCTCTCAGGTCGTCGTTGTCCTCCACTATAAGTATGGTGATGTCTTGCTTTTCATTGTCNGCATCATTGTCTTTAGCCTCCAGCCAGTTTTCGGACGTCATATACGACGGATGGTCTTTCAGATCCGTCTGCACCGTGTTTGCTCCAACAGCCTCCGGCTCATAAAGGCCTGATGATTTAAACTCCTTCTCCAGCATCGAGTTGAGCACATTGAGCATATTCTTAGCGTTGCGGCGCACCCGCTCCAAGTGTTCGCGTCCCACTTCCGACAGTGTCTCCGTCTTTAGCACCTCATAGACAGGCGAGCCTATCAACGACAAAGGTGTGCGGAGCTTATGGCTTGCATTGACATAGAAATCATGCTCGCGCTGGCGCATCATATTCATCAGGCGGTTGCGTCGCTGCGAAGTATAAATCCATACACCGGCACCGATCATAATCAATATCAGCAACAGCCAGAGCAGCTTTGCCCAGATGCTCTCGCTAAATCGGGGCTTCACTTCTATGTCGATATACTCCTCGTTGTCACACCAGGTGCCGTCCGCATCGGTGCTCTTTATATACAGCCGGTGATTGCCTGGTGAAAGACCCGAGATACGCAGTGTGTTATCTGTGCCTATATAGTTCCATTGCCCATCCTCTCCGAACCTATAAGCATATTCTGTATGCCCTACTCCCATATAGTCTACAGAAGTGAACGACAAGGAGAAATTCCGGTTGTCCGGCTCGATGACAATTTTCTCAGAAGGGATTAAAATCCGTTCCTGTCCATTATCAGGAGTCTGCATGCTGGTGAAGATGATTGAAGGAGTGGTCTGTGTCTTGGCAAGGTTTCGGGGATCGATTTTGACCACTGTTCCCAATGCGCAGAAATATAGGTTGCCATCTTTGTCTATTGCGGGTAAACCTTCCGAAAACTCATAGTCCTCGCCCAAGACTCCACTGCCAAGAATATTTAAGGTGCTGTCAGTCGGAGAATACCTCACTATATCCGTGTCTCTTACAAAATAAAAGTTCCCATCAAGGTCTTCTGTCATCGACTGCACATTGCCTCTTGCCAAGACCCTCGACAACTCNTCTGAAGCNGGCTTATGAAATTTCATCTTCCCTCCCATAAGATCACCATTGTCTATGCGCTGCACTTCCCCTCCCATAGGAGATACCAAAGCATAACCATTCTTGGAAAACAGAGTCTGCATCACATTTGCTGTGCTCAGACTTTCCTTATTTGAGAAGTCGGGACTCATCGTCATGAATTTTATCTCTGAAGGCGATTTGAAATCATCCTTCGCCATGAGCAGCCCTCCATTGGTCGACATCACTATCAGCCCATCTTCATTATGCGTGATGCGGCGCACCTGCTTGAAACCTTCTGCTTTAGGAAATCCCGGCAACTCCGACAGAGCAGTAAACGACGCCGTGCCATCCGCATTAATTGAAGCTATATACGGCCCATTGTCATAGCTTCCTATCCACAATCTCCCTTTTGTGTCCGTCTCAAAATCATAAAATACATTGCTGTCTATGTGTCTTCCTCCTAAGCTCGCAGGAGTGTACTGCAACACTCGTCCATCCGGTGAGATGGTATATAGCCCCGAGTTCTTGGTTCCTACCCAGATATTGCCTTGAGGATCCTCATACAGGGCATAGATTCTATCTGCAAATCTCTTATATTCCGTACTCACGTTCAGTCGCCCTCCGGTTTCTCCGATTGGAGTGTGAGAGAGGTAGCCTATCAATTTGCCATCCTGACTATACTTTGCAAGCACTCCATTGACCGAGCCTGCGAGCAGAGCCCCATCACGGGTGGCAAGGACTGAGCGCGTCTCATTGTTAGCCTCTACCGGAAGGTTCTTGAAATTATGGTAGGTAAAGTTGACAAACGACAATCCACTCGTGGATATGAGCCACAAATCACCGTTATGGTCCACAAAATACTTTTCCACCATNGGCAATGCATCGTATTTCAACTTTGGCACGATAACAGAAGCTGGCACAATCTTTCCTTTCGTCTCATCATAATATCCCAATTGTCTGTTTTCCTGAGCAAGCCAAACTGTGCCGTAGCGGTCTTCATACATCATTGGGGTTAAGAAGGCAGTGCCTTGAGTCAAGCTTGGTTCAGACGGAACTGCCACTGGCGATCCAACTCCTGAACTCATCCATACCTCTCCATTGCCACCAAACATCCAAATATGGTTGTTGCTGTCGCCAAAAATTTTTGAGATGCCTCCTTCTATTGAATATCTCTGCCACTTTCTGGTCTTCAGGTTGTAAATGCCATACCCTTGAGTCGTAGAGACTCCGATATTGGCATCATTGATCTTGACTACACCCGTGATATGTCCAAAATCCTTCAGCGGTGTCTCTTCCTTAAGTTGGCGTCGTTGCAGCGATGTCAGGTCGCCACCTTCGGTCACAAAATATATTTTTCCTTCTGCCTCAGCAAGACCTACCACATCGCCTCCCACCGCAAGATTAGTGCCTTCATGGAATGTCTTCTTGTCAGTCACTATCCAACTATCACCATTCGAAGTGACCAATACATCCTTGAATTCAGTGGCCCCTGGTATAATTTCCGACACTGATAGAAACTCTGCAGCATATCCCTTTGAACTGTCATGGGCATACGTAATCTTCACTACACTCTTCCTGTCAGCAGAGGCTACCCAGATTCCATTTTTCGTCCGGTATATATCCCTTAGTGGAGGAAGGACAGTCCCTTCCGGAAGAAATTCCAATATAGATATAAATCGCCCCTTGTCCTTGTCAAGCATGTTTAGCTTTCTGTCATAGGTCAGAAACCACACATTTTCAACGCTGTCGGGCATCAGCGAATGAATGCGATTGGTCGATAGGCGCCCTTTGATGTCATCGCTCCGAAAAGTATAGAAATGCTCCCCGTTGAAAAACGCCAGGCCATTCCATGTCCCTATCCATATTAGGCCATTGTCGTCTTGGCGCACCTGCGATATATTGATGGATGGAAGGCCATCTTTAATGTCGAAAGTCCTTGCTTTGTTGCCGGGACTGGCATAAGCCCCTGCCACAGCCAGAAGGCAGCCCAATATCAAAATAGAAATGCGATGTATCGTATCAGTCATGATGTCTTCATTTTTATACTGCTTTCCCATAAGAAAGCTTACAAATAATAATCTCAAAATTAATAAAATTCTTCAATACGGCCAAATATTATACATAAAATGTCAAAAAACACTCCACCATAGCGACAATATACGATAAGTTTTCAAACCTTTATCTCCCATAAAATGTGTAATTTTGCACATCGAAAAACACAGTTAGACACAATAAGAACTACAAAGTGAAAAGCACAGTGAAATATAGGTCAAAAAAAACACACTTAAGTCTACTTTATCATGAAGCATGCAGTATATCCCAAAAGTGAGTCCTGATACTTTTGGGATATATTTTTTATTAACGACTGTCTCGAGAGATGACCGACATCGCAATGCAGGGATAGATTACGCGATTTCCGATAATTTTTCGCCCTTATATATAACGATATTGGATAATTTTGCGACGAATTATTATTATTAACTCTTAACTATCATGAAAAAACTAAACAAAGTAGTGATGAGCCTATCTGCTTTCGCTCTNGCCGTAGGCGGAGCTTACGCAACTTCAGGTCTCAGCTCAATCATGAGGGCCGCTGCCGACGAGGAAAACGTCGTCTCAGCTACATGGCACCTTGGAGAAAAAGTTTTTAGTGACGTCGCCGCTGATGTCAGCAATCCCGACGTCATCTCATCGTCCAACCTTTCATTTGAAGGTGGTATCACTTCCAACAGAGTGCGCACTGCCAAACCTGCTTCCGGCGAAATCAAACTCACCACTTGGAACGCCTCTGTATCTGCTACACCAGTTGAATCGGATTTCATCAAGTTCTCCATCACAACCAAGGATTCGTTCACCCCGACCTCTCTCACGCTCAACGCTGCCGCTATCAAGACCGGCAACGCGCGGATGGACATCGTAGCTCAAGTCGGAGATGCTTCCTATACAATTGTAGAAAAAGCCATCCCTGCACGCACAAACGAGAGCGATACTGACGACGCAGAAATTGACTACTCTCTTTCCTACGACATCACCGATATCCCAGCCGTAAAGGGTGAGCTCGCTCTAAAATTCTATCTTTACGGTGATGCTGGCAAGGCCCGTGAAGTTGGCCTCAGCGAGGTTTGCCTGTCTGGTACCTACACTGCCGACTCAGGCGAGATTGCTGATGATGACACTTATTATTTCCATATCCCCGGTATGCTTGGTTCCGTACCTGACACTCAGGATGAAGAAAACTATATCTGGGAAGGCAATATGGGCGTGGAAGGCGCCGATGGCGACAAGAACTTCTGTAACGCATTTGAAGGCTCTGCCCTGACATTCAAGAATGTCCACGTGCATCAAGCTGGCACCTACAAGGCTGTAGTGCCCCTTGATTGGGCTACNGGCAACGGCGCAATGCTCAAGATCGAGGTGATGGATGCTGAGACAGGCGCGCTCGAGGCTTCTTGCAACACTGTGGCACCCACCAACAGCTACAAATGGCAACCGTTTGATTTCCCTCTTGAAGGCAAAATCTCTGAAGGCGTAAAGAATATCCGATTCTCTTTCACTCCCGGTGAAGGTCGCGCTTGGGCATTCAACTTCAAGGCTCCCGAATTCGTATGTCTTGACGGAGGTTCTACGGTAGAACCCGAAAATCCTTCAGAAGTTCCGGAAGGATGGATGACAATCCCTGGCATCATCGACATCGATCATCCTTGTTGGGTCTACAACGGACTTCGCATCGAAGGTGGTGGCGCCAACATTGGATATGCCCAAAATGGGTGCAGCGCCACCGGTGAGGTTTACGTTCTTGAGGCTGGTGTCTACAGCATGAACATCAACTTCAACTGGTTCCAAAATGCCGGCGAGTTCCAGATTGAGATCATCGACAAGGCTACCAACAAGAAGGAAGTAGACACTTACTATCATATCCCTGGCATACACGTAGCCGACATTCTCCTTGAAGGATACCTCACCCCTGGCAAGAAGACAATTAAATATACATTCCACAGCCAAGCAAGTGGCTATATCGCCAACTATATTGACCACACCATCACAAAGGTTGGCGACTCATTCGCATGCCTCAGAGATGTCTCCATCGAAGGCCTCGAGCCCATCGANTACGAAGGCTANGATTANACTTTCAATATTCCTATGGAATACGNCGANCCTANNNTNAAAGTNAAANCNGAATTCATGGGTGCTTCCCTTATGGCTACTGTAGGCGACCAGCAGCTTCCTGTATCGGAAGATGGCATCATCGAGGTTCCGACTCCTGCCGCAGGCGAGTCTTCTGAACTCATCCTCAATCTTATCGCTGATGAAGGCACAGCCTCCGCACAGACTGAATTTAAAGTACGTCTTTATCATATCGGCGGCATCGTGCTCACTGGCCTCACATTCGACGGAATGACAGCCGACGATGACTGCATCGCATCCTTCAACGCTGAAAAGAATGGAGTCGTTGTCGACGGCTATGTTTTCACATCTCTTCCTGAGGTAATCGCTACCTTCGTAGATGGAAGCTCTGTGAAGGCTACCGGAGCAATGACTGCCGACCACACTGCTGCTTACTCATTCGTAGGAAAGGCTGGTTCACTCGAGCAGGAATTCAGCTTCAGCCTCTCAGACATCTATCTTTATGAGCCATCTGAAAATGATGAAAAATATGTATTGAAGTACGACAGCGGCTACAACGGCGCTGATGGCATCTGGAACAACGGCCTCTATTCTATCAACGCCAACGATGGCTGGACTGGAACCCAGTTCAAGATGAAGAATAATGTGCCTATCGTAGTGACTCCTCCTTCCGACATAAAGGTGAAGCAGTTTGTCATGGCTGCTCTCTATGACAACTACACTCCGGGCCGCGTGGCTTCCATCACAAGCGAGGGCGCTACTCTTCGTGTGCCGTCCGCTCGCGATTTCAAAACAGGTGTCGACAACGACCATGCTCTCTATCTCGTAGTAAATGCAGAGAATCACGTGCCGGGCACTCCATTCGAGATTACATTCGAAGGTGGCGGACAGCCGGTCGCTTGGTTTGAGTTTGTATATGAAATCGTAGTGCCCACTACTGCTCCAGAACTCGTCAAGACCACAGCTACCTCTGTCGAAGACCGCAACCACGCTGTCGTGACATTCCAGTTCAACCGTGCTATGACTGAGACTACTATCACAGTCAATGGAACTGAAGTTAAGGCTGAAGGTGGAAGCACATCACTCAATTTCCCACTCTGGGATCTTCCTTACAATGCCGACGTTGAAGTGACTATCCCCGCAGGAGCAGCCACTGACACATATGGAAATGCTACCGACAAGGATATCACACACGTGCTCAAAGTAGGTTCTCCCGCAGTTGCAGCTCCTATCGCAGCTGATAGATTTACAGTAGTTTCCAACGTTGAGGAATTGCGTGCCGCAGTAGCTGCAGTCAAGACCACCAACAGCAAGCGTGATGATCTCCAGAGCATCATCTTCCTTAAGGATGGCGACTATGATCTCGGCGGAACAGCATTAGAAATCACCAAGGTCTACAATGTATCCATAATTGGTGAAAGCCAGGCTGGAGTGCTCATCCACGGCGTTCAGACAGGCATCTCCTATCCTGTAGTCTCTACCCGCAGCTCTGCCAACATCTTCATGGAAAACCTCACCATACGCAACGACCTTGACTTCGGTAAGCCAGAGCGCGTAGGNGTNGGTGTCGCTCACTACGGTGGCGAACTCGACATCTTCAAGAATGTCACTCTCCAGTCTATCCAAGATACAGAGGTAAGCGGCGAGCGCGGCTATTGGTACAATGTGACCATCCACGGCAACGTAGACTACATCTGCGGCGGTGGCGACCACTTCTTCGACCACTGTACTCTCCAGCATGAGATCGGAGGCGGCTACATCGTGGCTCCTGCCACTTCCACTGCCAACAAATATGGCTATGTATTCCAGCACTGCACCATCGACGGAGTTGGTCCTTACGACCTCGGCCGCCCATGGCAGAACGAGCCCCGTGCATTCTTCCTCAACACTACAATGAAGGCACTCCCAAGCGCCGGAGGTTGGGGACGCATGAGCGATATTCCTACCTACTTCTTCGAATACAACTCCATGGATGCAGAAGGCAATCCACTTGACTTGAGCACACGCGTCAACTCTCCATCAAGCACCAACACATACTCCCCAATTCTTCCTGAAGAATATGCCGGTCACTTCACAGTGCGCAACGTGCTTGGAGGTCTCAACTCATGGGATGCTGCAGCTCTTGTAGCAGAATGCGAAGCTCCCGAAGCTAAGAATGGCGACGACGGTTCCATCGTTTGGAACGCTGTGGATGGTGCTTCAGGATATATNGTTTACTACGATGGCAAGTTCGCAGGATACACNGCTGAGACAAGCCTTATTCCCGACGCATCAGACGACGTGCAGCTCTATTCAGTAGCCGCTATCAATCCGAATGGTTGCCGTGGCAAGATTGCATATCTTTCTACTACCGGCATCAGCAGCCTCGACNGCGACTCAGCCCACGCTGAATACTACAACCTCCAGGGCGTACGTGTCAGCAGCGATGCCAAAGGTGTAGTGATCAAAGTCACCCGCAACGCCTACGGCACTGCAAAGCGCGAAAAAATCGTACGCAAATAAGCAGTCCACATATAATCTATCCCAATGCTCCGGAGCTTAAAGCCCCGGAGCATTTTTTATTCCCCTTTGGTCCTTGCTCCTTCCCCGTCGGTGTTTTCGGTTGAGTGGCGAGACCAAGGGTCTCGCAAAAGTAGGGTATATTTCTATCATCCGTACAATTTTAACCCCTCTCAGCGTATTTTTCCGATAATTTTTTTACCCTCAAAGATACGGCAAAGATATAATTTTGCATCAGAAAAAAAACCGAAGACATCATGAGATCAAATCTACATCGCACATTTGCACTTCTCTCTTTGGGAGCATCCTTGTTAGGAGCGGCCAATCTGATGGCCGAAGAGAAAGTCCTGGCGTTCCCCGGAGCCGAAGGCTTTGGCAGATACACTACCGGCGGACGTGGCGGCAACGTCTATCACGTCACCAACCTAAAGGACAACACAGCTAAGGGCTCCCTACGCTGGGCTCTTTCACAGCCTGGTCCACGCACCATCGTGTTTGATGTCTCCGGCACTATCCATCTCTCCAGCGCTATCACGATAACCGACAACACCACATTGGCCGGACAAACAGCCCCGGGCGACGGAATCTGTCTTGCTGATTATCCCGTATATGTCGGATCAAACACCATTATAAGATACACACGATTCCGCCTCGGCAATAAGAATGTCAAAGCAAACGGAGCCGACGGCTGGGATGGACTTGGAGGCAACGACGGCCACGACATAATCATCGACCACTGCTCAGTAAGCTGGAGCATCGATGAGGCATGCTCGATATATGGAAATGTAAATTCTACAGTGCAGTGGACCATCATCAGCCAGAGCCTTGTTAACGCCGGACACTCCAAAGGCAACCATGGATATGGCGGCATTGTAGGTGGTTCGGGAGCATCTTTCCATCATAACCTTCTCGTGCATCACTCAAGCCGCACACCACGCTTGGGAGCTCGTCCCACCACACAGACCGACGAAAGAGTGGATATGCGAAATTGCGTCATGTATAACTATGGAGGCAACGGTTGCTATGGGGGTGAAGGTATGAACGTCAACATCGTCAACAACTATTACAAGCCGGGACCCGCAACTCCTACAGGCGACAAGGGTCGCCGGATCGCCGGTGTTGGCATACGCACTAAGTCTTACTGCACCACTTACCCAGCCTATAGCCCGATGCTCGATGTCTGGGGCACTTACTTTGTAGAAGGCAACGTCAACACCAAATATGCTGATGTCACCAAAGACAACTGGAACTATGGCATGTACAACCAGATTGACAAGTCTGCTTCCGCTACCGACGGCACATGGAACGACCAGGTGAAGAAAGACATCCGTCTCGCTGAGCCCATAGATTTCGTATACACCACAACCCATACCGCAGAAGAGGCATATGAAAAGGTTCTTGACTATGCCGGTGCTTCCCTCCATCGCGACAGCCACGATGCCCTTATGGTGAGCGACGTGCGCGAGGGAGTTGCCACTTACACCGGCAAAGGCAACAGCAAGGGTTTCATCAATTCACAGGACGACAACAAACCCTCTGATGCCCCCAACGGATGGAGCGCATGGCCTACACTCAACAGTCTCGAAGCGCCTCTCGACACTGACGGCGACGGAATGCCCGATGATTGGGAAACATCAAATGGGCTCGATCCCAACAATGCAGCCGACAGAAATACTCTCACTGAGGAAGGCTACACTATGCTCGAAGTCTATATGGCAAGCCTCGTGGAGCACATCACAGAGGCTCAAAACGAAGGTGGAGTCGTTATGGGTGGCATCTATGAATATGACCCCGTTCAGGAGTTCTACGAAATAAGCAAACTAACTCGCGAAGGGAATGCTTGGGCGTTTGGCAACGGAGTATCAATCTCCAACAGTGTCGGCGGTGGCTACACCACGAGTGGCGAATACATAGGCATGGGCCGCGACCAGCAGCACCTCATCACTCTCCCTGCTGGTGCAAAGATCAATTGGATTAGAATCCAAGGACGGGCACGCTACGATATGGACAATTTCTCAGATGCAAGTCTGGTGGAACTCAATGGCAAGACTTTTGATGAGGGCACTTATGTGCTTCCTAAAGGCTCAGAAGAAGTCACTATCGATGTCCCCATTGAAAGCGGAGCAAAGAATAATCTGACAATGACTTGGACGGGAAACAATCCTTGGTGCAAGATTTTCCTTTACACCACTGACAATGGACTCACCTCAGTAGAAGAAATCTCTCAAGCCAATGCTTCTTCCGATGATGCATGGTACAATATGCAAGGCATCCGCGTCAACGGAGAGAAACTTCCCGGACTCTATATCCACAATGGAAAAAAGATAATCATCAAATAATTTACTAACTTCTAAAACCTTTATTTCATGAGATCAACTTTTCTCTTTGGTCTTGCTGCAATGGCCTTGGCAGCCAGCGCACAGACAGTACAGGACATTCCGAATACGGATCCTTTGAAAATCAACGGCGAATACTCTGTCGTGACTATCGCCACAATGCCAGGTGACGGCTCCGAGCCCAAAGACCGCTTCAAAGAAGACGGCGGCTTGATCCAGTTCGACAATATGTGCAACGACGACTACGCTGAACTGAAGCTCAACAACACTGTCACTTCCCCCTACATCCTAAAGTTTGAAGAAGCTTGCAAGATCGACGGCACTTCCGTTGAATTCAGCCTCACTAACGGAGAAGGCGACATCGCTTGGAGCACAACCTACTATCCTGCCAACAACAATAAGGGATGGCAGAACTTTGTTCCTGTATCTCTTTTCATTGAAGATCCCCTCGAAGCAGGTGAATATACTTTTGGCATCCGTTTCCTCAATGAACGCGGCGGCACAGCCAGCACAGTCAACCTCCGTGAATTCGTATTCGAGGCTCGCGAAAGTATCATCACCTATTCTCTCTACCCAATGGTAGATCCGGGCGACGAAGCAGGTAGCATCATTTTCAGCCCTAAGCAGGACACTTATCTTGAAGGATCTGAAGTCACCATTACTGCCACTGCCAACTCTGGATATAAGTTTGCCAACTGGGAGATCAATGGCGATGTATATGAAGAGAATCCCTATACCNTGATCGTCACTGAGTCTACCGACGTCATCGCAATCTTCGATGAGCTTAAGATGGACAATGACGTCCCCGGATGGCTTGACCTCTATACTCGCGCTGGCATCAGCGGCAAACTTGAGACTAAGACTAACTGCCGTGTAGATGACGAGCTCATTAACGACGGAGCTGACTGCCCACTCCTTGGCGACTACCGCAATGGCAACTATGACACGTTTGATCTCAACGTAACTCAGAATGGCAACTATTCACTTAACGTTCAGCTCGGTGGTAAGTCTGGCGAGGGCGAACAGCCACAGCTTGATTTCGAAATCTACGACAAGGATGCTTACGAAGCTNACTCTACTGAAGCAGTGGCTGAATGGAGCTATTCTCTTGACTGCGCTCCATATATGACCGGCTCATGGAATAAATTTACAACCGCCGTCATCGACAACATCAAACTTGACGAGGGCAAGAAGGTCTTCAAGATCACATTCATCGAGCCAGTTTCCAATAAATATACTGTCAACGTACTCGGTATTGGCTTCAGCCTCGACGGCAGCTTCGGNAGCGGCGTTGAAAACGTGATGATCCAGGAAGCTCCTGCTAAGGCTTACAACGTTCTCGGCGTTGAAGTTGACTCCAACTACAAGGGCCTCATCATCCTCAGCAACGGCCAGAAGATGATCAAGAAGTAATGCCACACTCAATATTTACAGTTTTTTTCTTGTAGGTTTATAAATTAAGTTTATCAAGAAGTAATTGATAACGTTTTAGGTTAATTGGAAGGGCCGTATTTGACAGATAAATACGGCCCTTATTTTAAAAATCCTTTCCATTAATAATTAATAATCCAATGCATACTATCACAAGTATATTTCGCAAATTTCCAGCATGGCATAATTATGCATTATGCATTGTGAATTATGCATTGCCACTTCATAATATCATGAACATAAAGCACATTGCAGTTTGTATATCACTCTTCTCATCCATTTCCCTCTATTCTCAGATTCCAGCCTACAAAGACGCATCCCTTAGCCCTGAAGAGCGTGCCGCTGATTTGTGTGCACGTCTGACTCTGGAAGAGAAAACAAANCTTATGATGAATTCCTCTCCCGCCATCCCACGTCTTGACATCCCGGCGTTTGAATGGTGGAGCGAAGGACTCCATGGAGTTGCGCGCAACGGTATCAGCACCGTTTTCCCAAGTTGTATAGGCATGGCAGCCTCTTTCGACGATGACCTTATCGGAAATGTATTTACCGCTGTCAGCGACGAAATGAGGGCAAAAAATAATCTTGCCCGTGCCGAAGGAAAGACAGGAAAATACAAAGGTGTCAGCGTTTGGACACCGACAGTCAATATATTTCGCGATCCCCGCTGGGGACGCGGCCAGGAATCCTATGGCGAGGATCCTTACATGAACGGCCGTATGGGGCTCCGGGTAGTGAAATCACTCCAGGGTGAACCCGACGAACATGGCTTTATCAAGCTCTTGGC
>WFLX010058270.1_pt1 | contig 15188 bp, 10 predicted proteins | sample 4967041 | NCBI WGS metagenome assembly WFLX01 (sample SAMN12857096, study PRJNA449069) | gut metagenome | isolation source: stool from male and female vole | host: Microtus ochrogaster | place: USA:Florida | collected 2017 | reverse complement strand
GTCGGCGTCGCAAGGACGCCCTCTTATAGAAAAATCACCTGCACCGCCCACGCCGCAGGCGTAGGCGGCTACTATATATCAGCGCCCTTTCGGGCGCTCAGTTAGAGCACAAAATCGCATCAATAATACTCCCGGCACAAGACAAAGCGAGGCCACCCGCAGGGGTGGCCTCAAGTGCGTTTGGGCGTGGCTGATTATTCGCCGGGGATGATTGCTTCGGAGGGGCAAACAGAAGCGCAGGTGCCGCAGTCGATGCAGGTGTTGGGGTCGATGACGTAGATTTCGCCTTCGGAGATTGCTTCAACGGGGCATTCGGGCAGACAGGTGCCGCAAGCCACACATTTGTCGGTAATTACGTAAGCCATAGTTTGAGTTTTTATTTAGTTGTATCTTGTTCGTTTTACGGATGCAAATATACGCAATATTTTTGAAAGTGATTACTTTCGGCCTATATTTTTGCGCCCCGACTATCCCTTTACGATAGAATCGATGACTTCGCGGATGCGGCCGGCCAGCGCTTCGGCCTCTTCGGCGGTGTGAGCCTCGGAGTAGATGCGGNTAATCNGCTCCGTGTTNNTCTTGCGCAGGTGAACCCAGCTCTCGGGGAAGTCGATCTTAACGCCGTCGATGTCGGTAATCTTCTCGCCGGCGAACTTCGTTTTGACTGCTTCAAGAATTGCGTCCACGTTGAGGTCGGGAGTAAGTTCAATTTTGGTCTTGAAGATTTCGTAGGGAGGATAGGTTGCGCGGAGTTCGGTCATGGTCTTGCCGCTCTTGGCCAGAAGGGTCAGGAAGAGAGCAACACCCACCAGCGCGTCGCGGCCGTAGTGAAGCTCGGGGTAGATTACGCCGCCGTTACCTTCCCCGCCAATAACGGCACCGGTCTCTTTCATTTTGGTGGTAACGTTCACCTCGCCTACGGCTGCCGCTTCATAGCTGCCGCCGTGGGCCACAGTCACATCGCGCAGGGCACGGGAGGAGCTCAGGTTGCTGACGGTTGCGCCCGGCGTATGGCTCAGCACGTAGTCCGCAACGGAAACGAGCGTGTACTCCTCGCCGAACATTTCGCCGTTCTGGCAAACCAGCGCCAGGCGGTCAACGTCCGGGTCCACAACGATGCCAACATCTGCGCGGCCCTCCTTCATGAGGTCGGAGATGGCGGTGAGGTTGGCGGGAATGGGCTCAGGATTATGGGCAAAATCGCCCGTGGGTTCGCAGTTGAGCGTGATTACTTCCTTGACACCCAGCGCCTTAAGGAGTTCAGGGATGGCGACGCCTCCAACGGAATTCACCGCATCGACGGCCACGCGGAAGCCTGCCTTGCGGATTGCCTCAACGTCCACCAGCTTCAGACCAAGCACCATTTCGATGTGACGGCGGGTCCAGGTGGTGTTCACGTACACCTTGCCCAGGTCGTTGACCTCGGCGAAGCGGAGCTCGTCGGAGTCGGCCAGGCGGAGAACCTCGGCCCCTTCGGCGGCATTGAGGAATTCACCCTTGGCATTGAGCAGCTTCAGGGCGTTCCACTGGCGCGGATTGTGGGAAGCGGTCAATATCAGGCCGCCGCATGCATTTTCGCCTACCACGGCCATCTCGGTGGTGGGAGTGGAGGCGTGGCCGAGGTCGATGACGTTGAAGCCCATGCCTACCAGCGTTCCGACAACGAGGTCGCGAACCATCGGGCCGCTGATGCGCGCGTCGCGTCCCACTACGATGGTCCTGTCGGCTTTGGAGCAGTTGCGCCCGATAAAAGTTGCAAAAGCGGCCGTAAACTTCACCACGTCCAGGGGTGAAAGGCCGTCGCCGGGGGCACCTCCGATGGTGCCGCGGATGCCGGATATTGATTTAATCAGTGACATTATATATAATTGTGTTTTAGGGTTTCATGGTGTGGTCAAGCCTTACTCGCGCACGTGGTACGTCAGTGTGTAGAGGTAGGGGATCACGTAGGCCTGGTTGGCACTCTCCCCGTAGGTGCTCTTGATGACGATGTTCACCTTGCAGTCGATAGGCAGGTAGGCCAACGGCATCTGAATGCCCGCGCCCCAGGTTGCCGAAGAAGTCATCTGGTAGTTGCCGTAGCGGAACCACGCCGGGCCAAGGGTCAGGTTATTACCCTCGCCCAGAGGGAGTTTGCCGTTGGAGTAAGCCGAAAGGTCGTACTTGGTGTAGCGGAAATAAATCTGCTGGTCGCTCTGAACGCGATAGCCTTTGGTACCCGGTTCGAGCACCTGCATGTAGAGCATGCCGTCGTCGTCAAGGCGGTAGTAGGGCGCGTCGGCGCCGCATTCGAACACCGTGTCGGCGGGCACCTGGAGCACAACCTGATGGTCGGCCAGAAAGTTGTTCACATAGTGGTCCTCGTCCGTCAGAAGTTCGGCGTACGTCTTGCCGTCGTCGCAGGCGGTGGACATCAGGGCTATCAGGGCTCCGAGCAGGAGAGGGAGTATGCGGGAGATCTTCATGATCGCTTATTTCTTGTGGTTTATATATTTTTCGGTTATTTGTGGCAACAGACTGATGAGGCGGTCGGCAGCTTGCTCGAGGGTACCTTCGAAGCGACCCCCGGCTGCGTTGAAGTGCCCCCCACCCTCGAAATATTCCGCGCAGATGCCGTTGACGGATATATCGTCCTCGCTGCGCATGGATATGCGGATTTCCCTGGCCTCCTGGCGCATGAATACGCTCCATTTCACTTCGGGAATCGACAGCGGCTCGTTGACCAGGCCCTCGGTGTCGCCCTTGGAGTAGCGGAAGCGGTTCAGCTCGTCGCGCGAGAGGGTGAGGAGGGCGCATTTCGCTTCCGGAAAGATGCGCATGTTGCTGATGGCATACGCGCGCAGACGCATGGCGTTGGCACTCTTGCACTCCATGATTTCGCGGTAAAGCTTGTACTTGCGCGCCCCCTTCTTTATGAGCTCGCTCACAACGATGTAAATCTCAGGGTCGTCGGCGTTGTTGTGCGAGAAATTGCCCGTGTCGGTCATGATGCCTGCCAAGAGGCACTCCGCGGCCTGTCGGTCGATGAAATTGAACAGCTCCAGCCGGCAGATGAACCGGAAAAGCAGGTATGCCGTAGCACACATCTCGGGGTGCGAAATCATCACATCGGCCTCCACGGTGGGATGCTCGTGGTGGTCGATGAGAATCTTGGGGGCTGTGGCGCTGTTGAGGACCTCTTCGAGTTCGTCGCCCAGACGCGACGAGGCGTTGAAGTCCAGGCACAGAATGAGGTCGGCTTCGAGGAAGAGCTGACGCGCAAAGTCGGGGTACTTGCCGGCTATCACAATCTCCTTGGAGCCGGGCAGCGCACGCAGGTTCTCCAGCATTTCGTCGGGCAGAACTATATGCACGTCCTTCCCGATGGCGCTCAGCACCCTGGCAGCCGCCAGCGACGACCCCACGGCGTCGCCGTCGGGCGACTTGTGGGCCGTGATGACAACCTTGTCGGCGTCATCTATCAGAGCCTTGGCCTTGCGTACCGATTTCTCGTTTATTCGTTGTGTAATCATCCTGAATTGCNAAGNTACGACTTTTTNCGTAAACAAACCNNTAAAATATGCAANAAATCACCTTACAAAACCTTATCGATTATTACGTAGTTTATATTCCAAATATCTCAAATCAGCTGCATTGAAACTCACCGAGTAAGAATGCACAGAAGTACAATTAACCGAAGGCCTATCTAAAAAGTGACCCAAGTTTATCTCTCCTTTTGGGGAAGCTCAACCAAAAAAAACGGTTTTAAGTTAAACTCGCTAACCTAAGATGTTTTTCCATTTCATTTTCTATCATTGTTGAAAATGGTATTGGCAATTTCTTTAATTATATTAATGGTAGTATCTTTAGCATTGATTGCCTTAGAAAACTTCAATAAGCCATCAACAAAATCACGCACTGAAATTACCTTCAAGTCAAAAATTCGTAATTTTGCGTAATTCAGAATCGAAATAAGACAACAATAATGCCCCTCCCTGCCTATTTCCTTGAGAGCGGAATAGACCTTATCTTCATCAAAGGAGACGTTTTTACCATATATAAACATGCTTGAAGGTAAATTCGCTGCACGAAATTTTGATATCGCATGTACGACGTCTTGCTCAGAGAACGATTTATCCTTGACCTCAATTGCATTTACCAGTGTACCTTCGGAGTCGTATACGTCAATATCGCCGACTTCTTTTGAGGACGCACCACTTTCATTAACTTTATGAGGAACAACTTTAAAATCCCGACCCAAGTAGAAATGTTCAAGGACTGATACAACAAGGGGACATACCTCTCCTTCTAAAGTATAATCAGTGATTTTATAGATATAGTCAAGTACTAATTGGGAAAAATCACTGATATCTATTAGTGCATCTCCGACGGAAAATTTCTTAATATAATTATCATGATTTTCTAAAAGAACCGCCATCGCTGATTTTAGGTACTCATACGCTTGTTCGCTCGTTTGAATGTTGGTCAGGATAGATATGAGACTTTCGAGTGTTTCCCTATCTTTGGCTCCTCTAACCGCGTTTTTCTTGTCCAATTTAACAAAACGTGCTGGTTTGTTAAGAAATGGTTCATTTGAATCCCCTAAACTACCTGGGAGTTTGAGTTTTTCAAATGGTACTACAACTTTATGGCAAAGTGTTCGAGCATCATATTTACCTCGCTTGCCATTTCCGGTTTGTAAACTTAGGGCATTAACTTTCTCATTAGTGGCTTTAGCCAACAAGGCATTCACAAGTATATAACGATATGTTTTGTGCGAGCCTCGCAAAATAGCGTGAATGGCCGTAGCTGTGGTATCCTCTAATAATCGCGCTTCTGTTAGTGCTCTATCAAGAATGAGAGAAGCAGTTTTTAAATCAATCGTGGCCATATAAGTAATTAGAATAGAGAAGCGTATTGAATTGGCATTACACCTTTTAGAACATCTATAACCATAGCGCAAACAGCTTTAGCCAGATTACACGGCACAGCGTTACCAATTTGGGTGTACTGAGCTGATTGTGATCCGCAAAAAACATACTCCATCGGAAATGTTTGGATAACCCTTGCTTCATCAACCGTCATCCGTCGTAAATACGAGGGGACTTTTTCCGTTGTAGCTACAGTTTGGTCAGCTTCTACTCGATTGCGGTACCCTTCTACCCATGGAATTTCCCCATCATATAACGCCTTTTCGTCGATGATAGGTGTCTTGTTACCACCCATAGAGGCAGGTAGGGTCGCACTATACCCATCTAATTTTAAAGGCCGTCCTAATCCGTTGAAAAGCATACCGGCATATGCTGATTTTCTTAAAACCGGCTGAGGCGTTAATGTAATACGCGCATTACAAGTTGATTTATTATTCCCTTCCCCGGCCTTATCCAGTATAGACAAAGCTTCGCGAACAGTTTTAGCCTTTCTCCTATATGAAAGAAGCATTTGTTGCAAATCGGGAACTGCAGTAGTACCATTTTTAAATCCAACAAAGAATACGCGTTCACGTGCTTGGGGTACATCGTAGTCTGATGCATTTAATACAACGAAGTTCACAGAATAACCCAAGTCTTGAAACTTTTGCAATAGAGCATTTCGTACAGAAGCCCATCTATCGAGAACTGCCAAAGCTTTTACATTTTCCATTATGAATGCTTTTGGCATTACTTCCTTAACGACAGAGACATAAGACCATATTAACTTACTGCGCTCGTCGTTTTCATCCATTTTTCCGGCGACAGAAAAACCCTGGCAAGGGGGACCACCTATTACAAGGTCAATATTCTCAAACTCGCTTAAGAGAGGGATGAACGAATTGATGTCGCCTTGGTGAATATGCTCACCTATATTCAAGGCGTAGGATTCGCATGCCTCTTTCTTCATGTCATTTGCCCAAATGATTTGAGCACCTGCATAAATAGCGCCAATATCCAGACCACCAGCACCCGAAAAGAGCGATATGGTTCGGATAGTATTGGAGGCTAATTTATCCTTTAACGCTTGCATTTTATTAAAAAGAAAACTTCCGAGTAGGCAGACAGGCGACCAAACCTTTTGCGACTACAAGGAAGTTCCTTAATATGTTGAATATAAGTAATACTTACATTGATTGGTCTATTTGTCTGCGCGAGCGCGTATTATAGGTGCAAAGGTATGAAAATTTTTCGAGACTTGAATCCTAAATACAGGATTACTGCGCAAGAGTACCATATTCCCGCACGCACCAGTTAAATATTGTGAAATTATTAGTAATTTTCGATTGCATCGATGAACGGGAGGTCGTCGTTCTCGCAGGAGCGGAGCGGAAAGTGTTCCGGCGAGGCTAGTTCATTAGAGCCATAGCCGATGCCGCTGCAGAAAGCAAGTGCTTCGGCTTCGGTGTCGAAACACTCCGGCACGTCGAAAAGGATAAAATCGTCGTTCTCTTTGGACTCGTCAAGATAGGCTTTGAAGCCGTCGATGTTATTGTCCATAATGAAATCAACAAGTGTAGGTTCGGTCACGACGTAAACTTTGATTGACATATCGCTGGGAAGTTTCGGAATTTGTGTTGTGAATTGGGTTATCTCGGAGGCTATCACTTTCATGGCGGTGTGAAGTTTCAGTAACTCGCCGGGAGTGAACGAAACAGGCTTGCCGTTGACGATATTGTTGTTAAGGCGTTGAATAAACCACGCGCGGGATCGGTGGAAAAACCGCTCCGCGATGTAGGCGCAGTTGACGCTGTGAAACACATATGCGCCCCGGTTAATTCTCGCAATCTTATTACTTCATTCATAGAAATTTGGTTTGCACTGCAAAGATAATAAACTTTTGTTAATTGAACAACTTATATTCATTTTCCTACTCGTAAGAGCCTCACTTTTAATCACCCAAAATATTATCTATGATTACAATTCCTTTTTTAACACAACGGGCCGCGCCCGGAGGGGGTGCGGCCCGAATATAGGTGGAATATGGGTTTATTTCNCAATCACCTTGACCACGTCGGTNCCGACTGCCACGAGGTAAACTCCGNCAGGAACGGCCACCTCGGCATGGGCTGCGNCGGGGNTGAAGTAGATGGTGCNACCGCTAAGGTCGGCAATCTGCACTGCTACAGCTTCGGGAGCGTCAACGACTATTGCGCCGGACTCAACGCCCACGCTGGCGCCTCCACTCAGGGTTGCGGACAGCGAGGATGTGGCCACGCTCACCTTGGCACCTTCGGAAACACCGCGGGGCATCACGGCGAACACTTCGTACTCGTGGTTGCCGTCGGAGGCGTTGGCGTCGTCATAGGATGTGGCGGCTACTGGCGTTTCGTTGAGCTTCTCGCCGTCGCGGTACACGTCGTATCCCAGCACTTTGCCGACCTCGGTGGGTGCGGGCGTGTAGGTGATGTCATCGATGAGCAGCGCATATTTATCGAGGCTCACGCAGCGGATGGCGAAGTAGCGCGTGCCCTCGGGGAGGTCGTAGCTGAACTCTTTCCACTGCGCATAGGGCTCTTCGTCCTCGCCGATTTTCTTAAAGGACGAGGGGTTGGCATCGGTGGAGGAAACAAGCACCTCGAACTCCTCGTGGTTGCCGATGGCGATGCTGCGCGCAAAGAAGGATATGGTCTGGGCCTTGCCGTTGAGCAGGGGCGACACAAGCCAGTCGTCGTTGGCCACGGCTCCACCGCGCACGGCGAACGAGGCCAGGAACTGGTCGCCGCTTCGGGCGTCAAAGGTCATCGTACCGATTTTGTCCAGGGTGGGGATGTTGCCGTTGAAGACGATGAACGCCATGGGCTTGGTCATGTTCGGGAACGAATGCAGGCCGTTGTGGATGCCGTAGGTTTCGCCGCCGTCAACGTCGTAGAAGGTCCATTCCCCGGCCTTGTTGATTTCGAATTCGTCGTAGCGCTCGAAGGTTTCGGTGACAGCCTTCTCGTTGGCATGAGCCTCAGGAGCTTTCCACGAGAGGTGTGCCCCNGCACCGTCGGCTGTTGNATTGANCNCANTGANAGGCACANNGATTGGCATAATGATTTGTGCCTCTTTGCTGTCGGAAGTGTTATCTTCCGTCACCACGTCGCCGCTTACGCTGACGGTGGCGCTGTACTGCTTGGCCTCGGCGTGGTCGGGCGTCAGGACGAAGGTGTGGCGGACAGTTTCGCCGCGGGAGATGGTCGTGCCTTCGTCGCCGGCAACGGATTCGCCGTCGCAGAGGAGTTCTACGGTGTATTCGTCAACGGTTCTGAGGCCCGTATTGGCAACGTNGACGGTGACAGTGTGAGCCTTGCGGTAGTCCANCTNGGCGGGTATACGCACGCGGGTCACGGCGAGGTTANCGGTGNGAATGTCGGCTACGGAGATGTGGTCGATGGCCAGCGACACGGTGGTGCTACCGGCCTCGNCCACGAAGGCGATGCGCACGTCCTCGCCTGCATAGTCGCTCAGAGGCACGAGCACCTCGGTCCACCCCTTGGCAAAGGTCACAGGCACACTCTCGGGGTCGGCATCGGCCGGACGCACCTCCACGCTCAGGGTATTGCCGGAGGCGGGGTCGCCGGTGACGTAGAACGACAGGTACGGGTTGACGGCATCGGCATCAACGTGAATTTTACCCGTAATAACCTCACCCTCAGCACCAACGGCGGCGGGCATAAACACCAGCATGCCGTCGTCGGCGTCCTGGGCCAGTATTTCAGCACTAAGTTCCTCGCGCATGATGCGCCAGGTGTTGTATCCTCCGCTTCCGCTGCCCACAAATTCGATGACACTGACGGCATGCCACTGCTTGAACGATTCTGCGTAGGGCATGGTGTAGGGCTCACCGACGGGGATGCGGGCCGTGGTCGTTGCCGTCGAGCTCCCGGCGGCTGTGGCTGCATAGACCTTGAAGCTCATCAGCGCCTGCTCCTCAAGTTCGGGTGTGTAGGTATATGAGTTGTCTTCAACCCCGGTGGCAATCTGGTTGCCGGAGGCATCCTCAATGTTGTAGCTCACCACGGAGGCGTCCAGGGGCTGACCGTAGATATTCTCGGTTACCGGATTCCATGCAATGAACACCTTACCGGTTTCCGGCTCGGAAACTTCGGCTTCGGCAGGAGCCACCGGGGCAGCCAGGCCCACAAAGGCCTCCAATTCGGCCGTGGCACCGGCGCCTGCGTCGTTTGAGCACACAACTGTGTAAGTGTACTTACCGGCGGTTGCAACGGCGTCGGTATATGTCATTTCCTCACCCGGCTCAGGATTATCAAACGTCTTGATTTCCACGCCGTTGCGGGAGATTACTGCTGAGGTGATTCCGCTCAGGTCATCCCCGTCCAAGGTCTCGGAGGGGGTGGTGAAAGTGATGGTGGCCTCGTTTTTGCCGGTGGCATCATTGGCTACCTTGAGGTCGGCGACGGCGCCCGGAGCGAGGTCCTCAATGCCGGCGGCTACGCTTATGTTGTCGACGAACAGGCGGTACATGCCCTTGTCGCTGCAGGCGTGGATGCCGATGTAGTAAAGACCGTCGGCCTCGGGTTTGATGATGGCGTTAATGGCCTCAAAATCAGTATTGGTAAGCACCAGGGGTGCCACGAGTTCGTTGGTCATGGCTTCGGCGTTGGCGTCAGCTCCATAGTAAACAGCCAGGCGCTCGGGATATGATGCGTTTGCCACTTTGGCTTCGAATTTCACCGCGTAGGACACCCCGGCGGTGAGTTTCAGCGGCGGCGTGATGAGCCAGTCGTCCTTTGCAGTGGCGGACATGTTGTTTTCGATATAGACGCAGCCCGAAGTCTTGTAGTACTTCCAGGTCACGCCGTCGTCGCCGGCATCCACGATGGTGAAAGGCTCGAGGCTCTCAGCCGCGGCAAACTCCTCGGCGAACGGGGGCACGACGGGGTCGCGGCGGATGGTGTACTCAGCTGTGGCGAAGTCGCTGGGGGTCATACCCTCCTTGGTGGCGTAGGCCTTGAGGGTAACCTTACTGCCCTGCGCACCGGAGATAGCGACCACACCGTTGCTGAGGGCGAAATCGCCGCCGTTGACGCTGCACATTATGCTCGCACCGGCCGTTGCGCTCACCACCTCAACCTCAGTGCCGTTATCAACCACCGAGCCTGTAGGGATGCTGAACGCAGGCGTTTCTACAACCTGCACAACCTCCGCAACCTCGTAAGTCACAGTGATTTGCGCAATATTGACATACTTTTTCGGTGTCTCCATGGCTTCGCACTTCAGCGAGATGCTGTTGCCTGCGAGATTGAGGTCGGCGAACTCAATCGGTGCGCAAAAGTCCGTCGCCCCACCCTTGGCAGCCGTCTGATTTTCAGCACACTTGGTGCCGTTGACCGACACGGACCATTCGGTAGTGGTCTGGATGGAGTTGAGCAGAACGCTCACCGACTTGATGGTTGCGTTTTCAGGAATAGGATTCGCCTCCGCAGCCAGCGAAAGGGTAGCGCCCACGGGGGAATAGTTGGCGCTGCCGAACTGGAGCGTCTTGCGCGTTTCGCCGGTTGCGACCATGGTGGACGCGCTCTTGGCGTAGCCGCTCTCGGCGTTGATGACCCACGAGCCGGCGGCACTGCCGTCGACAAAGGTCACCGGACAGTCGGTTATTTCGCCGGACTTGGTGGTCTCGACGCCGGATATTTTCCACGTCAGCGTCACCGTTTCCAGCGCCGATGCTCCAATCACGGCCGTGACGGCAAGGAGCAGAATAGACATTAATCTTTTCATCATAGTATATTTATTGGTGCACGTTCAACCCCGGTGGGGCCGAACGTGCATTAAACATTCGTGTTTACTCCACGCGGGTGCAGCCCGCTGCTGTGAGCAGGTCGGTGAGCAGACGGGCGTGGTCGCCGGCAACGATTACGTGGTGGTTGCCGATGCTGTTGCGCAGGAAGTAGTCGGCCGGACGGTCGAATTTCAGACGCACCTGCGTGCGGCACATGTTGTGGTTGTTGAGGTTCTCCTCGAGCTTTGCGGAGGTGACAAAGAAGCGGTCCATCTTCGGGCCACCGATTTTCACCACCGTAACGTCGCCCTCGGGGATGATTCCCTGCACGGCCACGCCGCTGAGGCTCTCGAAGTGGTTGCGCAGGATGAAGCTCTCGGTCTGGTCCAGGCCTATGGTGCAGTGGGCCAGGATTACCTCGTTTTTGGCCGCATCCACGCGCGAGGGGTTGGCCATAAAAGAAGCCTTGCCTGTAGCGGCCTGAACAATCATCATGGTCAGGAGGGTCTGGAGGTCGCCCTCGCAACCGGCGGGAATGCCGGCGTCGGTGAGCAGCGACAGGGCCATGCAGCCGGTGGTGGCNGTGCGCTCCAGCAGTCGGAAACATGCCAGCGTGACGGCCGAGAGATTATCCTCCTCTGAGATTCGGCGTATGGACTCAGCCAGACGCATGGCCTGCACCAGGTCCTTATGGTCGGGCTCTACACACCCCGACGCACGCTTGGCCAGGGCTGCTGCGGCGGCTTCAACGTCGGCGTCGGTGATAGCGTCGTAATGCTCGCACACCCGCTCCATGGGCACATCCACCAGTTCCAGGCCCCAGCGCTCACGGGCAACTTCGGGCGATACCCCGGAGGCAATGAGCCAGTCGCTGGGCGTGCCGATGACGCCCACCCGCTTGCCGGCCAGACGGTGGCGGACCTGCGCCAGCACGCAAAGCTGCTCCAGGCGGTCGGCTATCTGCTCAACGGTGCCGTGCACAACCTCGCAGGCAAAGCCTTTGCCATGAAGGAAGGATGAAATTTCCAGCGATGCAGCCAGGGAGTTATGGGTGCCGTCGGCTATGAGGAATGCGGGGTTGGGGAGGATATCGAAGCAATCCTTCACCTGGCATTCCACGCCGCCGGTGGCGATGAACAGCGCCTTGAAGCTGCCTGCAGGAAGCGCCGCAGCCTCCTCGGGTGTGAGAACGTTAACGTGCTCGAAGCGCCGCTCAAGTTCCTTGAACATCGGCTCGTGCGAGCTGCGCACCATGCTGCTGTCGTGAAGCACGGAAGTGAATGCGATAAGATTGAGAGTCATAATCATTTAAATCTCGCTTGGAGAAACAGGTTTATACGTTTTGAACCACAAAGTTACCAAGAAAAACGCAAAAAAACAAGCCCCCACCAATTTCGTTCTTCCAGGAAGTTATAGGTCACTGCCAATTGCATCAATTTCCCTGTGTAGGGACGTGCCTTCGGCACGTAGGCCTTGACTATCAGCCATTTAATCAACATGCCGAAGGCATGTCCCTACAAAATGACGCGTTTTTCAGTGGCTTCGGTCGTTGGGGCGCCTACCGCATGATCTTGATGGTGGTTTGGTAGTCGGGGCATCTTAGCGAGAGGATGTAGATGCCGGACGGCAAGGTGCAGCGGGCTATGGAACACTTCTCAAAGCGCGCGATGTGCATGCCGGAAAGGGTGTATACGTCTATCGAGTCAAATTCGCGGGTATGGATATCTCCAAGGCAGTCCCCGAAGGCGGGGGCCGCGAGAGCAGAATTTGCCTTGTCGGAGCCCAGGAACATGAACGTGTCGGCGCATATTTGCCTCACTATGTCAGAACGATACGTGTTCCCCTGCGCATCGCAGGCCTCATGTACGATATCAAATACCCTGTCGGCAAATTCGGAGTAGTTATATACGCATTGCGTATTCTTGGTTTCCTTGACCAAGGTCCAATCGCCCTCGGGCTCGCGCACATACGCCCGCATTGTCCAGCCGTCGCCGATGCCGAAAATGCTGCGCTGCAGACCAATCGCCGTGTTCTTGATGCTTGAGAAAACCGGCGCATGGTTCTCAGCCTCAACATCTTCGGGGGAAAGGTCGAATTCGACCCAGGGACTTGCAATGGTCTGGTTCTTACCTTCGGTGAATCTTATTCGGGCACGATAATGGCCTGCGCCGTTATGGGGGAGGTAGGCATAGTAGGTATTGTTCTCCAGAATGGGCTTGTTGGGAACATGCGTGAAGGTGTGGGAATACTCCTTGTCCATCTGTTCCAAATCAAAATGAATGTAGCGCGACTTATNATCTATNTTCANCTTCNNCTCCATTGNNCCCTTNANCGTAACATATTGGCTTGAAACGGNCAAGGGTNTCGGGTACANCAGGTTCTGCGGGANCACGACGGGCTCGAATTTGTCAAGATGGAGCCCGTCGTCGCGGAGAGTGAACATAGTCATATCGAACTTGTTCTCATTTTCCTGCGTGAGGAGAGCCTCGGCGGTGAACTTCTCCGCAGCGCGATAGAGCACGGGCTGTTCCCCCAGCATCCTGTGCTTTATGGCCACACCATAGGTGTCGATTCCCTTTTCCTGGAGGTCGTCGAGGTTGAGACATTCAAAGTCGATGTAATCAACCCCAAGGCAAGCCATCTTCATTATGGGGAAAAGTTCGATGGTCTTGAAGCGATAAGGCGGAAGGTTAATCTTGCCGCCATCCCAAGAAATGGTTGCGCAAAGGTGGTAGTCCGTCAGCTCCTTCAAGCCGGTGACGGCGACCGACGGCTCGGAACAGTCCACGTCAGTCCACTCTCCGGTTGAGCCGTCGCCGATACGCCAGGCATAAACCACGTCCTGGAGCCCTCGCAAGTCGGTGTTGAGGCCCACACTCACGCTCTTATGGGTCAACTTGCCGGGCACATAGTTGTAAGTGACCGGCAAAGTGAAGACTTCCATGCGGCTCAGAAGATTGGTTCCTTTTCGGGCTTCGACTACATAACGCGTGTCGGGCTGGAGCCTGTCGACCATCACTTCGCCCTGCCCGTTGGCGAAAAGAGTGCGGATGGGGTTGTGATCAAGGTCGTAGAGGTTGATTGACGAGGCATTGGTCAAATCGCCGTCGACATAGAGCCTCACGGCGCCGGGCGAGGTTTCGAATGCATACCGGGCATCAGCCTCGAACCGCACATTAGTCCCGTCGCCCTTGAGCTTCAGCAGAAAAGGATTGCTCTCGATGGAATTATTGCTCTCCACAAACTCGTTGGCCTCAGCCACAGATGTCGGTTCATTCACCACCGTACTGCGGTCGAACTTGATTGTCTCGACTTTAAACTTCGAGCCTCCGAACACATCTATGATGCCGAAGTTGAGGCAGTTGGCCGCCTTGATATAAGACCCCGCAGGACACACGCCGCCGGCGGTGGCGATGAATTTGGTGCCGGTGTAGCACTTTATCCGCTCAGTATTGATGCAGTTGTAGAACAATGACCCGTCGCCGGATTCGCGGCCGTCGATGTAGCCGCAGATGCCCGCGGCACAGGAATAGAAGTAGGTGTCCTCGCTGGTAATGGGGCCTGCGTTGAGGCAGTTGAGAATCTCGATATTTTCGGCATAAGCCACAATGCCGGCCACATAGCCGCACGTGTTGTTGATAGCGCCGAAGTTGGTACAGCTGTTTATTTGACCCATGCCCTGAGCCTTACCGGCAATGCCGCCGCAGTACTGCTGCACGCTGGTGCTGAACAACTCTTCCAGGCCGTAAAGCCGGGTTGCGACATTGCCCTCGTTGACCGAGCATATTATCGACCCTTGCGAGTGGCCCGTGATGCCGCCCGCCATTGCATAATGCCAGCCGTTGCCACTGATGGTTCCGGTATTGGTGCAATTCATAATTGTGCCCTTACTCCACCCGGCAATACCACCCGCACGCGGAAAGTAGGAGCACTCGGAGTCCACCACGCTCAGCGAGACGCCTCCGTTGTTGCGGCAGTTCAAAATGCGGCCGCCTTTCTCAAGCACGCCGCATATGCCGCCCGCCGTGTAGAAACTCAAGGTAGTGTATTTATCGAAGAGCCCTTCACTCGTGCACCCCACGATAGTGCCTCGGCAAATANTGGCAATGGAGCCATNCTCATATTTTCCACCGGCTGGGGCCGAAACAGCAATAGAAATATCACGCACACAGCCTTCCGGGCCGATGGTATCGGCAAATCCTTTGACGCAGGCAAATTTGTGGCCATTCCCGTGGAAAACGCCGTTGAAGCANGGGANTCNNTCGGCAACTACATNAATGTCAGCAGNCAAATAAAATTCATCGCCGGTGAAATCGCNATTTTCGGCAANCNATTCCCTCACGAGCTTCTCGNAGTTAAGGGCATCGTTGANATAATATGTTTCTGCGNGTAATACAACNGGTANGCAAACAGAGGCAAGTATGGAGAGAAAATGAGATAATTTCATAGTAGCGTGTTATTTGCCAACAAAGATACAAAAGAAATCGCCAAAATCCAAACGCCCACCGCCC
>WFLX010071075.1_pt1 | contig 15197 bp, 7 predicted proteins | sample 4967041 | NCBI WGS metagenome assembly WFLX01 (sample SAMN12857096, study PRJNA449069) | gut metagenome | isolation source: stool from male and female vole | host: Microtus ochrogaster | place: USA:Florida | collected 2017 | reverse complement strand
CGATGTCGTGCACACCGGCTGCACGGGCGAGCACTTCGCCGGTGGTCTGGGTGATGGCACCCACCACTGAGGCTTTCTTCTGCGCGCCGTAGCCCACAACCACCACTTCCTCGAGGGCGTTGCTGTTGGGCTTGAGGGTAACGTCGATAGTCTTTCGGCCGTTTACGCGGATGTCCTGTGTCTCCATGCCCACATAGCTGAACGAGAGCGTGGCGGCCTTCGTGTCGGCCACCTGGATAGCGTAGTTGCCGTCGATGTCGGTGGTCACGCCTGTTTTGCTGCCTTTAAGAGCAACACTGACGCCGATCAGGGGTTCGCCCGTATCGTCGACCACAGTGCCGGTCACTGTCTCTGCATGCGCGGCAAAGCCTCCGCACACCAGCAGCAGTGTGAGCACCGAAATGCATCGAAAGAATTTCTTTACATTTTTCATGTGTTAGTAATTGGTTTTGTTCAGGTTATTTGCTTGTTGTTTTTCTTCCAAGGTTAAGAAGAGAGATCGATGGATTGATTGGTACTTTGATTTTTGATTTTTCTGATGGCGTTTTTCTCCTTATTAAATAAATTAATGTATTGTGTTTATTTTCTCTTGTTCGTTGCATAGGGGCCCACCGTGGTGCCGGTGAAGCCGCCGGCGGCTGCGGTGGAGGTGTGGCGGGCGTCCACGCCCTCGGCCACTGTGGTGTAGCTCTTGCCGCCGTCGGCCGAGAAGGCAAAGCTGTAGGCGGGGCCGTTGCCGCTCACTTTCAGGTCCACGCTCTGCGTCTCGGGCGCGGCCACGGAGGCTATCGTGGTGATGCCCTCGGGAGCCACGCGGTCCACGAATATCACGTCGGCGCCGTTCTCGTCGAGGCCGCGGCCCAGGAAGTACTGGTGGTCTTCGTTCTTGAACACGAGCAGTCCGGCGGCACGGCCGGCCGTGTCAGGCACGAAGGTCATGGCCGTGGTGGCGTCGAAGTCGTGGTGCTGGATGCGGCGTGCCACGAAGGCGGGAGTGGCCTTCTCGGCGGCGGTGGTGTCGCTGCACTGCAGGGCCAGATAGCCGGGCACGCTGCTCAGGGAGTATAAATCGGTGGCGGGCGCGCGCAGGGTCATCCACGCGGGCGCGAGGGCGTCGGCGTCGAAGTCGTCAGTGGCGGTGAAGTTGCCGAAGGTGCGGGAGGCCTCGTCAATGGCCACGCCGCGCGTGCCGGTCATGGCCACGGGCTGCATGTCGGGGTTGATCACGGGCCAGCCGTCTTCTGTCCATTCCACGGGCAGCATGAAGGTCTCGCGGCCCAGGTTCTCGAAGCCCTGGGCGTTGGGACGGCATGCCAGGAACACGGCCATCCAGTCGCCCTCGGTGGTGGGCAGGATGTCGGCATGGCCGGCGCAGGTGATGGGGTTCTCGCGGTCGGCGGGCAGGTTGCGCTGCGTCAGTATGGGGTTGTTCTCATAGGGGGTGAAGGGGCCGAAGGGCGAGGGGCCGCGGTAGATCACCTCGCTGTGCCAGTCGCCGGTGCCGCCCTCGGCGGTCATCAGATAGTACTGGCCGTTGATTTTGTAGATGTGCGGACCTTCACACCAGATGGGCTTGTCCTGGGGGCGCCAGCCTTTGTTCACGACTATGCGGCGCTCGCCCACGCACTTGTCCGTCGCGGTGTCGAATTCCACCACGCGCACGGTGCGGTGGCCGGGGTATTCCGGCTTGAAGTCGGGGGCGTCGTCGTTGTTCACGATATAGGCCTTGCCGTCTTCATCGAAGAAGAAGGCCGGGTCGATGCCCTGCACCTCGGGCAGATGGATGGGGTCGCTCCACTCGCCGCCGAAGGGGTCGGTGGTCTTCACGAAGAAGTTGCCTGCACCCACGTTGGTGGTTATCATGTAGTAGGTCTGGTTGGCGGGGTTGTAGGCGATGTCCGGGGCGAAGATGCCGCCGCTGATGTGCTGCCCGCGGAAGTTCTCGAGCTGCGAGGGGCGGTTGAGCACGTGGCCTATCTGGCGCCAGTTCACCATGTCGCGGCTGTGGAAGATGGGCACGCCGGGATAGTAGCAGAAGGTGGAGGTCACAAGGAAGTAATCGCCCTTGCCGTTGGTGCAGATGGAGGGGTCGGAGTACCAGCCCGGCAGGATGGGGTTCATCCATGTGGTGCTGTCGGCGGCGAGGGTGTTGTAGATGCTGTCGTGTCCGTCGTACACAAAACTGTCGAATAGCGCGGTGCCGCTGATGGCCTCGGGCGCCTTCGTCGAGGTGCTGCAGGCTGTCATCGCGGCTGCCAGGGTTGCTATTGCAAGGGCTTTTTTCATCGTGTTTTTCGAAGGTTGTTGATTGGTTGATTAATTTTTATGCAAATTTAGTGAGACGGAACAATTTTTAATATTTGGGCGGTAACGCATGTTTTTATGCGTGTAACATTATTTACGTGTTTGATTCATTCGTTGCATCCGGTTGTTACATTTATATTTTGCGGCGTAACACTATGCTTGATTTTCAATCTCTTGCATTTTTTGAGGCATCGGCCTTGGAATATTCGCCCGGCGTGAGGCCGTAGAGCTTCTTGAAAGAGGTGGTGAAACTGCCGGCGTTGCTGAAGCCGGTGAGGTCGGCCACCTCGGATACGCTCAGCTTTTTCTCGGCCAGCAGGCGGGCGGCCTGGCGCAGGCGGGTGTTGCGGATGAAGTCGCGCGGCGACTGGTTTGTCAGCGCCTTGAGGCGCCTGTGCAGGTGCACGCGGCTCAGACCCACCTCCGAGGCCAGTTGCTCCACGGTGAGCTCGGGGTTGGCTATGTCGCGGTTCAGCACGGCCATGATGCGGTTCATGAGCTTTTCGTCGTTGCTCTTGACGTCGATGGGGTCGATCTTGTCGTCGAACTCCTGGTTGCCGCTGTAGCGGTTCTTCAGGCTGCGATAGCGCGCGAGCAGGCCGGCTATCTTGGTGCGTAGCACCTCGATGTTGAAGGGCTTGGTGATGTAGTCGTCGGCACCGGCTTCGATGGCCTTGATGTTGTCTTCGTCGCGGGTCATGGCCGTGAGCAGCACAATGGGGATGTGGTTGAGGTTGATGTTCTGCTTTATGTGGCGGGTGAGGTCAAGGCCGTTTACCACCGGCATCATCACGTCGCTCAGAATCAGGTCGGGCGGAGATGCGAATATCATGTCTATGGCTTCGCCGCCGTCGGAGCAGCTGTCCACGCGGTAGCGGCGCCCCAGCTCCTGCTCGAGATAGCGGCGTATCTCGGCGTCGTCTTCGGCCACGAGGATGCGGGCCTCGGCGGCGCGCGGGCGGTCGCCTTCGGGCTCGTCCAGGTCGGGCACGAGCAGGGTCTTGATGTCGCTCAGCGGCTGCACGCCGCTCACGGGCTGCGCGCCGGGGAAGATTTCGTCGGCTTTGNGGCTGNTCGTGNTGGTGTCGGCAGTNGCNGGAATCGTGATGGTGAAGCGTGTNCCGCGGCCCTCGGGGTTGTCNGCCACGGTGAGGGTGCCGCGGTGCAGCGTCACGAGCAGGTGCGTCAGGTGCAGTCCCACTCCGGTGCCGCCGGCGCGGTTGCCGTGGGCCTGGTAGAAGCGCTCGAAGATGCGCGCCTTGTCGGCGTCGGGAATGCCTATGCCGGTGTCGGTCACTGCCAGCTCCACGTTGTCGCCGCTGCGTGCCACATCTATATCTATGCGCCCGCCCGCGGGGGTGTATTTCACGGCGTTCGACAGCAGGTTCATGAGTATCTTGTCGAAGTTGGCGGTGTCGATGGGCGCCGTGATGTCGGGCTCGTCGCAGTGGAAGTTGAGCTCAATCTGCTTGTCGGCGGATACCTGGGCGAATGTGTCGCGGATGTCGGCCACGAAGGGCACCAGGGCTGTGTCGGTGAGCTGCAGCTCCATCTGGTGCTTTTCTATCTTGCGCAGGTCCATGAGTTCGTCGATGAGCCGCAGTATGCGCTTGGCGTTGCGCAGTATCAGGCCGTATTCGCGCCGGCGGCCTGTGTCGGTGTCGCTGGCCAGGAGCTTCTGCAGGGGGCTGATCACGAGCGACATGGGGGTGCGGATTTCGTGGGATATGTTCACGAACGACTGCAGCCGGGCTTCGTTGAGCTGCTCGGCGTGCACGAGGTCGCGCATCTCGGCGCGGTGACGCATGCGCATGCGCCACACTCTCGCGCCCCACCACACCAGCACAAGCAGGGCCGTGGCCACGAGGGCCTTGGTCCACGGCGTGGCATACCACGGCGCGGCTATGAATATCGAGGCTGTGCGCACGGCCGACTCCGTGCGGTTGTCTATGCTCTTGAATGCCAGGGTGTGGCGGCCGGGGCTCAGGTTGTGGAAGTTTACGATGTTGGAGCCTGCGGGCAGCATCTCCCAGTTCTTGCCGTCGAGCGAGTAGGCGAACACCACAGAGAGCGGGCGGCCCAGCTCGCGGGTGCCGAACTCGATGGAGAGCGAGTTTTCGTCGCTCGCGAGGTGAAATTCCGAGGCCTCGTAGATGGAGCGCCCGGTGCGCGCCGGCGCGCCGTGCAGGTAGAGGCCGGCCAGGCGGGGTGTCCAGCGGCGGCCGGGAGCGGTGATGTCGCGGGGATTGAAGTGGGTCACGCCGCCGGGACCGCCGAAATAGAGGTGGCCGTCGCTGTCGCGGAAGGCGGCATTTTTGTAGAATTCATTGGCCTGCAGACCGTCGTCCACCAGGAAGTTGGAGAAAGCCTCGGTGTCCGGGTCGAAACGTGTGAGGCCCGAGCTGAGGCTGGCCCACACGTAGTGGCCGTCGTGGCGCAGGGCGTAGACGGTGTTGTTGTTCAGTCCGTTGGCTGTGTTGTAGCGCTTCGACGACCCGTCGGCGGGGTGGTAGCGCAGCAGGCCGTTGGTNGTGGCCAGCCAGATGTCGCCGTCGGGGCCCTCGTCTATGGAGTAGATTACGTCTTCGCTGAAGAGGGTAGTTACTTTCGGGTCGGCCAGCGACACGTTGTCCACGATCTGCACGCCGGAATAGGTGCCCACGTAGAGCGAGTTGGTTTTGGGCGAATAGTACAGCGCGCCCACCCAGGGGTCGATGCGGTTGCGCCAGGCGTAGTCTACCAGGCGGCCTTCGTCGAGGCTGTAGCGGAACAGGCCGGAGTTGAGCATGCCCAGCCACACGTTGTGGTCGCGGTCTTCGGTGAACGCGAAGCAGCAGTTGGCGGGGCGGTCAGTCGCGCCCGTGAAGTCGATGCGGCGCGCTGCGCCGGTGTTGCGGTCAACGATGCTGGCGCCGTGCAGATAGGTGCCCACCCAGAGGTTGTGCTTGCTGTCTTCGAAGATGCTCATGGGCACGGCTATGTCTTTGTTCACCAGGTGCTTGCTCTGGGCGTATCCGGGGGTGAGGGCGTAGAGGCCGTCGTTGTCGACGCCCACCCACAGCGTGCCCGTGTGGTCGCGGCATATCGACGACACGCAGTTGCGTCCTATCAGGTTGGTGGCCATGGATTTGTGGCCGATGTAGCCGAAAGAGTTCGGACGCTCCGGAATCATCACCACGCCCGTCTGATAGAGCCCTATCCATATATTATTGTCGGCATCGCGGATGGCGCAGTGGGTCTTGTCTTGTCCGGCCTCGATGTCGGGGTTGCCGAAATTGAAGCGCTGCTGCGTGCCGGAGGCCGGGGAGTAGACGATTATGCCGTCGCCGTCGGAGGCCTGCACGATGTCGCCGTTGTAGTCGGTATACAGCCATTTTATCTCCTTGTCGGTGGTGGGGGTGAGTATGTCGAAGCGGTCTACGTCGCGGTCGTAGCGCATGAGCATACCGGCCGTGGTGCCGGCGTAGAGCAGGCCGTCCTTGCCTATGGTCATCGACGACACGGCCGGGTCGTTGATGGCTCCGNAGTAGCGCTTGAGGCTNNTGTCGGGCGCCACGCGGTAAAGGCCCAGCTCGTTTTTCGACATCCAGATGTTGCCGGCGGCGTCCACGATGGTGCAGTGCATGTCCTGGAGGCGTTCGCCCAGGGGCGGGATGGGGCGAATCACGCGGTCGTCGGCCGAGAAGCGGCGCACGGAGTCGCCCACGATCCAGTATTCGTCGGCATTGCGGCGCACGATGGTCTCCACCGACGATTGCAGGGTCTTGCCGTCGGCCTCGGTGAGGCGCTCGGAGAAGGAGTCGGTGTCCGGGTCGTAGACCTGGATGCCGCGGCGCGTGCACACGTAGAGATTGCCGAGGTCGTCCTCGAAAAGCGATTTTACGAAGTTGTTGCACAGCGACGTCGGGTCGCCGGGCGCGTGGCGGTAGGTTGTGAATTTATTGCCGTCGTAGCGGCACAGACCATCTTCGGTGGTCACCCACATCATGCCGTTGCGGTCCTGATACAGCTGGTTGATGAGGCTGCTCGACAGCGCGTGTTCGGTACCGAACACGCGGGCTGTCTGAGCGTACGCCCCGACAGCCGACATTATCGCAAGAATAACTACGGCAGCAATGTGTTTCATGTCTAAGGTTAAGTTTGTAACACAAAGTTACATCTAAAAAATGTAACATGCAAAATTTTAACATAAAAGATGTATTTTTAAGAAATAAATTTAACAATGTTACACGGAAATGAAACATGCGTTACGTAAAATCTGCCATTATTCAAATTAATATTTGTAATTTTGTGTAGAAAAAATCTATCTACGCCATGAAATACAGTCTCCGCAGCTTTATTGCATCCGCCATGTGCATTCTGGCATTGCAGTCTGTCGCCCGCGACCACGAAGGAATAGTCTTCACCGAGCCGGCTCCGGGCCGCTTCCCGCTTATTGAAAACTCCAGCCCCGCTGCAATTGTGGTGGACCCGGGCGAAAACTCGGCCGTGCGCATCGCGGCAGCCAACCTGGCCGCCGACTTCGGTCGTGTGAGCGGCACGGATGCCGGGCTGCTCGAGCAGGCGGCCGGGGCGCGAGTCATCATGGCAGGAACGGTCGACGGGCCCACTCTTGCGCCTCTGCGGAAGAGTGGGGCCGTCGACCTCGACAGCATCGCCGGACGCATCGAGCAATATGTCATCACCACGGTGGACAATCCGCTGCCCGGCGTGGAGAGCGCGCTGGTGGTGGCAGGCAGCGACCGCCGCGGCGCCGTCTACGGCATCTACGAACTGTCGGAGCAGCTCGGTGTGTCGCCTTGGCGCGACTGGGCCGACGTTCCGGTGGCCAGGAACGAAAATCTGTATCTTGCGCCCGGCACGTACACGGCCGGCCAGCCCGCCGTGCGCTATCGCGGCCTGTTTCTCAACGACGAGGCGCCGTGCCTCACGTCGTGGGTGAAGAATACCTATGGCACCGACTACGGCGACCATCGCTTCTACGAGCGCGTGTTCGAGCTGCTGCTGCGCCTGCGCGGCAACTATCTCTGGCCGGCCATGTGGGCATGGGCTTTTTATGCCGACGACCCCGAGAACAGCGCCACGGCCGACCGCATGGGCGTGATTATGGGCANCTCCNACNACGAGCCCATGGCGCGCAACCANCAGGAATGGGCACGCCGCCGCGGCGACTACGGCAAGTGGAACTATGCCACGAACCAGAAGGTGATCGACCGGTTCTTCGCCGAAGGCATCAAGCGCATGAAGGGCACGGAGGATGTCGTGACCATAGGAATGCGCGGCGACGGCGACGAAGCCATGAGCGAGGACGCCGATGTGGCGCTGCTCAAGCGCATCATCGGCAACCAGCGCAAGATCATAGCCCGCGAGACGGGGCGCAAAGCGAGCGAGACGCCACAGCTCTGGGCGCTCTACAAAGAGGTGCTCGACTATTACGACAAGGGCCTGCGCGTGCCCGACGATGTGATAATTCTCGTGTGCGACGACAACTGGGGCAATGTGCGCCGCCTGCCCGACGCCGCCGAGCGCAAGCATCCGGGAGGGTGGGGCATGTACTACCACGTCGACTACGTGGGCGCTCCGCGCAACACCAAGTGGATAAACGTCACCCCCATCCAGGGCATGTGGGAGCAGCTGCGGCTCACCTACGACTACGGCGTGGACAAGTTGTGGATTCTCAACGTGGGCGACCTCAAGCCCATGGAATACCCCATATCGCTGTTCATGGACATGGCCTGGAATCCGGCGCGCTACGATGCCTCGAACTTCATGGAACATCCCCGCGGGTGGTGCGAGCGCCAGTTCGGCAAGGAGCAGGGCGCCGAGGCCGCGCGCATCCTCAATCTCTACAGCAAGTACAACGGCCGCGTCACGGCCGAGATGCTCGACAAGGACACCTACAACCTCGAGACCGGCGAATGGCGCCGCGTGGCCGACGACTATGCCCGCCTCGAAGCCGAAGCGCTCCGCCAGTACATCTCGCTGCCCGAGGAGTGTCGCGATGCCTATTTCGAACTCATCCTCTATCCCGTGCAGGCCATGGCCAATCTGTATCAGATGTACTATGCCCAGGCCATGAACCACAAGCTATACGCCGCCGGCGACCCGGCTGCCGACGAGTGGGCCGACCTGTGCGAACGCTGCTTCCGCCGCGATGCAGAGCTCTCCGCGCGCTACAACCATGAGGTGGCCGGCGGCAAGTGGAACGGCATGATGACGCAGAAACACATAGGTTATACGCAGTGGCACGACAATTTCCCGGCCGACACGCTCCCGCAGCTGTATCGCACCGGTAGCGCCGACCGCNCNGNCGGCGGATTTGTGTCGCAGGNGCGCGACGGCGTGGTGGTCATCGAGGCCGAGCACTTCCACAGCGCCACGGCGCAGGNCGGCACGGCCTGGACCGTNGNGCCGGATATGGGCCGCACGCTTTCCGGCGTGGCCCTGATGCCCTACACCGTGGAGCCCGGCGGGTCGCAGCTCGAATACCGCTTTGAGCTCCCGGCGGGCGAGGCGCCCGATTCGGTAGACGTGCACGTGGTGGTGAAATCCACCCTCGACTTCACCAACCGCGGCGGCCACACCTACGGCGTGGCGCTCGACGGCGCTCCGGCCGCCATCGTGAACTTCAACAGCGACCTGAACGAGCGGCCCGAAAACATCTACACCGTGTTCTATCCCACGGTGGCCTCGCGCGTGGTGGAGAAGACCCTGCGCCTGCCCCTCGATGCCGCCCGCGCCACCCACAGCCTGGTGCTCGAGCCCCACGCCCCCGGCATCGTGTTCGAGAAAGTGGTGGTGGATATGGGAGGTTACCGCCCGTCGCATCTTTTCATGGAAGAGACGCCCTACGGCAAGCCGGATGTTACGCGGCAATAATAATACGTTACATACACGCGCGCATATGTGTTGAATAAGGCGTAACTTTGCATGTAGTATCATGAACCGTATCATTGTCATATTTCTTGCCCTTGTGGCGGTAACCTGCTCGGCTGCGTCGAGGCTCGACCGCAGCACGCCGGCGCCGCAGCTTGTGGTGGACGGACGGCCGTTCATCATCCTGGGCGGCGAGCTCGGCAACTCCTCGGCGTCGAGTGCCGCAGATGTGCGCGAGATTTTTCCGCGCCTGGCCGAGATGAATCTCAATACGGTTTTGGTGCCCGCGTCGTGGGAGCTCATCGAGCCCGCCGAGGGCAGCTTTGACTTCGCTGTGATCGACAGCATTACCGCCGCCGCCCGCGACAATGGCCTGAAGGTGGTGTTCCTGTGGTTCGGAGCGTGGAAAAACTCCATGAGCTGCTACGCTCCGGCATGGTTCAAGGCCGACACGCGGCGTTTCCCGCGTGCCCGCACCGCTGCCGGCAAACCGCTGGAGATAGCGTCGGCATTCTCGCCTGCCGTGCTGGAGGCCGACCGCCGCGCCTTCGGCGAACTCATGCGCCACATAGCCCGCACAGACACGGCCGGCACCGTGGTGATGATGCAGGTGGAAAACGAGATAGGAATGCTTGAGGATGCCCGCGACCACAGCCCCGAGGCCAATGCCGAGTACGCCAAGGGCGTGCCCTCGGCCCTGATGAAGCATCTCAAGGCCAATAAGAAGACGCTCCACCCCTCGCTGCGCGAGCGCTGGAGCGAGCACGGCGGCCGCACCGCGGGCTCCTGGGCCGAGGTGTTCGGCGACGACCGCTATTCCGATGAATACTTCATGGCATGGAACTACGCGCGCTACGTGGAGCAGCTGGCCCGCGACGCCCGCGCCATCAGCGACATGCCTCTCTATGTGAACGCCGCCCTCAACAGCCGAGGCCGCCGGCCCGGCGAATATCCTTCGGCCGGCCCTCTGGCCCACCTCAAGGACATCTGGCACGCCGCCGCCCCCACCATTGATTTCCTCTCGCCCGATATCTATGACAGCGGTTTCGCCGACTGGGTGGCGCAGTACGCCCTGCCGGACAACGTGCTGTTCATCCCCGAGGTGCGCCGCGAGGATGCCAACGGCGCGCAGGCCTACTACGTCACGGGCCATCACGACGCTATTGGCATCAGCCCCTTCAGCATCGAGAACGGTAGCCTCGCCGCGCTGCCGTCGCTCGTGGCCGCTTATGCCACCCTTGCCGAGGCTACCCCCGTGATAGCACGCCACCGCGGCACCGATGCCATGGACGGCGTGCTGCTCACGCCCGAGAATCCCACCACGGAAATCGTGGACGGCGACACGCGCATCACCCTCTCGCACTTCTTTACCTTGCCCTGGGACCCCCGCGCCACCGATGGTTCGCGCTGGCCCGACAAGGGCGCGATACTCATTCGCCTCGCCCCCGCCGACTATCTCCTGATAGGCTCCGGCGTGGTGGCCAAGTTTGAGCACATCGACGAAAACGCCCCCGCAGCCGCCGCGCTCGGCGAGGACGGTTTCCTCAACAGCGGCGACGACCGCGCCGAAGCCCAGACACAGTGGGGCGGCAAGCCCCGCGTGGGGCTCGCCTCGGTCGAGGAAGTGGCCGTGGAGCCCGACGGCTCCCTGCGCCGCATCCGCACCCTCAATGGCGACGAGACCCACCAGGGACGCCATGCCCGCATTGGAGTAGACGATAATAAAATACTGCATATCAAGACCTATCAATATCAATGATGAACCGTATTACAGCAATATTTGCCGCGGCGATGCTCGTGGCCCCTGGCGCCGGGGCGCGTGTGCAGCTGCCGTCGATAATCACCGACGGCATGGTGGTGCAGCGCGACCGCCCCGTGCGGCTATGGGGCACGGCCGAGCCGGGCGAGACCGTGACAGCCTCCGCATCAGTCAAGAAATCCCGTCCCGTGACCACCGTGGCCGACTCTGCCGGCAACTGGAGCCTTGAGCTCGCACCCCTCGCAGCCGGCGGCCCCTACACCATAAGCGTGAACGACCTTACGGTGGGCGATGTGCTCAGCGGCGATGTGTTTCTTTGCAGCGGCCAGAGCAACATGGAGTTGCCCGTGCGCCGCGTCACCGACATGTTTGCCGACGAAATCGCAGCCTACGAAAACCCGCAGATACGGCAGTATGCCGTGCCGCAGACCACCGGTTTCGACGGTCCGCTGGCCGACACCCCCGCTTCGGCCTGGAAGGCCTGCACGCAGGACAACGTGATGGGCTTCTCCGCCCTGAGCTATTTCTTCGCCAAGGAGCTCAACGCCCGCACCGGCGTGCCCGTGGGCATCGTCAACTCTTCGTGGGGCGGCACTCCCGTGGAGGCATGGACATCTGAAGAGACTATAAGCGCCTGGCCCGTGGACCTGGCCAAGAAAAAGATATACGAAGACGCCGGCTACCGCGACCGCATCAAGCGCCTCGAAGGAGAGAACTACGGCCACTGGAACGCCGTGCTCTACGCCACCGACCCCGGCCGCACCGCCGAGGTGCAGTGGAGCGACCCCGCGCTCGACGACTCCGACTGGACCGAGGTGGACCTGCTTGAAAGCGTGTGGGGTGCCGACAAGGCCACCGGCCGCCCCCTCGTGGGCAGCCACTGGCTGCGCCGCCACGTCAATCTCACGGCCGAGCAGGCCGCAGGGCCGGCCACGCTGCGCCTGGGATGCTTCGAGGGCGCCGATTCGGCCTTCGTGAACGGCACCTTCGTGGGCACCGTGGGCTATCAGTATCCGCCCCGCATCTACAGCGTGCCCGCCGGTGTGCTGCACGAGGGCGACAACGTAATCACCGTGCGCGGCATCAGCGGCGGCGGTCTCCCGCAGTTTGTGCTGGAGAAGCCCTACAAACTCCTGACCGCCGACGGCAGCGACATATCGCTCGAAGGCACGTGGAAGCATCGCGTGGGCTCACGCATGCCGCAGGGCCCCGGCATGGTGTTCTACCACTACACCCCCGTGGTGCTGTACAACGCCATGATAGCTCCCCTGTTCCCCGTGCCCTTTGCCGGCGCAGTGTGGTATCAGGGCGAATCGAACGTGACCAACCGCGAGGAATNCGGCGATANGCTGCGCGCCATGNTGGCNGACTNGNNCCGGGNCTTCAACGACCCGGACATGNCCTTCTACNTCGNGGAGCNGGCCGACTATCTCCATCCCTCCGACACGGGCGGCCGCCGCGCCTGGGCCGAGATGCGCGCCACGCAGGCCGCCGTGGCCGACGGCGACGCCCACGCCACGCTCGTGCGCAACAGCGACCTGGGCGAGTGGAACGACATCCACCCCCTCGACAAGAAGACCCTGGGCATACGTGTGGCCGATGCCGTCGAGCCCGCCCTCCCGAAAACCAAGAAAAAATAACTGACCCACCATGAATAATACGAAAAACGAAGCAAACGGCTTCTACAAGCTCTCCTGGCTTCAGCGCATAGGTTTCGGCTCCGGCGACCTTGCGCAGAACCTCATCTATCAGACCATCAGCATGTACCTGCTGTTCTTCTACACCAATGTCTATGGCCTTTCGCCGGCCGCCGCCGCCGTGATGTTCCTGGTGGTGCGCATCGTGGACGTGGTGTGGGACCCCATCGTGGGTGCGTTCGTCGACAGCCACAACCCCCGCCTGGGCAAATACCGCGCCTATCTGGTGCTGGGCGGCATCCCTCTGACGGCCTTCGCCATCCTGTGTTTCTGGAACGGTTTCAGCGGTTCGCTGCTCTATGCCTACATCACCTACGTGGGCCTGAGCATGTGCTACACATTAATTAATGTACCTTACGGCGCACTCAACGCCTCCCTCACCCGCGACACCCACGAAATCACGGTGCTCACCTCCACCCGCATGTTCATGGCCAACTTAGGCGGCCTGGCCGTGGGCATGGGTATCCCCTACGTGGTGAAGATCTTCGACCCCACCGAGACCACCGACCTCTCCAGCCACGACTACGCATGGTTTGCCACCATGACCATCTACGGCATCGTGGGCCTGGCGCTCCTCATCTTCTGCTTCACCCAGTGCCGCGAGCGCGTGGTGATGCCCAAGAGCGAGACCGAAAACGTGCGCGTGAGCGACCTGTGGATGGAATTCATGCGCAACCGCCCGCTGCGCATCCTGGCCTTCTTCTTCATCACGGCCTTCGGCCTCATGGCCATCAGCAACAGCGCCGGCGCCTACTACATCAACTACAACTTAGGCGGCACGGCCGACCAGCTCTCCATCTTCATGGGCCTGGGCTCCATCCCCGCCTTCATCTTCATGCCCATGATACCCTGGATCAAGAAGCAGGTGGGCAAGAAAGGCATGTTCTACATATTCCTGGCCACGGCCATAGCCGGCATGGCCATGCTCTACGCCATCTCCATGATCGACGCCCTGAAGCAGCACATGTGGCTGGTGTATGTAGCCCAGTTCATCAAGAGCACCGGCATCATCGTGGCCACCGGCTACATGTGGGCTCTCGTTCCCGAGGTCATCAGCTACGGCGAGTACACCCACGGCAANCGCATCAGCGGCATCGTCNACGCCCTNNCTNGCATCNNCTACAAGGCCGGCATGGCCCTGGGCGGCGTGGTGCCCGGCCTGGTGCTGGCATTCGTCGACTTCGACATGGCCGCACCCCAGCAGACCGCCTTCGCCCAGCAGGGCATCCTGTGGCTCGTGGCCGTTATTCCGGCCGTGCTGCTCCTGCTTGCCATGTTCATTATCTCGCGCTACGAGCTCACCGACGAGGTGATTGATGAAATCAACGCCGAAATCGAGCGCCGCAACAAATAAACCTTACACTACCGCAACAATGAAAAACGCAATTCTTTCCATACTCGCCGTGGCTGCCGGCATCTCGGCCGCCGCACAGGTGCCCACCCTGGCCGACACCCCGCTGAAGGACGTCTTCGGCGACAAATTCAAGGTGGGCGTGGCCATCAACGACTTCCAGGCACGTGAGACCGACACCAAGGGTGCCGACGTGGTGAAGCACCACTTCAACAGCATCGTGGCCGAAAACGTGATGAAAAACGAGAAGATACATCCCGAAAAGGGCGTGTATTTCTGGGACGACGCCGACGCTTTCGTGAAATTCGGCGAAGACAACGGCATGGACATCATAGGCCACTGCCTGGTGTGGCACAGCCAGATGGCACCATGGTTTGTTGTCGACGACGAGGGCAACTACGTGAGCGCCGACACCCTCAAGGCCCGCATCCGCGACCACATCCACACCGTGGTGGGCCGCTACAAGGGCCGCGTGCGCGGCTGGGACGTGGTGAACGAGGCTATAGTCGAAGACGGCTCCTACCGCAAGAGCCCGCTCTATGAAATCTTAGGCGAGGAATTCATTCCCATCGCATTCGAGGCCGCCCACGAAGCCGACCCCGACGCCGAGCTCTACTACAACGACTACGGCATGAACGTGGCCGGCCGCCGCGACGCCGTGGTGCGCCTGGTGAACAAGCTGAAGAGCCGCGGCCTGCGCATCGACGGTGTGGGCATGCAGGGCCACATGGGCATGGACTACCCGGACTACAACGAGTTTGAGCAGGCCATCGACGCCTTTGCCGGCACCGGCTGCAAGGTGATGATCACCGAGTGGGACATGAGCGCCCTGCCCACGCTCCACCGCTCGGCCAACGTGGCCGATGTCGTGGCCTTCCGCAAGGCTCTCAATCCCTATCCCGACGGGCTGCCCGACGATGTGGCCGCCGAGTGGAACAGCCGCATGGACGCCTTCTACAGCCTGTTCCTGCGCCACGCCGATGTGATCGACCGCGTGACGGTGTGGGGCGTGAGCGACGGCGACTCCTGGAAAAACGGCTGGCCCATGCGCGGCCGCGTGGAGTACCCTCTGCTCTTCGACCGCAACTACGAGATGAAACCCTTCCTGAAAAAACTCACCGAATACCATAAGAACAAATGAAACGCTATCTTTTCCCCGACGACTATATGGCCGACCCGAGCGCCCACGTGTTCAACGGCCGCATCTATA
>WFLX010300881.1_pt1 | contig 15199 bp, 13 predicted proteins | sample 4967041 | NCBI WGS metagenome assembly WFLX01 (sample SAMN12857096, study PRJNA449069) | gut metagenome | isolation source: stool from male and female vole | host: Microtus ochrogaster | place: USA:Florida | collected 2017 | reverse complement strand
TTTCATCTGAAACTTCCTGCACACTGTTGCAAATATTCTGAACATTTTCATTGCTGTCCGGATTATTAGAATATACATCATTAATTTCAACATCTATATCTGTATTTTTTCTTACAGCGTCATCATCAGTAATTATATCATTATCCGTTTCCGGACAAAATGTACTGTTATCAGGTTCATCGGGACAGTCCGGATTTTTCCTTTTTCTTTCCCATAAAGAAGTTTTTTCAGTATACTTTCTGTATTCCGTTACGGACTTCCCGCACTTCATACAGCATTCACTTCTTTTCGGAACAACTATTCCACAGTCATGACATATTTTTATCGAACCGGACACTCTGCATAAGTCTTTTCTGAGGGAATTGTATTCCCGTTTGGACTCATTAAGTTTTTTCTGAGTCTGTCTGAGACATTTTTCAAGCTGTTCAATCCTGCTTTCAAATTCTTCTGTCTTTTCCCTGTCAAGCCTTGCAACTCTTTCCGCAACAATCTTTTTTTCCACCTCGTCGGCTTCCTGTTGCCTGCGTTTAGCGTCTGCAACTCTCTGTTTCTGCTTATTCATATCATACTCTTTTACAACTGAAAGTTCCGGCAGAATATCAGTATCAAGTATAGCCGAAACAGAAATGTCGTCACCACTTCCCTGCTGGGAAAGTTTAGGAAGATACTGTCTTAATTTATTTTCAGCATCATCAAAATCAGATGTANCGNAAGAATATAGAACCGTTTTATAGAGATTATAAATCTGTTCGTCGGCTTTGAAACAATNGTCAATANCGTCTGAATTTATANTGACCGCTGCCGGCAGTTCCATTCCATACGCCTTAAAATGATTTTTCTTTTTAATATCCGGAATATTTTTTACTTCTGAATTATAAAGTTCCGGATTTTTATAGCTGAAACAACCACGGAAATTCTCAAACGCATCTTTATCACACATGGAAACAGTGACATTTCCGAAACATTCCGGGTTATCCGGCACAGGCTGATGAAAGTTACCGTCACGGTCAACGGATATAATTTTTCCGTCGCCAAGCTGAATACCAAACCAGTAACTGTCCGTCATAACAACAGCGGCGAGTGTAGTTCCGTATGCACTGTATATATTGCCTTTTTTATATCTCTCACAAGCCTTTGGAGATACCGCACTCAGTTCCGACGGTGTAAACGGATTGTTATTATAATGTGCTTCAACAGTTTCACGCCATTTTTTAATAATTCTCTGTTCAAGAATACGGAGCAGTGATTCATTCTCAATTAAAAACTTTTCAGCACTCATTTGTCTCATCATTGAATTTATCATAAATTCAGCCGATTTACAGCCCAGCTCTGAACCCTTGTCACTCCTTATATAATCATCTCCGCCGTGACCGTCGCAGACAATCGCATATGACCAGCCGTTTTCAGAACCCGAAACCGAAAAATCNTGACATACAGTTCCTTTNTTTACATGACTTNCTCCACGCACCGTTATATCAAAGGTTTTCAAATNCATATAATATTCCCTCCGATATTACCACTGTAAACTGTCNTCATCATCAAACGGACTTTNAGTATNCNATTCAATATCATCATCTTTCTGTGACTGAATTTCCTGAATCATAATATCCTGCTTGGTTTCAATCTCGCCGGAATTATGACCTGAACCCGCATTTGAACTCCTGCTCCCGATTTCAGAAGCACGGACAGTTACAAACTGTATCCATTTTCTCAGTTCTTTCGGACTTGTAACATCTATTACAGCTTCCGGATTACCTGCAAATTCTGTAAGTACATTCTTATTTGCATCGTCTCCGATAGCTATAGCAACCCTGATTGCTTTCTTAAACCAGTTATTCTGTTTCAGCTTGTCAAGTCCGTATCTGTAATTGTCGGTCGGTTCACCGTCGGACATAAGAAATATCGCCGGAGCAAATGAACCTGTTGCGTCACTCATAAACGCTGTCCTTGAAAGTTTTTCATTAAGCTGCATACAGGCTTCACCGAGGTCTGTAACTCCTGATGCGTCAAGATAATTCCACACAAAATTTTCTGCTGACACCGGCTGACTGTCAAGCCATTTTGCACCTGTTGAGAACTGAAGTGCGGCTATCTTAATCTGTGCATCTGCATTGCTGTCTGAAATATCACTTATTTCAGGTATAATTTCTTCAATGGAACTGTTTACCGTACCGATTTTACTGCCGCTCATACTTCCTGACGTATCGACAATGAAAAAAAGTACCATCGTTCTTCTGGGAACTTCAACTGTTTCGTCATATAATCCCATATCTTAAAACCTCACTCATAATTATAAAATTTCACCGTCATTACCGTTTCCGAATCTGATTTTTAGACCTTTCACAAGCTTTATTACCTGACCGTTTTCATAATTTTTTGACGCTCCGTTAGGTGCAACCGCTGTCCATGTACGACCGGAATTGTTTTTCAGACCGGACACGGCAGGAATACTCCTGCTTAAAACTACCTCGCCCATTTCCTTTTTATAGTCCTCGCTGTCATATACCACATGACACTCATAAATCTTATTTGAAGGCATCAGTGCTACTGTATTCTTTTTCACTTTAAGGATATAAGGATTAGTAATTATACTGCCACAGCATACACATTNTNATTCAGNCTGTGAAAGATTAAGAAAGGTNTCCTGCNTGCATGACGTACNTTCCGCAATACAGTCACGCAGTTTTATAAACATNNCCTGCCATGTTTTTTCAGTTACACGGTGCTGAATGTCANTTCCTATCATGGNTTCCCTGCTGAAAGCTTTCTGAANCGTTTCCTTTACAAAATCGGGATANANCGNCNNCAATCTTATNTCNTTCCTGTGAATTTCCGGAACTGGTCTGTTCTGCGGATTATTTTTGTCAAATACAAATACAGGTTCACTTCCATAGAATTTACGTTCAAGCTCTTCGGTAAGACACGGAGATTTTAGTGTTCTCTCACCCTCAAGTGGGTGATTTACAAAAATAAGCATATATAGTATAACTGCAAGTGAAAATCTGTCCGTATGGATATCGGGCTGTTTCTTTCCGGTAACGACTTCGGGAGCCATATAACGACATTTTCCGGCAATTCCGAATGCTTTTCCGTACTCCGCAACATTGTCATTGTCACATATGAGAACATCGCCGGTATCAGCATTTACAAAGAAGTTTCCGTCATTAAGGTCCTGATAACTGAATCCGTTATTATGGAGTACTCTGAATCCGGCAGTAATTTGAAGGGCAGCATTTATCACTGCCCTTATTCCTGAAAAATGTACCTTTGCACGCAGAAATTCTGAAAAATCCCTGTACCCTGCCGGACGCAGTTCCATAAGATATCCGAAACTTCCCTCAAAATATTCTGTAATTTCAAGAGGCCAGAGAAATGAACTTGTCGGAGTGCCTTTTCTGATATTGTTTTCTATGTTTATATAAAAACGCTTATAGTCTTTGAGCTTGCCGACAAAATACCATTTGAGTGCAAATTCTTTTCCGTTGTATTCAACCCTGTAGACTGTTCCCTGTCCGCCCTCTCCGATTTTTTCAATAATCTCAAGTTCTCCGCCGGACTTCACTTTTATTTTCTGTCCTTTTGAAAACTCCCTCAAATATTACATCTCCTTTCAGACATTTCCACCGTATGAACGGATAATAGACGCAAGTCCTCCCTGATATCCGGCTGCTACTGCGTTGAACTTCCATTCACCGTTTTTAAGATAAAATTCGGCTACTACGAGTGCAGTTTCAATTGAAAATTCTTCTTCAAGGTCAAATTTAAGTACAGGTTGACCGACTGTATCAAATTCATCTGCAATCTTTGCAACTCTTATATAAGCGTTTGATACCTGTCCGAAATTCTGCCTTCTGATATCAGCTTCATGAATTGTTACACATATAGCTATCTTTTTGATTTCAGGTGGAATTTTTGTGAAGTCAATAATAATAACTTCGTCATCTCCGTCACCGTCGCCGGTAAGGTTATCGCCCGTATGAACCACAGCACCGTCTCTGCCGTTAAGATTGTTGTAGAAAACAAAGTCCTCATCTCTGATAAGCTTTCCGTTTTCACCGAGAAGAAAAGCAGAAGCATCAAGGTCAAAATCATAACCTCCGTCATAACGGTTAGTATCCCAGCCAAGTCCTACAAGAGCGAGTTTCATTGAATCGTCGAGAGCGACACGCTGACCTTTCTGTAAATTGATTGCCATAATAATTTCCTCCTTAAAATTTATATTAAAAAATGCGGAGAAAATTTTTCACATACAACTATTAAAGTGAAAATCTTCTCCGCAGATTCAGAACATATTATCTGTAAAGTGCTATTAACGCANCAAGNNTGCTTGCTTCCTGAACAGGCTGTCCGNTANCNTTGAACTTCNATNCATTGCNCTTACGATATATTTCCCCTNCTACAAGACCAGTCATGTTATTNNANTTTTNCGAAANATTGAAACGACATATTTCCTGATTATTGTCCATGTTGACAAGTCTGATAAAAGCGTTTTCAATAAGTCCGAAATGCTGACCTCTTGTGCGTGCGTCGTAGATATTTACAACAAATACAATCTTTCCCACTTCTGCCGGCAGACGGCTGATATCAACCATAATCTGCTCGTCGTCGCCGTCTCCTGCACCTGTAAGGTTATCGCCCTGATGAACAATTGCACCACTGTAGTGTCTAAGATTTCCGTAATAGACAACACACTGTTTTATATCACCGCTGACAATTTTTCCATTGTTACCACAGATTATAACCGAAGCGTCACAGTCGATATCCTGAGGCTGTGGTTTGAATATTCCGAGAAAGCCTCCACCGCCTTTTTTTACCTCGTCCCAGCCGAGTCCGACCATTACTTTTCTAAGACCGCCGCCGCCTTTTGTAAGGTCAATCTTCTGTCCTTTCTGAAGATTAATACTCATGTAATTTATTCCTCCTTTATATTATTTTTTAGTAACTGCCTTGCGTATAATGTCAATCGGGATTACCATAAATGCAAGTACAATACATATTAACCATGTCTTTACGTTCAGAGCCTCAACACTGAGGAACTCACCACCGAATGTTACAAATACAAACTGAATTATAAGAAGTGCAGCCATTACAATCAGGAAATTCCTGTTACGTCCGATATTCTCAAATACATTTACTTTTTCTGTACGTGCATTGAAACCGTTGAATGTAATAGCCATCATAAACGTTGCAAAAAGTGCCGAACAAAGATATGTGTTATCTACGCTTCCGAAAATGTCACGTATTGCAGGAACAAAACGTATAACAAGACAAAGAGCTGTTATATAAAGTCCGCTGATGATTACCTGTATAAGCATTGATTTGCTTACAATACTTTCATTTCGTGGAATAGGTTTGTCTTTCATATACTCCTTTAAAGCTGGTTCACTTCCGAATGCAATAGCTGCGAGTGTATCCATAGCGAGATTTACAAGAAGAAGCTGAATAACAGTCATCATTGTGGGTTCACCTAAAAGCGGTCCTATGAAGCAAGTGAGAACTGCGGCAACGTTAACTGTAAGCTGGAATATAAGGAATTTTCTGATACCCTTGAACATTGTACGACCATAAAGAATAGCCTTTGCGATTGATGAGAAGTTATCATCAAGAATTGTAATATCTCCGGCTTCCTTTGCCACTTCCGTACCGCTTCCCATTGCAAAACCAACGTCAGCCTTTTTAAGTGCAGGTGAATCGTTTACGCCGTCGCCTGTCATACCTACTACGTAGTCAAGTTCCTGAGCGCAGCGTACAAGACGGCTCTTGTCTGTAGGCAATGCACGGGCAACAACACGCAGATTTGGAATAACCTTTTTAAGTTCCTCGTCAGATTTTTCATTAAGTTCTGCTGATGTAAGTGCAACATCTGTTTCTTTTCTGATAAGTCCGGCTTCCTTTGCAATAGCAACAGCGGTTTCTTTTCTGTCGCCTGTTACCATTACAACCTGAATACCTGCATCCTGAACTTCCTTGATAGCGTCAACTGCCTCTTTACGTACATTATCTCTGATACAGAGAATACATACAAGTGTCAAATCACCCTCGTCACTGTCGCCGTCACGCTTTGCAACTGCAAGAAGTCGCATTGAACGTGCAGCCTGTTCGTCTATATACTTTACAATAGAATCCTTGTCGGAAAGAGTTTTTATATTTCCGTCGGAATCAACGTACTGCGTACATCTTACAAGAAGCTTTTCCGGAGCTCCCTTTACATAAGTGTAACTTTTTCCGTTTCTTGAAATCGTTACACTTGACATTTTCTTTGTGGAATCGAATGAACTGAAATCAGTAACTTCGTCCTTGTTGATTTTACTTTCTGCCTTTGCGTCAATTATGAAATTCATTAATGCACGGTCAGTACTGTTACCGCCTATTACATTGCCTTCGCTTGCAACAGCACTATTGTTAACGCCTGCACCTACTACAATATCATCAAGGAACTTTGCAGATGTATCAGAAAGTTTTTCAAACTTCTTAACGTCACCTGTTATAAACTCAACTACTGAAAGTTTACCTTCTGTAATTGTACCTGTCTTGTCACTGTAAAGCAGACTGAGACTTCCGGCTGTTTCAAGACCATTTATCTTTCTTACAAGAACGTTGTCCTTTGACATTTTAAGACTCTGGAATGAAAGAAGTATGGAAGTAAGCATCGGCAGACCTTCCGGAACTGCACATACTATAATAGTAACTGCTACAGTAATTGCATTCATGACAAGTTTTATCCATTCGGTTACTGAATCGGGAACACTTCCGCCGATAATGGTCTTAAGCATAACGGCGACAATAATAGCGATTGCACCGATGTAACCGAAAGTAGAAATCTGCTTTGCAAGTTTTGCAAGCTTTACCTGTAACGGAGTGGCTCTCTGGTCTTCCTGTACTTCGAGGGCGAGTTCACCGAATAATGTCTTATCACCTACTACCTTTACTTCCATATGTGCTTCACCGCCACACACTACAGTACCACGATAAGCATAATGTTTGTTAAGCAGGTCTTTTATATTATAGCTTTCGCCTGAATTTACAGGACGCTTTTCAGCTTCTTCGGTTTCACCATTAAGAGCAGCCTGGTCAACCTTTACGTCACCTTCAACTATTTCACCGTCAGCAGCAATTTTGTCGCCTGCCTGTAAATATATGATGTCTCCAACAACGACTTCGCCGACGTGAATTTCAGAAAGTTTGCCGTTACGGACAACTTTTGCCATTTCCTTTGCTTCTTCTTCTTCTTTGAGGGCGGAAGCCTTGTTTTCCTGCTTATATTCACTGATTGATGAAACACCATTTGCAATAAGAATTGCAATCAGAACTCCGACCGGTTCAAACCATTCTGATTGTCCCATAAAGCACAAAACAACCTGAACTACCAGTGCCACAAGAAGTATCATAATCATCGGGTCTTTGAACCCCTCAAGAATTTTCTTCCAGAGCGGGTCAGGCGGAATTTGTGTAAGGTTATTGTCACCGTGTTTTTTACGGCTCTCCTCAACCTCTTTTGCGGACAGTCCATTAATATTCATAGACATATCTCCTTCTTTTAATATAATTTTTCCTGTGCAGAAAAAAACCGTAAAAAGCCGGAAAAAGCTTTCTTACGTATCACTGCACTTTATAATATTATTATACAATCCATCATCTGATTTGTCAATATATAACAGCGTAAAATGTCTGTTTTCGGCTTATTTTAGCGAACCGGACAAATTATTCAAATGTAATTTGTGGAAAATAACGTTGCAATAAATTCCCTGCTTATATATATTTAACCGTATTGCCGACAATATTCATATATGACGATATTTCGACATGAAAAGGCTTTCCGTAGTTTTATTTGTTCTACGTGGAACATTATTTTATGATTGTTTTTTTGTAGAAATCTAACATAAAAAATAACAGTCGGAGTTTTTGCATTATATAATAATACTACAGGAAAATTTTTTCCTGAAAGCTCTTTTATTCATACTGAATATGTGATATAATAATAGTATAATTTTATGAAAAGAGGTATACACATGAATATAACAGAAGATATTTTTTATGTCGGTGTAAACGACCATGAAATCGACCTGTTTGAAGGTCAGTATGTTGTACCGAACGGTATGGCTTACAATNCATNTGNAATAANAGATGAAAANATNGCCGTGCTTGATACGGTTGACGCTGATTTTTCGGACGAATGGCTNAACAATATCCGCAACGTCNTCAACGGCAGAACTCCCGATTNTNTTATAGNTCAGCATATGGAACCCGACCATTCCGCAAATATCATGAACTTCATCAATGCTTATCCCGATACCGTCGTTGTCGGAAACGCAAAGACTTTCACCATGATAGCGAACTTCTTTGAAAACACTGATTCCATAAACAAGCTTGTTGTCAAGGAAAACGATACTCTTTCACTTGGCAGACATCAGCTCTCCTTTGTCTTTGCCCCTATGGTTCACTGGCCGGAAGTAATGTTCACTTACGACAGCACGGAAAAAGTTCTTTTCTCGGCTGACGCTTTCGGTAAATTCGGTGCATTGGACATTGACGAGGACTGGGCGTGTGAGGCAAGACGTTATTATTTCGGCATTGTCGGAAAATATGGAACACAGGTTCAGACCGTTCTCAAAAAAGCGTCTGCCATTGACATTCAGATTATTTGTCCGCTTCATGGACCTGTACTTACTGAAAATCTCGGTTACTATCTCGGACTTTATTCAACATGGTCATCTTACGGCGTGGAATCCGAGGGCGTAATGATTGCATACACTTCCGTTTATGGCAATACAAGAAAAGCCTGTGAAATTCTTTCAGACAAACTCAAAGAAAAAAACTGTCCTAAAGTAGTTCTGTGCGACCTTGCTCGTGAGGACATGGCGGAAGCGGTTGAAGATGCTTTCAGATACGGAAAACTTGTACTTGCCTCCCCTACATACAACGCCGACGTTTTCCCGTTCATGAAACGCTTTATTCATGAACTCACTGAACACAACTATCAAAACCGCACAATAGGACTTATCGAAAACGGTTCATGGGCTGTCATTGCCNGANAGGTNATGAAAGAANTGTTTAGCAAATCAAAAAATATCNCATNGCTTGANAATNTGGTANNNATCNNNTNNGCAGTAAANTCTGAAAATATCGNACAGATTNAAGCAATNGNTGACGAACTTTTAAAATAATCTGCATGAAAATCTGATTTGCAGTTATAATAATAAAAAAGGAGGGTTCGCTATGAAAATTACTCTGAATCCCGACAAGGAAGTTGTTGCAAGAATCAAAGAAGGTCTGAAAAAAAAGGACGGCTATTGTCCGTGCCGAATTCCACGCACTCCGGAAAACAAATGTATGTGCAAGGAGTTCCGTGAACAGATTGCAGACCCGAATTTTGAGGGTTTCTGTCACTGTCAGTTATACTATAAATCAAAGGAGGATAATTAAATGGCTGAAATTGTCATAACAAAGGAAAATTTTGATGAAGAAGTCCGCAACTACAAAGGAACTGTACTTCTTGACTTCTGGGCTGAATGGTGCGGTCCATGTATGATGCTGTCACCTGTTGTTTCGGAAATTGCTGAGGAACTTGACGGAAAAATTAAAGTCGGCAAGGTAAACGTTGACGAACAAATGGAGCTTGCTATGTCATTCAAAGTAGAAAGCATACCGTTGCTTGTTGTCGTAAAGGACGGTGTTATTCAGAAACAGTCCGTCGGAGTTGTACCGAAAAACAGTATACTTGAAATGCTGAAATAAAAAACAGAAGTCCCGAAAAAAATTCGGGACTTTTTTGTTTACTTGCTATAAAGTTTCACATAATATATAAAGAGGTGATTGATTCATGGTTAATTTTTTATTGGGGTCTATGTTCGGCGGTACTGTCGGGGTTTTCGCAATGTGCCTGTGTACTGTCGCCAAGGAATCCGACAAAAAAAACGGTATGGACGAATAAAGTCCATACCGTCATTTTTTATTTTTTTACGGGAACTGCTATAACGTCCTTACGCATATAAGGTCTGAGAGCTTCCGGAATTTTTATACTGCCGTCCTCGTTGATATTATTTTCAAGAAAAGCAATCAACATTCTCGGAGGTGCAACAACTGTATTATTGAGAGTGTGTGCAAAATACTTGTTGCCGTCAGATGTCTTTACTCTTATTCCGAGACGACGTGCCTGAGCGTCACCGAGATTTGAACAGCTGCCGACTTCAAAATATTTCTGCTGTCTCGGTGACCACGCTTCAACGTCAATGCTCTTGACTTTCAAATCAGCCAAATCACCCGAACAACATTCAAGAGTACGGACAGGTATATCAAGTGTGCGGAAAAATTCAACTGTATAGCTGTAAAGCTTATGAAACCATTCCATGCTTTCTTCCGGCTTACATACAACAACCATTTCCTGCTTTTCAAACTGATGGATTCTGTAAACTCCCCTTTCCTCAATTCCACGTGAGCCGACTTCCTTACGGAAACACGGTGAATAGCTTGTAAGAGTTTTCGGGAGTTCGTCCTCCGGAATAATAGTATCAATAAACTTACCTATCATTGAATGCTCACTTGTACCGATAAGATAAAGGTCTTCGCCCTCAATCTTGTACATCATGTTTCCCATTTCGGCAAAACTCATTACCCCTGTAACAACATCACTTCTAATCATGAACGGAGGTATATAATATGTAAAACCTTTGTCAATCATGAAATCCCTTGCATAAGAAAGTATACATGACTGAAGCTGTGCAATATCTCCGCAGAGATAATAAAAACCGCTGCCGCTTGTTTTTCTTGCACTGTCAAGGTCAATACCGTTGACTTTTTCCATAATATCAACGTGATGTGGAACTTCAAAATCAGGTACAGCAGGCTCACCGAATTTCTCGACTTCAACGTTTTCACTGTCGTCCTTACCAATCGGAACGCTTTCGTCAATAATATTCGGAATAACAAGCATGATTTCACGTACATCAGCTTCAAGCTTAACTTCAAGTTCTTCCATCTCTGTAAGCTTTTCACCAATTGCAGTAACTTCTGCCTTAACCTTTTCAGCTTCGTCTTTCTGACCCTTAGCCATTAAACCGCCAATCTGCTTGCTCTTTACCTTACGCTGATTTCTCAGACTGTCACATTCAACCTTTGTTTCCCTGTACTGCCTGTCCAGTTCAACAACCTTGTCAACAAGTTCAAGTTTCTCGTCCTGAAACTTCTTTTTTATGTTTTCCTTTACAAGTTCCGGATTTGTACGGATTAATTTCATATCAATCATTTTTTATAATTCTCCTTTATTCATCTCTTGCGAGTTTTTCTGCAATGTCTGCCAAATCATTTTTATCATAAAATTCAAGAATAAGAGTACCCTTGTTTTTTCCGTAATCAACTTTTACTCTGCGTCCAAGTTTTTCATTAAGTGAAATTTCCATTTCAACAAAGTAATTATCAATACGTCTGTCAGATAACTTTTCCGTTTCGCTTTCTGCGGATTTCTGTACAGCCTTTTCAACCTGCCTTACGGTCATACCGCCATTTGCGGCTTTTTCTGCGATACTTGTCAGAAGTTCCATGTCCTCAAAACCGAGCAGTGCCTTTGCATGACCTACTGACAAATCACCTTTTTCAATCATGTCAAGTACTGATTCAGGAAGTGTAAGTATACGTATTGCATTTGCAACTGACGACCGTGAACGTCCGACCATTTTCGCTACCTTGTCTTGTGTCATACCGTATTTTTCAATAAGTTCATTATATCCGTTTGCTTCTTCAACGGGATTGAGATTTTCACGCTGTAAATTCTCAATAATAGCAATCTGCATTGTTTCGGAATCAGAAAGTTCACGGATATTAACCGGCACTTCGTCAAGACCGAGCATTCTCGCCGCACGCCACCTGCGTTCACCTGCAACAATCTGATAACCACCTTCCGACAGCGGACGCACAAGAATAGGCTGGAGCATACCATGTTCACGGATAGAGTCGGCAAGTGAAGTTATAGCTTCGTCACTGAATTTCTTTCGGGGCTGCTCACGGTTAGGTTCGATTTCAGAAGTACGGAGTGTTTTTTTTACCTGCACTTCACTTGTATTGTCACTGAAAAGGGTGTCAAGACCTGCACCAAGACCACCAATAGCCATAGCTTAAACTCCTTTCCGGTTTATTTCTTGAAAGAAAAAANTCCCCTGCNTTTTTNCTTAGGCAGTTCAAGCNGTTCNCNCAGAANTTNATGACCCANAAGTTCATAAGCTTCTGNACCCTTNGACNACCTGTCATAATACATAACAGGCTTGCCGTGACTTGGTGCTTCTGAAAGACGAACGTTTCTCGGAATTTTAGTCTTGAATACCTTTCCGGGAAAATATTTCTCAACTTCTGTTACCACATCGTTTGCAACATTAAGTCTGCCGTCGAACATAGTAAATACAATTCCCTCAATATTAAGAGTTGCATTATAATTTGCCCTTACGATTTTTATTGTATTTACAAGCTGTGATAAACCTTCAAGTGCAAAAAATTCCGCAAGCATAGGAACAATTATTGTATCACAGGCAACAAGAGCGTTGATAGTCACAAGCCCCAGAGCCGGAGGGCAGTCAATAAATATGTAATCATAATCCTCACGGCAGGTAAGCACCTGCATTTTCAGACGCTTCATTCTGTTTTCATAATTTATAAGTTCAATTTCACAACCTGCGAGTGATTCAGTAGCAGGAACTATTGAAACGTTTTCAAACTCAGTAGGAACAACAGCGTCCTGAATACGTATTTTACCGGTGATAACGTCATATGTTGAAGCACGTACAGACTTTTTTTTCACACCAAAAGCAGTAGTCGTGTTTCCTTGCGGGTCGGAATCAATGCAAAGAACATTAAAACCTCTTGAACCAAGATAAGCGGCAAGATTGACGGCAGTAGTTGACTTTCCTACTCCACCCTTCTGATTTGCCACCGCAATTATTTTGCTCATAGGATTTCTTCCTTTCGTTTTTTTATATTTTATATTATATCACTTTTGAAACGTTTTGTAAATAGATATTTTCGATAATTATGTTCCACATGGAACAATTGAAGAACAATAAAAAAGTTCTGCATGAAAAATGTCCCACGTGGAACAATTGAAGAATAAACAAAAAAGTTCTACATGAAAAATGTTCCACGTGGAACAATCGGAGAACAAACAAAAAAGTTCCACATGAAAAATGTTTCACGTGGAACAATCGGGTACTGGCAGATGAAGTTTATGTACCGGTTTGTGTATACAAACCAGTTCCGGACTTCCGAGCGGATGATGAAAAACTATCTGCGGAAGGGGTATGAATTTTATCTGAATGCGGATACGGCGGTTATTCAGAGGAATATCACCTCCGATGTAAACAATATGTACGCGCTGATTCTGGCGTTATTGCAGCTTGTCTCGGAAAGCATTGTTTTTGTGGTGCTGGTGGGCGTGATGCTCGTCTCGGACTGGAAGATGACGGCGATCGTGGCGGTGCCGCTTTTTGTCACGCTGCTGATCATCAAAAAAGTCGTTAAGCCGATCATGAACAGGGCGGGCAAGGAAAATCAGGATTTTTACAGCGGGCTCTTCAAGTGGATTTCCCAGACGGTACAGGGCATCAAGGAAGTAAAAATTGCCGGGAAAGAGCAGTATTTTACGGAGGAGTATATCAAGTGCGGCAGGGGCTATGTGAATGCGGTGCAGAAATATACGCTCTACAACAGCATCCCGAGGCTTTTGATCGAGACGGTGTGCGTGGCCAGTCTGGTGGGGTATATGATGCTTTTAGTCATGGAAGGGCAGAATGTCAAAGAGGTGACGGCGGTGCTTTCCGCTTTTGTGGTGGCGGCCATGCGGATCATGCCCTGCGCCAACCGGATCAACAATCAGTTGACCTCCATTGCGTTCTACCAGCCGTTTTTTATGGGCGTCAGCGACAACTTGCAGGATGAAATTTCCGGCGAGAATACGGATATGAGTTTTGCGGAGGCGGCGAAGGAGAAGCTGCCGGTGAAGAGGTCGATCGAGCTGAGGGATATTACCTATCATTANCCGAACGCAGAGCCGTTAATATTTGACCATGCGGACATGGAGATTCCGGTGGGGACAGCGGTCGGCATTGTGGGGGCTTCCGGAGCCGGAAAGACCACGGTGGTGGACATCCTGCTNGNCCTTCTGGAGATCCGGACNGGCGGCGTCTACGCGGACGGCGTGAGCATCAGGGAGAATTACAGAGGCTGGCTGAAAAATGTGGGCTATATCCCGCAGATGATCTTTATGCTGGACGATACGATCCGTAAGAACGTGGCNTTTGGCGTTGCGGAGGANGAGATNGATGAAGGGNGGCTCTGGGAAGTGCTGAAGGAGGCGCAGCTGGATGAGTTTGTGCGCGCTCTGCCTGAGGGGCTTGACACGAGCATCGGCGAGCGGGGTATCCGGATTTCCGGCGGACAGAGGCAGCGCATCGGTATCGCCAGGGCGCTTTACTACGACCCGGAGGTGCTGATTCTGGACGAGGCGACGTCGGCTCTCGACAATGATACGGAGGCGGCGATCATGGATTCCATCAACAGCCTGCACGGCAGGAAGACGTTAGTCATTATCGCCCACAGGCTGCAGACCATCGAAAAATGCGATATGATCTACCGGGTGGAAAACGGGAAAGCGGCGCTGGAGAAAGACAGTCGGGGGTAGAAAACATGTCATCCATAGCGATCNTAACGGCCAGAGGCGGCAGTAAAAGAATACCGAAAAAGAATATCAGGGATTTCTGCGGGAAACCTGTTATTGCGTACAGTATAGAGGCGGCGCTTGCGAGCGACATCTTTGACGAGGTCATGGTGTCTACGGACAGCGGGGAGATTGCGGAAATCGCAGAGAGATACGGAGCGAAAGTGCCGTTTTTGCGCAGTGAAGGGACGAGCGATGACAGGGCGTCTACGGCGGATGTATTACTGGAGGTCATAGAAGCCTACTCTCTTCAGAGAAAAGAATTTGATATGATCTGCTGTATTTATCCGACGGCTCCGTTTGTAACTGCGGAAAAATTGAGGCGGGCGGAAAAGATTCTGGAAGACGCGAAAGCCGATGCGCTGATGCCGGTCGTGCGGTTTGGCTTTCCGCCGCAGAGAGGACTGACCATAAAAGGCGGTCTGGTGGGCTATAAATATCCGGAGTTTGCGGGCGCAAGGAGCCAGGATCTGGAGCCCATATACCATGACTGCGGCCAGTTTT
>WFLX010088791.1_pt1 | contig 15202 bp, 11 predicted proteins | sample 4967041 | NCBI WGS metagenome assembly WFLX01 (sample SAMN12857096, study PRJNA449069) | gut metagenome | isolation source: stool from male and female vole | host: Microtus ochrogaster | place: USA:Florida | collected 2017 | reverse complement strand
AAACGTATTCCTTTCTGCGAGCGACACTTTCCGCGCGGCGGCGGTGGATCAAATTTCCATGCACGGCGAGCGGCTCGGAATCCGCGTGGTCGCGCACCAAATGGGAAGCGATCCTGCGGCCGTGGTTTTCGACGCGGCGGAATCTCTCAAGGCGCACGGCGGCGGACTTGTCATCGCGGACACCGCCGGCCGCCTTCACAACAAGGAAAATCTCGTTCGCGAACTTGAAAAAATCGACCGCATTTGCCGGCAAAAGTCCGACGAAGGCTGCTACAAAAAATTGCTCGTCGTGGACGCGACCACAGGGCAGAACGCGCTTCGCCAGGCGGAAGTTTTCAACGAGGCGGTCGGCGTGGACGCGCTCATTTTCACAAAGTACGATTCAAGCGCAAAGGGAGGGGTAGTGATTTCCATCGGCAAGGAACTCTCTCTTCCCGTCTGCTACGTCTGCACCGGCGAAGGCTACGATGACATCGCGCAATTCGACGCGGAAAAATATTTGGATGAATTTTTGGGAATATGAAATTTTTTCTCGCACTTTTCATTTTGGCGTTCTCGTCTTTTTCTTTCGCGCAATCCGCCGAATCTTTCGATGAAAATTCGTCGCGAGAAAATTCCGATTTGAAAAATGCCGAAGGAAATTCCGCGGTCGAAGAAAATTTCAAAAACGATGAAAACGTTTCGTCCGAAAAAAATTCTGCCGAAGAAAAAAAATCGCTCGAAGAAAAATATTTGGTTTTCAAAACTTCGTCGAAAGAAATCCGGATGCTTGAGACGAACGACGACATTTTTTCCGCGTCATCGTCCGCGCAAAAAAATCGCGCGCTCACGAGCATTGTGGGCGGCGAACTTCAGCGGCGTTTTTATGACGAAAATTTCCGCCTTTGCAAAATCGAATATTGGCACATCGCTTCTTCGAGCGCGCAAAGCAAAATGCTCAGGCGCAAAACTTACGCGTTCGGCGCAGACGGCAAAGTCAGCGAGCTTCGCGAAAACGACTTTGACGCGCAGACGGCTTCAATCACTTTTTTCAATCCGGACGGAAAAATCCGCTCGAGCCGGAAAAACAATTTGCTTGACGGAAAGCTCGATTCGTTTGAAATTTTCACGTATGAATACGACGGCGAAGGACGCGTCGTTCAGGAAAACCGAAAGCGATTTCAAATGCAATGCAAAAAGCAAAGGCGCGTTTTGTCGCAACGCGTCGTGAACAAATATTCGGGCGAAAAAATTTCCGAAACTTCGTTTTACGAAAATTCGGTTTTGCGAATTCGCACGGTTTACGCGGACGGCGAAAATTACGTCCAGACGACTTATTTTGACGGCGGACTTGTCGTCCGCGATTTTTATGAAAACGGCAGGAAAATTTCCTCGGCGGTTTCAAATGGAAAAGGGAGAAGCGCAAATTGAGACGCTCGAGTTTTGGTTCGAATTTCCGCTGGATTTATTTTGTGGCGAAGCGATTTTCGCTCGTGGACTTGAAGGGCGCGGAAGCGTTCACTTCGAAACTTTCCACTTTGGGAATTTGCTTTGGCGTGATGACGCTCATAATCGTGATCAGCGTGATGAACGGATTCCAGCGAGAATTCATCGACGCGATAATGGAAGTGTCGTCGTACAATCTTCGCGCGGAAAATCTCGGCGAAGATGGGCGAGCGGCGTTCGAAGAATTCGCGTTGAAGGAAAACGGAATTGAATGCGCGGTGGCGTTCACGGAAAGAGAGTCGCTTTTGGTGGGCGCGGACGGAAGGCAAAGCGCGGCTCTTGTCCGCGCGATCGAAGCCGACGTGATGGAAAAAGATTCAGGCTTCGCGCGACAGGCGCATGTGGTGCGAGGCGCGTTTGATTTGCGAAGCGAGAAGTTTTCAGAAAATGGAGAAGCTCTTGCGCCGTGCGTTTTGGGAATCACGCTCGCGCGTTCTTTGGACGTGCGCGTCGGCGACGAAGTGCATTTCTATGCGACGGATTCCGGGGATTCCCTTTTGGAAACTTTTTCGCGTCCGAGAAAATTTTTCGTCGCGGGAATTTTTCGCACTGGATATTCCGACATCAATTCGAGTTACGCGTTCGTCGCGCTTTCTCCTCAGAATGAAAAATCCGAAAATCTGATTTATGGAATCAAGACAAAAAAATCGGCGGGCGAAAACGCGCTCGCAAAAAAAATCGGACTTGAATTTCCCGGCGCGAAAATCTCGCTTTGGAAGGAATACAATCGAAGTTTTTTCGGCGCGCTTCGAATAGAAAAGAACATGCTCATGCTGCTCGTGGTTTTGATTTTCGTCGTGGTGGCGATAAACATTTTCAATTCCATGCGGCGAATCGTGTTCGAGCGGAGATTCGAGATTTCCACGATGAGCGCGCTCGGCGCGAAAATTTCTTCGGTGAAGAATATTTTCGTGATGCGCGGATTTTTGATCGGGCTGCGCGGCGCGATTGCAGGGCTTGTGCTCGGGCTGTTTTTTTGCGTGAACATAAAAAGTGTTTTTACGGTTTTGTCGTCCGCGCTTTTTTACGCGCAATATTTTTTCGTGCTGATTTTTTCTCCGCAAAACGCTGGCGCGCTTTCGGAAAATCCGATGTTCGCGGTGTACGCCAACATTCCGGCGAGAATGTACGCGCATGAAATTTTTTTCATCACGCTGTTCGGAATTTTTTCCGCGGTGCTTTCGGCATGGGCGGCGAGCCGGGAAATTTTGAACACTTCGATTTGCGAAGTCTTGCATGAAAATTGACGGAGGCGAAAATGAATTGTAGCCGCTACAAATTTCGCGCAATTTGCGATGCGAAATTCTTGGCGAGTTTTTGAAAGAAACTCGAAATTAAAATCGTCGGCAAATTTTGCACTTGCTTTTTTTGGAGGAAAAAATGGATGATGAAAATGTGATTGTCCGAGTCGAAGGACTTGAAAAAAATTACGTCACCGAAAACGAAACTCTTCGCGTCTTGAAGGGACTTTCGCTCACTGTGAAAAACGGCGAGCGCGTCTGCATCATCGGCGAAAGCGGCAACGGAAAAAGCACGCTGCTAAATATTTTGGGCGGCATCGACACGGCGAGCGGCGGCACGGTGAATGTCGGCGGAAATGAAATTTCCGCGCTGGACGAGGACGCGCTCACGGAATATCGCGCGCATTTTGTGGGGCTTGTGTTCCAGTTCCATTATCTTTTGAAAGATTTCAGCGCGCTGGAAAATGTTTTTTTGCCGGCGTATATGGCGGGAATGCAAAAGGCAGCCGCCATGAAAAAAGCGGAAAAACTTTTGGACGACGTGGGGCTTTCGCACAGAAAAAATCATCTGCCTTCGGAACTTTCGGGCGGCGAGCGTCAGCGGGTGGCGGTGGCGCGCGCGCTCGTGAACGACCCCTCCCTTGTTTTGGCGGACGAGCCTACGGGAAATCTCGATCCTTCGAACGCCGCGATGATTGGCGGACTGCTTTTTGAAGTGGCGAAAAATTACGGCAAGACGCTTTTGGTCGTGACCCACGATATGGATTTGGCGGCGCGCGGCGAAACGCTNTACAAGCTTGAGGACGGCGTTTTGAAAAAAAATCGAAGTTAAAGTTGACGCGCATTNTTTNAGCGANGNTTTTAAACTCGCCGAATGATTTGNTGCGGANTTTTATGATTTTGTTCGTGCGGAGAATTCCATGCATAGNTTATTGCATCGGGCTATGTTGTTTTTTGGAGAGTGACATTAAAAATGAATTTCAAATCTTCTTTTTTGTTTGCAAGGCGGATTCTCTTTTCAAAATCGTCGGGAGTGAGCGTGGCGAAAAAAAGTCTTGCGGGCGCGGTTTTGTGCATCGGGATTTCGCTCGTTCCGCTCGTCGCGATAATCACGATTTCCAACGGAATGATGAATGGAATAACCGAGCGGCTGGTTTCGCTTTCGTCGTCGCATCTNGAGGCCGTGTGCTATTCCAAAAACGCGCAAGTCTTGGAAGAGGCGAGCCTCGCCGCGAAAAGCGTTCCCGGCGTGACCGCCGCCTATCCGATGATTTCTTGTCCTGCGATGGCGATGGCTGGAAAAAAACGCTGCGGCGTGACGCTGCGCGCGCTTCCGAAAAATATTTTCGAAGAGGATTCTTCATACAAAAAACTTTTTTTCACCGAAGACGGAAGCATCGCGGATTTCGTGGCGGGCGAAAAATCTGCGTTGATTGGAAAAGGAATTTCAGAGCGGCTCGGCGTGAAGGCGGGCGACACGATTCGCGTGGTGAACGTCCTTTCGAATCTGGGCGCGAAAGGCGAGGCGGAAGCCGCTGGGGGGGGCGAGCCCTTTTCAATCCGCCCTTCGATTTCCTCGTACAAAATAAGGGCCGTGATTTCGTGCGGCTATCAGGAACTCGATTCGCTTTGGCTTTTCATCGACTTTGAGGATGGAAAAAAAATCATGGGCGCGGCGCAAACCGTGAACGCCGTGATGATTGAAACTGCGGACGCCTTTTCGAGTGAACTTCCTTCGCTTCAAAAAAAAGTTCAGGGCGTTTTGGGCGGGGCGTTCCGCGTCTACCGCTGGGATCAGCTGAACCGCGCGCAATACGAAAATTTTTCTTCGACTAAAATCCTTTTGGTTTTCATACAGCTTTTGATTGTGCTCGTGTCGTGCGTGAACATTTCGAGCGCGCTCATAATGCTCGTGCTTGAGCGGCGGCGGGAAATCGCGATTTTGAAAAGTCTCGGCGCGAGCGAGGAAGGCGTCGCCACGTCGTTCTTGCTCGTCGGAATATCATGCGGCATCGCTGGACTTTTGTTCGGGATTCCGCTCGGACTTTTCCTTTCGGTGAACATAAACGGCTTGATTCATTTTTCGGAAAAAGCGATAAATTTTTTTGCGCAGGGTTTGTATTTTTTGGCAAAAGGTGATATAATGAATTTTCGGGAAATTCACCTTTTGGACGAGGCGTATTATCTCAAGGAAATTCCCGTCGAGATTCCGTTCGGCGAATTGCTTTTCATCGGATTTCTCACGCTGGGCTTGTCGCTTTTGGCGTCGCTTTTGCCCGCGAGAAAAGCTGGAAGGCAGCGTCCGCTTGAAATTTTACGAACGACCAGATGATTTGGAGCGTTTAAAGTTTGCGTCAAAAATGCTGCCGCAAACTTTGACTTCGAGTTTTTTTCAAAAACTCGTTTGTTGAACTGCGATTTCCGCTTGAAACTTCGTGCTCGTTGCGAAGGCGCTTCGTTGCGAAATCGCGCTTTTTAACAGTTCAAAAGTTGAAACTTTCTTCACTGTTAAAAATTAAGGAGTGGAAATGATTTGCGATGTGTGCAGGACAAACGAGGCGATGATTTATGTGGAGCAGACCAGCCGCCTCGGAATAAAGAAAATAAATTTGTGCCAGGCGTGCGCGGCGAATTGCGGGATTTCTCCCGGAAGCCAGGAAATCGAAAGGCAAATCGGCTCGCTTTTCAAGCAGATGCAAAAGCAAAAGCGCGATCAGGCTTTGAAGAACGACAGCGCGTGCCCGGTCTGCGGGCAGCTTTGCTCGGAATTCGTGGCGACTGGAAAACTCGGCTGCCCGGAATGCTACGCGATTTTCAAATCCGAAATCGAAAAATATCTTGCCAAGCGAAAAATCACTTCGCGCTATACAGGCTCGATGCCGCGCCGCCTTGCNAATTTCCGCTCGGTTTTGACCGACCGCGCCGTGATCCGTGAAAAGCTCGAGGCCGCCGTAAAAAACGAGGACTACGAAAAGGCGGCGTTCTATCGCGACTACCTTCAGGCGATCGAAAAAAAAGCCGTGGCGACTTCTCATGGAATCTCGGACGAAGGCGAGGAAGGCGAGCGATGAGCCGCGCCAAAAATGGAAGGGGCGACGCTTGGTACAATTTCTCAGGCGAAAATGACGATGTGATAGTTTCNAGCCGAGTTCGCCTCGCCCGGAATCTTGCCAATTTTCCTTTCCCCGAAAATTTCGACGAGGAAAGTGCGCTTCAGGTGCAAAACATAATCTTCGATTCGTTCAATCATTTTGACGACGCGGAAGCCTACCAAGCGATGATGCTTTCCACGTTGCCGCGGCTGGGCGCGGACATCTTGCGCGAGCGCGGGCTTTTCGAGGAAAATTTCGGGACTGGAATTGTGATGCGCGTTGACGGCGTTTCCAGCTGCCTTTTGAATTGCACGGACCATGTTCGCATTTCAAGTTTCGCGACCGGCCTTGCGTGCGAAGCGGCATACGCATCCTCGCACAATATCGACATGCAGTTGCAGGAAAAAGTCCAGTTCGCGGCGAGCCACGAATTCGGNTATCTCACAGCGAACGTCTGCGAGTCGGGAAGCGGAATGAAACTTTCCCTTCGCGCGCATTTGCCTTCGATTTCGTTCGCGGGAAAAATTCCCGAATTGGCGAAAGTCTGCGACGAGCGCGGATTTTCATTGCGTGATTCGTTCGGAAGCGGAACTCAGTTCGGCTCGTCTCTCGGCGGCTTCTACCAAATTTCTTCCCGGCAGTCCGTGAGCGGAAGCGAAATCGACCAGCTCGCCGAAATCACTTCTCTTGGAAAATATATTTGCGAATTCGAGCGAAAGATTCGGAGCGAAGTTGCCGATAATAAATTCACCGAAGTGCGGGATTTGTTTTTGCGCGCCTACGCCACAATGCGATATTCGCTTTTGATTTCGCAGCGTGAAGCCGTGGACTTGATTTCCGCGATAAAATGGGGCGTGGACTTGAACATCTTTCGCGGCGTGGAAGACAGCGAACTTTCTTCGCTTTTGTACAAAGTCCAAAGCGGGCATTTGGGATTTTTGATGCGGAATACGGATTTCACTTTTGACGCAGATGTCGCTTCGGACGACGCGCTCAAGGAAAAGCGACTTCGCTCGATTGTCATACAGGAAGCGTTGAGGGATATGTCGCTCGCCTGATTTTCCGGCTTCGGGAAATTTGTGATGCGAATCTCGGCGACTTGCAAAAATCGCAAGAAAATATTTTTGGAGAATTTTGGGAATTTTATGAAAGCGTTTTCACCGCGCGCGCAGCGTCTTGTAGTTGCGCTCTCTCAGGACGAAGGTCGGAAAAGCGGAAGCACGCAGCTTCTTCCGGAACATTTGATGCTCGCTCTTTTGAAAAACGCGGAGGGCGTGGGCTACATGCTTTTGCGCCTCATGCATATCAACGTTCTCACGTTTCAATTGGAACTTGAAAAAAGTCTCGAGGGCGGAACGCTGCGGCCGAACGATTTTTCGGAGCTGCCTCCAAGCCGCAGGCTTTTGACGCTTTTCGAGGCGGCGGAATTCGAGTCGCGTTCGATGCGCGACGGCTACATCGGGACCGAGCATCTCGTGCTCGCCGCGATTCGCGAAAATGCGAGCGTCACAAGCCGCTATTTTGAAAAGGCGGGGGCCACGTTTGAAATGGCGCGAGAGGCGGCGTTCGAAGCAAGGGAAAGAATTCCAAGTTCGTGGGATTCGGGCGCGAAGGAGGGGGACGCGGATTTCAAGCGNATGTTCAATCAGCGCGGCTATGACAGGCAGGCGGTCGGCGGACGCGACGGGAAGAATCCGCGCGAAGGATTTTTGAAGGCGTATTCGCGCGACATCACGGAAATCGCGCTCAAAGGTTTGGCAGATCCCGTCGTCGGACGCAAGGCGGAAATCGAGCGCGTGGTGCAGATTCTGTCGCGGCGCACGAAAAACAATCCGCTTTTGATTGGCGATCCGGGCGTGGGAAAAACNGCGATTGCCGAAGGACTTGCCGCGCTCATCGCGTTCGGCGAAGTTCCGTTCAACTTGCTCAAAAAGCGAATCGTTTATCTGGACTTGACGGCTTTGATTGCCGGCACGAAATATCGCGGCGAATTCGAAGAGCGGATGAAGCGTCTCATGAAGGAAGTCCGCGAAAACAAAAACATAATTTTGTTCATCGACGAAATCCACACGATAATCGGCGCGGGCGGACCTGAAGGCGCGCTCGACGCTTCGAACATTTTAAAGCCCGCGCTCAGCCGTGGCGAAATCCAAATCATCGGTGCGACCACGATTCGCGAGTACCGCCGCTACATGGAAAAGGACGCGGCTTTGGCGCGCCGATTCCAGACCGTCACCGTGGAAGAGCCGGGCGACGAGGAATCCGAGCAGATCCTTTTGGGACTGAAATCAAAGTACGAGGAATTCCACAACGTGGTTTACGCCGACGACGTGATTCCCGCGATCATAAAATTCTCGCACAGATATTTGCCGGAGCGTTTTTTGCCCGACAAGGCGATCGACATTTTGGACGAGGCNGGGGCGCAGAAAAAAATCGCCGAAGGCGAGCGGCCTGCGGAACTTGCGGATTTGGAAAGGCAAATCAATTCGCTCGTNAAGGAAAANAATCAGCTCGTGGAGCATCAGGACTACGAACGCGCCGCCGAAGTGCGCGACAAGGTTTTGGAATTGAAGTCCGTCCTCGAAAGATACCGTTCCGAATGGATGGAAAAAAGCGGCGGCGAAAAGAAGACCGTCGATATTAACGACATCTGCCGCGTCGTGAGCTTGATGGCAGGCGTTCCGATCGAGCAGCTTTCGGGCGACGAGAAGTCGCGCCTTTTGAAAATGGAAGACGAATTGCACAAGGAAGTCGTCGGGCAGGAAGAGGCCGTGAACAGCATTTCCTCCGCCGTGCGCCGCCGACGTTCCGGCATTTCGAGTTCNCGCCGTCCGCTCGGCTCTTTCATTTTCCTCGGTCCAACGGGCGTGGGAAAGACGCAGCTTGCGAAAAGCCTCGCGAAATTCCTTTTCGGAAGCGAGGACGCTCTCATCCGGCTTGACATGTCGGACTATATGGAAAAGTTCAACGTGAGCAAAATGGTGGGCGCGCCTCCGGGCTATGTCGGATTTGAAAGCGGGGGGCAGCTCACCGAGCAGGTGCGCACGCATCCTTATTCCGTCGTGCTTTTTGACGAAATCGAAAAGGCGCATCCCGAAGTNTTCAACTTGCTTTTGCAGATTCTNGAAGAAGGCGAGATTGTCGATTCTCTCGGGCACAAAATAAATTTCCGCAACACGCTGATTTTGATGACGAGCAACGCNGGCGCGCGCGAAATCACGATGGAAGGNCGCGCGGGATTTGCCACGCAGAATTCGGGCGTCCTTTCCTACGATGAAATCAAGTCGAATTCAATGCAGGCCTTGAAAGAATTCATGCGCCCTGAATTGCTGAACCGCATCGACGACATCATCGTGTTCGACGCGCTCGACAAAAAGCAGGTGAGCGCGATTTTGGATTTGCAGCTTGCGGACTTGAACTCGCGGCTTTCGGAAAANGGAATCACNCTTGGCCTCAAGCCTTCGGCGCGGGCGTACCTTGTGGAACACGGCTACGATCCCGCGATGGGCGCGCGTCCGATGAGACGGCTTTTGCAAAAGGAAATCGAAGATCCGCTTGCCACGATGATTCTCGAAGGCAAGCAGGATTTTTCAGGAGAAGCCACCGCCGAATGCGTGGACGGCAGGATTTCGATAAAATTCAAAAAGGCGCGAAAATCCTCGCGGAAAATTCTTAGCGAGTGCATGGATGTTTGAAGTCGGCGCGACTAAAACTAAATGGCGAATTTGTTCGCAGTTGTCTGCGTGGACGAAATCGAATTTAAACGGGAGTTTTAAAAAGTTTAATTTATAAAAAACTTATATTGCAAATTTCCGCCAACAAAGTTATAATATGTATATGACGAAAGAATTTTTGCCTTATGATGTCGTCCGCGACAACGCGCTGAAACTTGCCCACAAAATCTATTCGGACGGCTTCGTGCCCGATGTGCTTTATTGTTCTCTCCGAGGCGGCGCGAGCATGGCGAACGTCATAAGCGAATATTTCAAGATCGTGCGAAAAGGCTCGCGGCCTGTCTTGTACGCCGCCGTGGTCGCGCGGAGCTACAATGACGTGCGCACTTCCGAAGACTCGAAATGCAATAGCCGCGTCCTCATCGACGGCTGGACATATCCGCCAGAGCGTCTGCGTCCCGGCGACAAGGTTATGCTCGTGGACGACATTTTCGACACCGGCAACACGATAAACGCGCTCGCGGAAATTCTTTTGAATCGAGGCGTGCCTCGCGANGACNTGAAAATCGTCGTGCACGATTTCAAGCATTTCACGTACAAGGAACGCCAGCCGATTTTGCCCGACTATTTTTGCCGGAAATTCGAAATAACGAAGCCAGAGGAAGACCGATGGATTCACTATATGAGCCACGAGTTGGTCGGGCTTTCGCGCGAAGATTTGGAAGAGCATTATTTCAAGGATGACGCGTCGCTCCGCCCGATTTTGGAAGGCGCGATGCTTTGATCCCGAAGCGAATCTTTGGAAAACTCGGCGTTAAAATTGAAAGGCTTGGTTGCCGTAAATTTTAAAAGCCGTTCGCAGGAAGCGTGATTTGAGGAAGAATATTTTTTTCGCGATTTCATTTTTCTCGTTTTTTGCCGCCTCGCTTTTTGCGGAAGTTTCGGTGGTGAATCCNGTTCCGGGAAATTTCGCGAACGAGCAGACTTTGGTAATCGAGTCGAACGACGGCGAGGAAATCTTCTATTCCTTTTCGGGCACGAATCCTCTCGCCTCGGGCTTCGCGTATGACGGGCCTGTNCTGCTCGACGTCACCGGGAACGTGGAATTGCGCGTCGCCGTCATTTCGAANAATCTCGAGCAAAGCGAAATCGTGATTCGCTATGCGGTGGCGCCCGTGGAAACTGCGAACCCGGAGCACGCGGAATTTCTTTCGGCGTTTGAAATCGCGCCGGTTTTCGAATATGTCGCCGGTGACAAAATTTCGATTCCGTTCACGCTCGAATACGCTTTCGGCTCGAACAGAATTTTTGAAAGGGGAAGGGAAGTCTCGATTTCAAAGGATGCCACGGTCGAACGATTTTTGCCGATTTCCCTGCGCGACGGCTCGAGCGAATGGCGCTATGTCGTCCACGTGATGCCGTCCGCCTTCGGAAGGCTTTCTCGCCGCGACGTTCCGTTTGAAGTCGCGGACTGGACGACGCTCGTGTTCACCGACAAAAAAAAGATTTATTCTTTGGACGGCTCGTGGTGGCACGGCGCGAACGAATTCGTTTCCATCGACAGGAGCGTGCCGAACACAGTCTATTTCCAAAGCGCGGACTATTCGCCTGAAAATCCTGTCACGAAAATTCTTTTGCCTCCGAAACCTGAATTGAAAGTCGAGCGGCAGTACGGCGGCGAAGTGAAAATTTGCGTCGCGCGNAATTCGGAATCGGAAAAATATCCTTGCGAGCTTTCCGCGTCGCCGCTTTCGAAAGCGCACCTTGTTTCCGCCGGATTGCATTCGGAAATCCTGCTGGACACATTTACCGCCGACAAAATCGAAGGAAGCCTTCCGCTCGACGTGTACTACGACGACGTTTATCAGGGAACGCTTTTTGCGCAAGTCTCGCTGGACAGAAGTGCGCCGAANGTTCCNTTGATTTCGAGCAGCGCGAAAAGTTTTTATTCCCGCGAAAATGTCGAAGTGTCCGCGAGCGCGAAAAAGGATTTGAAAGTTTTCGTGGGCGTTTGCAAGCCGCTTGAAATTCCGCTTTCTTTTGAAATGCGCAATTTGAACGAACTGGAATTTGACGAGCCGACTTTTTCGCCGTACAGCGGAGACGTGATTACGTTTTTCGCCGACACCGAAAAAATCCTCGCGTACAAGATTTTGTTTTACAGCGAAGACTCGCTCGGCGTGAAAAGCCAGACGGCTTCATATTCTGTGATTGTGGACAAGTACAATTTTTATGTGGACTCNTCTTCGCAGAAAAACGAGCAGGACGGAACGCCGTTCGCGCCTTTCAAGGATTTGTCGCTGATTTCGAAAATCGCGAATTCAAATGAATTNTCGCGCTTCTACATAAAGGGGGAGGCCGCGCTTCCGTCGGGCGAAATAAGCGTCGCGTCGAACGTCGAGCTTCTCGGAACTGACGAGGCGAAAATCCGAATGCCCGAAAACTGCGCCGTCGTGATGAAGAACGCCGGGCTTTTCGCGCGTAACATTATTTTCGAAAAATTCGTGAAAGGCTCGCCTTCGAAAAAAATGCGCGGCGCGGCTGCGGCTTTGACTAATATGTTCATAATCGAGAATTCCGCCGTCACGATGGACAATTGCGAGCTGCTCGCGAATTTCGCNGGCGACGGCACTGTGTTCAATTTGTCGTCGTCCGCATTGTGCCTGAACAAGTCCGTCGTTGTGAACAATTCGCAAAACTATTCTTCCGCCGTGAGCGCGCTTTCTTCCAAATTGGTGATTTCGGATTCGCGCTTTTTGTGCATTTCCGATATCGGCGTGGCGTTTTCGTTGAACGGCGGCTTTTTCGAGCTGTCGAACACGTTCGTGGAAATGTCCGCGCGTATGTCGCGAATCGCGGAATTCATTGACACTCTCGCCTCGCTTGAGAACAATATTTTTTCCTCGGGAAATTCTTCGCGAAAGAACGAGGACGAATTGCTTTACAAAAGCGGCAATACGCGTTTCAAAAAAAATGAAGGAAATATTTTTCAGGGGAAAAAGTGACGCGTATGGAAGANNTCGCGGCNTTTCAGGGAAAAGTCATTGTGGGATTCGACGAGGCGGGCAGAGGACCGCTCGCAGGGCCAGTGAGCGCGGGCGCGGTGATTTTGCCAGACGACTTTCCGTTTGAGATTTTGAACGACTCGAAGAAAATGAGCGAAGCCCGCCGCGAAAGGGCGGAAGCCGTCATAAAGGAAAAGGCTCTTTGGGGATTTGCCACCGTGGATCACGCGACGATTGACAGGATAAACATCTTGCAGTCGAGCCTGCTCNCAATGCGCCTCGCGTTCGACGACATGCTTTCGCGGCTTGACGCTTGGTGCGATTCGCACGGACTTGAAAAAAGCGTTTTCGCGCTCGAGAATTTGCAGGGAATTTCCGACGGCAATTTTTGTCCCGAAGTTCCAATCGACTGCCGCGCCGTGGTCAAAGCCGATTCGAAATTTCCGCAGGTGATGGCCGCGAGCATCATAGCGAAGGTCGGCCGCGACAAACTCATGCTNGAATACGACGCGCTCTATCCTGAGTACGGCTACGCCCNGCACAAGGGCTANCCGACCGCGGCGCACAAGGAAGCNTGCCGCCGTCTTGGTCCAAGCCCGATTCAGCGGCTCACTTTCAAATACTAGCATTGCATTTTTTCGCGCACTTTGTTATACTGAATGAAATTCAAAATTTGGAGAATATTATGTCAAACGAAGTTCGCGTGAGATATGCGCCGTCGCCGACCGGCATGCAGCACATCGGAGGCGTGCGCACCGCGCTTTTCAATTATCTTTTTGCAAAGTCCATGGGTGGAAAATTTATTNTGCGNCTTGAAGATACGGATCGCACGCGCTANGGCGAAGAATATGTCAANAATCTTTATGACACGATGAAATGGCTNGGAATCGAATGGGATGAAGGCGGCGAAAAAGGCGGCGAGTATGGTCCTTACGTNCAAAGCGAACGNTTCGAACTTTACAAAAAATATGCCGAAGAACTTGTCGAAAAAGGCGAGGCGTACTATTGCTTTTGCGACGCGGAGCGGCTCGAACGAATTCGAAAAATCCAAACCGAAAACAAAATGGCTCCCGGCTACGATCGCAATTGCCGTCATTTGACTGCGGAAGAAATCAAGGCTAATTTGGAAGCGGGAAAGCCGCANGTGATTCGCCTGAAAGTGCCGCTCGAAGGCGAGACGAAATTCCACGACCATCTTCTNGGCGACATAATTTGGAAGAACGAAGACATTTCGCCCGATCCTGTTTTGCTGAAAAGCGACGGATTTCCGACATATCATTTGGCAAATATAGTGGACGATCATTTTATGAAAATAAGCCATGTGATGCGCGCCCAAGAATGGATTCCTTCAACGCCGCTTCACGTGCAGATGTATCGCGCGTTCGGATGGCAGCATCCAGAATTCTGCCACCTTCCGATGGTGAACGGCGCGGACGGAAAAAAACTTTCCAAGCGACACGGCTCCACTTCCTTGAACGAATTCCGCGCGCGCGGATATTTGCCGCAAGCAATCGTGAACTATGTCGCGATGCTCGGCTGCTCTTACGAAGAAGGCAAGGAATTTTACACGCTTTCGGAATTGGCGGCCGCATTTAAATTGGAACATTTGAACAAAGCGCCTGCCGTGTTCGACTACAAAAAATTGGAATATTACAACGGCGCGTACATTCGTCTTTTGAGCGACGAAGAATTGTANGAGCGCACTTTGCCTTTCATCACGGGAACGGGCGACGCGGCTTTGGAAATCAATCCCGAAAATCCGCAGCCTAAGCCGAAAGTCGGTCCTGAATATTCAGGCATCGCGCTTGACGGAAACGGCGAGCCTTTCTGCGTGGATTCTTCGATGGGAATGACGAGCCAAGATGTGAAAGCCGCGCTGATGAAATTGATGCCGCTGATAAAGGAACGCCTGAAATATTTGACGGACGCTGCGGAAATGGTGCGNTTTTTGTTCACCGAACCTTCNGTTCCGCCGAAAGCCGAAATCATTCCCAAAAAACTCGACGAAGCCAAAACGCGCGAAGTGCTCGAGCGTGCGAAAATTTTCGTGGAAGAAATTTTTTCGCTTTCCCATGAAGAAGCCGAAGAACGCGCGAAAAAACATTCCGAAGAAATGGGAATCAAACTCGGCGACTTCATGATGCCGATTCGAATGGCCGCCACGGGAAGCCGCATAAGTCCGCCACTCATCGGCTCGATTTTGATTTTGGGAAAAGAACGCGCACTCGCAAGGATAGAAAAAACTTCCCTTATTTTTCAACAGTGAGGAAAGTTCGCTTGAAACTTCGCGTCACTTCGTTTTGCTTGTTGCGAGAACAACTTTCGAACTGTTGAAAACGCGATTTTGTAGCGAAGCAAAAAATCGCAGAAGATATTTGAGTTTCTGAAAGAAACTCAAAGTTAAAATTATCGCGCTAATTTCAGCGATAATTTTAAACGCTTGCAGTTTTTTAACAACGCGCGAATCTTTAGATTCGGGAATTGTTGAGAAAGTGCGACGAAGATTTTTATTTTGGAGAAAAATTTTATGGACAAAATCGCTTCTTTTACGGTGAATCATTTGACGCTTGAGCCTGGCGTTTACGTTTCGCGCAAAGACAAAAAAGACGGCGCTACTGTAACGACGTTCGACTTGCGAATGACCGCTCCGAATCGCGAGCCTGTAATGAACACCGCCGAGATTCACACCATCGAGCATTTGGGCG
>WFLX010385770.1_pt1 | contig 15208 bp, 14 predicted proteins | sample 4967041 | NCBI WGS metagenome assembly WFLX01 (sample SAMN12857096, study PRJNA449069) | gut metagenome | isolation source: stool from male and female vole | host: Microtus ochrogaster | place: USA:Florida | collected 2017 | reverse complement strand
TTCGCAGTCTGTCAAAGAACAACTTCATAAACGCCCCCTCTCGGAAAGCGAGTGCAAAGGTACGAACTACATGATTCACCACCAAAGAAAACGGGAACTTTTTTCGGGAAAATATGAAAAAGGGAGGAAAACGGACAGAAAAGAGGAGGAAACGGGTGAAAACGGGGCGAAATGGAGGGGAAAGGAAGCATGAGGGGAGCTGGGGAGAGGGGGAATTAGGACTTTTATATAAATAATGTGTAAGGAATATAGAAAGAGGAATAAGGAAAGTAAGAAGGCAATAAAAAAGACTATTCTCCCACATTTTTCCGATAGTGAGTCATCATTGTTCGCTCTATTTAGACTCACACCCACTCAAAGTTTTCTTTGCCAGCACCAACCTCAAAGTGATACTTGGCTATGCCTAAATCGATTTTGGTGTAGCCGATTAGAGAGAACCCCCTTTCTGCTTTTACTCTATGAACACCATCGTCATGTGGATTCTGATACTCAAAGTAGAATTTCTGCTGATTGACAGCAGTTGGAGCGAGCAGGGCGGCAGCCACGCCGTCACGAAACCACTTAGGAGTAATGTCGCTTGCATTGCTCACTTGTTTGGCACTCTTCCGCTTCATGTTCCTTCCTGAATCATTGCCATAGCCGAGGGCAATCACGCAGCAAAACTTTTCTTCTTTGCCTACGGAGTATGCTTCCTTCACTTTGTTGTACGTCAAACCAACCCAACAGGTGTTAAGTCCAAGCGTCTCCGCAAGTAGTACCAACTGTTCACCATAATAGCCGATACGCTCAAACAAATCATCGGCCTTTGTCCCCACCATCGCGAAGTAATTGCTCACACCGCTGAAAGTTCCATAAGCCATCTTGCCCTTGAAAGCCTTTGGCTCATTGACCACGAGCTGGACATGGAGGTTGCCCGCTTCATTCACCTCGTTTATCCTGTCTTGCAGTATGCGTACAAGTTTCTCTTCTATTGGCTTGTCCATGTATTTTCTCACCGAATGGCGAGATTGTATTGCTTCAAGTAATGTCATGCGTTTGGCGTGTTGTGGTTGAATCAACTTAACGTGAATTCGATGAATTTTGATTGTCTGCAAATTGGGTGATTAGCGAAGATTGTTGTGCCACAAAAGTGTCAAGACTCAATTTCCAAACAACCATTGCCGTGCTCACAGAGGGCAAAGTTACTAAAATCCTCTGTATTGCGGATAACGTCCGCAAAGTTTTTTTGATACACTAATGACAAATATACCTTAAAAGCCGTTCCTGACAGAAATACCACCATAGAACTTTGAATCGACAACTCTCTCTGTTCTGATTTCGTCGAACTCACGTTAAAAATAATAAAAAGAGCTTCTGTTCGCCTAATTCTCTGTAACTTTGTATCCATAATGGATTCATCTGTTCACTACAAGACTCGTATAGACACGACCCTCATCAAGGGGAAGAAGTACAGAGACCCGGATTTCTCTGCCCAGACATTGGCCGAAATGCTTGAAGTGTCGGCATCCAAATTGTCACGCATCATCAAAGATGGATATGGAATGACATACACCGACATCGTGCATAGTTGTCGTGTTCAAGATGCCAAACGATATCTAAAGGATGCAAGAATGCTTCCCTACTCTGTCGACGACATCGGTGTTTTAGTGGGCTTTAAGAACCGACAGTCGTTCTTCAACGCCTTTCGCAAAGCGACAGGCACCACTCCCGAACGCTTTCGCCGTGCGGAGGGGAACACGGATGCCCTGCGTGTACACAAGCAGGCAGGCTGTGCGAAATAATATACGCAGGCTGTACATAATATTTCGCGCAGGGTGCGTGAAATCATGTGCGCAGGGTGCGCACCAAGCACCACTACAGGCAACGACTGAGGAATGGGCAGAGGGAGGCTGAACCAAGAAGACGACAGCAAACGATTGAACAATAACATATTAGAACAATACAGAATGAACAAAGCAGCAAGAACAATGATGATTACAGCACTAATGGCTGTTGGAGCAAGCACGACGAATGCACAACAGCATAGCTCCCCGACCGTTTCGTCGGACAAAAAGGAAGGAACTTTCAACTACAGCGATGAACGTTTTGCCGACTTGCAAATGTTGCGCTATAAAGTTGAGGGCTTTGAAAACCTTACCCTCAAACAGAAGACATTCATCTACCATCTTCAGGAGGCGGCACTTTACGGGCGAGACATCCTCTTCGACCAGAACGGCAAGTACAATCTGCGCATCCGTCAGATGATGGAGAATCTCTATGTGAATTACAAAGGGAATCGCAAGGACAAGGACTTTAAGGCTTTCGAGGAGTATCTGAAACGTGTATGGTTTTCCAACGGCATACATCACCACTACGGATGCGAGAAATTCGTCCCTGGATTCAGTCAAGAATGGTTTATCAAACAGACGAATTGTCCCGATGAAATCGTAGAAATCATCTTCAACCCCGAGGTGATGAAAAAGCGCGTGAACCTGACAGAGGGGGAGGATTTGGTCAAGACGAGTGCCAGCAACTATTACGAAAACGTGACACAAGCCGAAGCCGAAGACTACTACGGCAAGCTCAAAGCCAGCGGTGACTCTTTACACCCTGTAATGTACGGCATGAATTCACGCCTCGTAAAGACAGAAAATGGCGATTTCATCGAGAAAAAGTGGACAACCAACGGTCTGTATGGTGACGCGCTGAAAAAGATTGTAGAGAACCTAAAGTTGGCACGCCCCTACGCAGAGGATGCACAGCAACAGAAGGTGATAGACTTGCTCATCTCCTACTACGAAACGGGCGACTTGGGCACTTTCGACCAGTATTCCATTGCATGGGTGGAGAACACAGAGCCACTGGTGGATTTTGTGAACGGTTTCATCGAGTGTTACGGCGACCCATTGGGCTTGAAGTGCTCGTGGGAGAGCATCGTGAACTTCAAAGACATTGATGCCACGAAACGGACGGAGACTCTCAGTGCCAATGCACAATGGTTTGAGGACCATTCGCCTGTAGCCCCTGAATTTAAGAAGAAAAAGGTGAAGGGCATCACTGCCAAAGTGATTAAAACCGCTATTTTAGCAGGCGACCTCTACCCCTCAACAGCCATCGGCATCAACCTGCCCAACAGCGATTGGGTTCGCGCGGAGCATGGCTCCAAGTCCGTCACCATCGGCAACCTCACCGACGCATACAATCAGGCAGCCAAAGGGAATGGCATGCTGCAAGAGTTCGCTTATGGTCCGGAAGAGANTTCCTTNATTNAGCAATATNNCNNTCTNANGCNACGATNTACACNCGGATCTACACGAATGCCTCGGCCATGGTAGCGGCAGACTCTTAGAAGGAGTGGATGGCGACAGCTTGAAGGCATACGGCAGCACCATCGAGGAGGCGCGTGCCGACCTTTTTGCCCTCTACTATTTGGCCGACCCCAAGTTGGTGGAACTTGGTCTTGTGCCTCATGCGGACGCCTATAAGGCAAGCTATATCGGGCAGATGCAGAATGGCTTGCTCACCCAGCTGGTGCGTATCAATCTGGGCAACAACATTGAAGAGGCGCACATGCGCAACCGCGCACTTATTGCACGATGGGCATACGAGCACGGCAAGGCCGAGAATGTGATGGAACTCGTGAAGCGCGATGGCAAGACGTTTGTGAAAATCAATGACTATCAAAAACTTCGCAACCTCTTCGGCGAGTTGCTTGCCGAGATTCAGAGGGTGAAATCAACAGNCGACNTCAAAANCGCGCAAGNCCNNGNTGAGNCNTACNGCGTGAAGATTGNCCCAGAACTTCACCAAGANGTGCTGGAGCGTTATGCCAAACTCGACATCGCCCCCTACAAAGGGTTCATCAATCCTGTCTATACGGCTGTTCGCGATGCACAAGGCAATATCACAGACGTGACCATCTCATACACTGAAGGCTACGCCGAGCAGATGCTCCGATACAGCAAGGACTACTCCACACTCCCACTCATCAATGAATAACCTCATCAACAACATCAAGAAGGAGCTACACGCCCACATGAATGGCGTTGCTTCTGCCCATGCGCGGCAGACGGAGGACTACCGAGTCAACTGGGGCGTGGAGTTGCCAAGACTAGTCAATATAGCCGATGAAATCGCCAATGGAGAATGGAATGAGGCGAACGAAACGACCTTTTCTTTGCGTTCCTTAGCGCAAGCGTTATGGAATGAAAGCACCAGAGAGTGCAAGATTCTCGCTTGCATGCTGATGCCCTCCGAGGCAATGCTGGAAGAAGTGTGCGACATTTGGGCAGAAAGCATCCATACAGAAGAAATTGCCACAATGTTCTGCATGTATCTTGCCCAACGACTGCCCTATGCCAGCACAAAAGCCTATGAATGGATGGCACACGAAGACCGCATGCGACAGACCTGCGGATTCCTGACCCTCTGCCACCTTCTCCGAAGATACGAACTGAGCGAAGAGGCGGAAGCGGAATTTCTGGACCAAGCAAGTGCTGCTTTAGACAATAAGTATGCCATCAAAGCCCTACAGATTTACGCGGCAAAAAGCGAACAGAACAGACGAAAAGCCAAAAAAGTGGCAGAATATTTGTAGTGCCCATAGAAAAGCAGTAAATTTGTGCCCATATTGTGCATAGAGGCCGTATGAAAGAGACTACGACTGAAGGGACGAAGAAGAAGGAAACACCACGTGATATTCTCGCACGCTTCATGGCGGAACAGGACATGCGAAAAACGCCTGAACGCTTTGCCGTTCTGGACGTTGTGGTGCGGATGAAGGGGCACCACAGCGCAGACGAGATTCTCACCATGATGCCGCAGGACTTTCCTGTCAGCCGAGGCACCATCTACAGCACATTGGCACTGCTGGTGGAATGCGGTTTAGCATACAACCACCAGACAGAGGGTGCGACCCTGTATGAGTGCGCTTTCAACAAGCTGCCACATCACCACTACATCTGTACAGGATGCCACAAGATTTGGGATTTACAAGACTCGACCATTGAGCAGACCGTCTCGAAGCTGAAGACGCCCCGTTTCAAGAAGTTNCGATGCNNCACCNATATCTANGNTCNCTNCANCATCTGCCAAGCCAAACTGGNNCGTGTCAAGAAGAAAATCGAGAAACAAAAGGNAATCAACATGACGCGNGAAGAGAAACGCTNCGCCCGCATCAACGAAGAGTTGGNAAAAGNCGCAGAGTGGTTCAAAGAAAATTAAACCAATAAACNAANTAGAACAATGAAAGTAGATGTACTGTTAGGTCTTCAATGGGGAGACGAAGGTAAAGGTAAGGTGGTGGATGTGTTGACACCACGCTATGACGTAGTAGCCCGTTTCCAAGGAGGGCCTAACGCAGGACACACGCTCGAGTTTGAAGGTGAAAAATACGTACTTCGTTCCATTCCATCGGGCATTTTCCAAGGTGACAAGATAAACATCATTGGCAATGGCGTGGTGCTGGCCCCCGACCTCTTCATGGACGAGGCCAAAGACCTGGAGAAGAGCGGACATAACCTCAAGAACCGTCTCCACATTTCAAAGAAAGCACACCTCATCATGCCGACCCATCGTCTGCTCGACGCTGCCTATGAGGCTGCCAAAGGCAAGAACAAGGTGGGCACGACGGGCAAGGGTATTGGTCCTACCTATACGGACAAGACAAGCCGCAATGGTCTGCGTGTGGGCGACATCCTCGATGGATTTGAGGAGAAGTATGCTGCCCACAAGGCACGTCACGAGGAAATGCTCAAGAGCCTCAACTATACTGACTACGACATTGCTGACGTAGAGAAGAAATGGATGGAAGGCATCGAGTACATCAAGCAGTTCCAGCTTGTAGATTCCGAGCACGAAATCAATAACCTCCTGAAACAAGGTAAGTCCATCCTCTGCGAAGGCGCACAAGGCACGATGCTTGACATTGATTTCGGTTCCTACCCCTTCGTCACTTCGTCCAACACCATCTGTGCAGGTGCTTGCATCGGCTTGGGCATTGGTCCCAACAAGATTGGCGACGTGTTCGGCATCATCAAGGCATATTGTACACGTGTAGGTGCAGGTCCGTTCCCTACGGAGTTGTTTGACGAGACAGGCGCAAAGATGCGTGCCGTTGGACACGAATATGGAGCCGTGACAGGTCGTGAACGCCGTTGCGGATGGATTGACCTCGTGGCACTCCGCTATGCCATCATGGTGAGCGGCGTGACGAAGCTCATCATGATGAAGAGCGACGTGCTCGACGACTTCGAGACCATCAAGGCATGCACCGCCTACAAACTGAAAGACGGCAGCATCACTCGCGACTTCCCCTACGACATCAGCGACGGACTCATCGAACCTGTTTATACAGAACTGTCCGGTTGGAAAACCGACCTCACCAAGATTACTTCCGAGAGCGAGTTTCCACAGGCTTTCTCCGACTACATCGCTTTCTTGGAGAAGGAACTGGAAACGCCTATCACGATTGTCAGTGTAGGTCCAGACAGAGCACAAACCATAGAGAGGTGATATAGACATTGTTTCTATATATCTCTGGAAAAAAACGCTACATTTTATATTATATCGAATTCAGATAAACCCCTAATTGATTACAATTTATGTCAAAGAAACAGTTTTTGCTGGCTTTCCTGTTGATGTGTTGTGCCACAACAACTTATGCCCAGCTGAAGATAGGGAACAAAGTCATCAATACGGCTAAAGCCATTAAAACAGTCAGCAACGCAACATCTGCCTTAACGCTCTCCGACAGTGACATTGCCCGTATGAGCCATGAATCAGTAGAGTGGATGGACACCCACAACCCTATTGAAACGGGTGAATACGATGCCCGACTTAAACGTCTCACAGCTGGTATTACCGAGGTGGATGGGCTGGCACTAAACTTCAAGGTATATCATGTGGTAGACATCAACGCATTTGCCTGCGGCGACGGTTCCATCCGTGTGTTCTCTTCGCTGATGGACATTATGGACGATGATGAATTGATGGCTATTATCGGTCACGAAATAGGTCATGTGGTACATCACGATGTAAAAGATGCCATGAAAGACGCCTATCTGGCATCAGCTGCACGGAACGCTGCTGGTGCCGCAGGTGGAATTATCGGCAAACTCTCCGAGTCAGAACTCGGAGATGTTGCATCTGCATTCATGGGGGCGAAATTCTCTCAGAAACAGGAGTATGCAGCAGATGAATACGGCTTCGACTTTGCCGTAAAGCATGGTTTCAGTCCATACGGAATGGCAAATGGACTCAATAAATTGGTCGAATTGTCCAAAGGCACAAAGGCATCAGCCGTCCAAAAGATGTTCTCATCTCACCCTGACAGCGAAAAACGTGCTGCCAAAATGAAAGAAAAGGCTGACAAATATACTGCTGGCAAATAAACACATCTATAACAAAAGAGGGGGGAGGACAGAAATTTCCATCCTGCACACATAAAAAGCAGCGAGATAGAATGCTATCTCGCTGCTTTTTATGTTAAGTGAGCTTTGAGGAAGACCCTATTTTGTCTGTTCCGATTCTGCATCCTCTGCCGACCACGCCTCCCACAGACAATCGGTCATCTCCATCTCAGAGAACTTGGCTGTGAAAGAGTGATTGATAGGACTTGCTGCATAAACACCAAAAGAGATTTCACCATCGCCCTTGAACAAATGGAAAACTCGCATCTGCTTGAACTCCTTGCCGTCAAGACTTGTCTCAACATAGAAGTCACTCTCACGGCGGCTCAGGCGATACCACATCTGCTTGATTGACGCAGGAATGTCATGTGTCGCCCAGTCAGAATAGCCATTGTTGGTTACGACGCTGCCCAAACGCTGGAACTCATCGTTCTCAAACTCAATGCTTGCCTTCATCCAGTTCTCACTATCAAGATAAACGGCAATACCACATTGGTCGAAGAGCGCAGAGCTGTTGAAATCCGTCTTGACTGTAAACGAGAAGAACTTGCGCGAGGTCTTCATCTGAAGCACAGGAGCATTGTCGTTCTGGAAACCATAGTAGGTGCGTTGCCAAAGGTCGGTGTTGGGTTCTGTCTCGATGGTTATCAGCGAATCGGTAATGTCGTACCGCTTGGGCTCGCGTGTCCAATAGAGATTGTCCTTTGTGAAAGGCTTCAGCAATGTGTCTGCCAATTCCGATGTTGTCTTATCAGCCTCGTTTGTAGATGGTTGCTGATTACATGATGTCATAATCACTGCCATAATCATTGAAAATAAGTTAGAGGATTACTTCTTCAACCAATGATCCTTCAGCCATGCACGAACCGGAATGTCGTACAACTTCAGCGATGCCCAAGCTATCATGACAACTAAAATGGTGGTGGTGATGGCTACGAACACATGAGTGCCGACAGGCGAATCGAGATGGCGTTGCGCCCATGACATGTGCATATAAAGGACGGGATAGTGCGTGATGTAGAGAGGGAACGAAATGTCACCGAGGAACTTACAGACCTTTGTACTCCTCTTACCTGTCACCTTGCTTCCAGCACCAACGACAAGGATGAGAGGGAATAGGATAAACACGCATGCGAGTTGGTATGCGCCATCGACGATATTGCCACCCCCATTGAGTTTGGGCACATTAAACATGATGAAGACGATGAGCGAAGTGATGAGGAAGCCATGGTTCGATTTAATCATCTTACCCATACGCGACATGATAAGACCGATGAGGAACGGATAGAGCAGACGGGTGAAACCCAGATAGACGTGCTCGGGATTAAAGACAAATCCACCGTTGATATGATAGAAATAGTATTCCTCTGTCAAGTTGCCAAAGATGTTCAGATTCAGCGCAATGTCGGTAGAGCAAACAGCAGCACCCAACGCAAGGATTGCCAATCCCCATGTAGGCAGGAAACGGAAGATGAAAGCATAGAGGATATTAGCAATGTATTCATACATCAATGTCCACACAGGACCGTTGATGCTTGACAGCTCGCCCCATCCACGAATGTCCCAAGACTGAGGGAAAGGAATACAAAGAAGTGTAAGCAAGGCCTGAAGCATCAAGAAATACCAAGGCGCAGAATCCACGGCATGGAACATCTCTGTACCGCCTGAATAATAGAAGAAGATAATGCCCACGAGCACACCGAACAGGAGCATCGGGTGCAGACGGGCAATACGGCGCTTGAAAAAGCCCTTGTACCCCATTTGGTCAAAACGGTCTTGATAGGCATAACCAAGCACGTAACCCGAAAGGGCAAAGAAGAAATCCACAGCGAGATAACCATGCGCCATGATACTGTTTGTAATGTCAGCAGCGTAGCATTCCGCCATGTGGAAGCCGACAACGCAGAGAGCTGCCACGCCTCTGAGTCCATCCAAGACTTCATATCTTGGTTTTGATTCTAAGTATGCCATAATTATAGATTGTATCGTTCAAGAAAGCGATTACATTGCGGAAAACAACTTCACATACAGCGAGATAGCATTATCTATCTCGCTGATTTTTATGTACTCGTCGGCAGTGTGGGAGCGCGACGACTCGCCAGGACCGAGCTTGAGCGAAGGGAAACGCATGAGGGCTTGGTCGCTCAATGTGGGAGAGCCAAAGGGCGTGAGCCCCTCACGGATGCAGGCTTGGACAAAAGGATGCGACTCGTCTATCTTGGAGGAAGATAGGCGGAAGGAACGGGCATGAAGTTCGGAAGCGAGGTGCTCTTGGAAGAAAGCAAAAATCTCCTCGTTCGTATAGCACTCGTTGGAACGCACATCGATGGTGAAAGTGCAAGTGTCAGGAACGACATTGTGCTGCGTGCCAGCATTGACAATGGTAACCGTGTTCTTCACAGGTCCCAACAAGTCCGTCTGCTTCGGGAACTGCCACTCCGACAGCCATTGGATGTCCTTCATAGCGTGGTAGATAGCGTTGTCACCCTCGTTACGAGCCGCGTGCCCCGCTTTGCCATGAGCCGTGGCATCAATCACCATCAGTCCCTTCTCGGCAATAGCCGGTTGCATCCCTGTGGGTTCGCCCACAATGGCAAANTCTANCTTGGGNAGCACAGGCANCANAGACTCGATGCCATTCTTNCCCNACACNTCNTCTNCGCAAGAANCCAGATAAATNAGATTGTATGCACGAGGNTCGNCTTTCAACAGCATGAACACCTGCAGCAACGCCATCAAACCGCCGCCGCAATCGTTGCTGCCAAGCCCATATAGTTTGTCACCTTCAATCGTCGGAGCGAACGGGTCACGCTGCCAGCCAGCCACAGGCTTCACCGTGTCGATATGGGCATTGAGCAGGATGGTCGATTTCTCTTCATCGAAACCATCGCTCACACACCACAGGTTGTTCCCCTGCCGACGCGGCGACAACCCCTTCCCCACCATGTATTCCTCCAGCACGTCAGCCGCAGAAGCCTCGTCGCGGCTCACGCTTGGCGTGGCAATCAGTTGTTTCAGCAAAGAGACCGCCTCGTTCGTTTGTTTAGGATAAATCATGAAAAATCAGTCTTCTATCAAATCAAGTCCTTGATTACGGTAGAACCAAAAACGTGTGTCGCTGGAAATAAGCGTCAGACGCTCAGTGATGGCTTGCGAAATAATCACATGACCAGAAGGGGCTTTATGTCCTTGCCCTTCATTCAGTTGCATATTTGCGTATGTATATCCCACACGAGGACGAAGAGGAAGAAACTCCACATTAAGGTCTTCTTCCACCGTCCGAATAACATCTTCAGCCGTCTTCCACTGCTTAGAAAGCAACCTCTTGTTGTTGAAAAGCACCACCAACTCACGCATTGTCTCAAAACTGGCAAACAACACGTTCTCGGGGTCTTCCAACAGATTGACCACACCCTTGTCGAGTCCATCGAAATCTATCAACATATCGACAACCACACAAGTGTCCAACATCAATCGGCTCATTCCGCTTTCCGTTCCTTATTTCTGTAATAGCACAGCTGCGACCTCAACACTGGGTCTGTCACTTCATATATCAGCCCCTTGTTCGCCCTTGCAAATCTTGCAGTCCTCGAAATTCTTCTCTCAGGTATCACTGTTGTGCCCATAATCGTGAAACTTTAACATTTACAAGGGCAAAGATAACGCTTTTTCCACAATCTGTCATAGTTTTGCAACAAAATCCATCTGCAAAGGTATTTGATTTGCCATTTCGCGTGCCGCACGTACAAAAAGCCGACCACGAACAGATGAGCTACGACAATAAGCAATTTGAGCACATCTACACGTGCAACTGAATAGCAAAAAGCATCATCCCCCCATGGCGATAAAGCCTCTTTCGAGATATAATTAGGAACAAATCGGCTAATTGAACAATGGTAAACCGAGCAGCCGGCTGCTTTTTTCACACAGTGCTTTTCCTCGTCCCGACACAGCGTAACGACGGTCCCACTTCCACCCCCTCGAAAACCCTACAAAATCGGAGTCCCCGACTCCGACCGACCGACCTCCCCGACTCCGATTGGTCGGAGTCGGGGACATCGATTTTAGGGCTGTGAGTGCGTAGCGCAAGAGAGGCTGACATGATGGCATTTCATTCGCAAAAAGCAGGAAAGAAATCCCTTTTCTTGGCAATTTACATTATTTCACCCTCAAAATCACAGCTCTTTGAGGAGAATGTTGTAACTTTGCATAGATTTTGTGACTTGAACAATAAAAACTTACAACATAAAATGGCACAGCAAGAAGACATTTTCAAGAAGGTGGTGAGCCACTGCAAGGAGTACGGGTTTGTGTTCCCGTCTTCGGAGGTTTACGACGGACTGGGCGCAGTCTATGACTACGGTCAGAACGGCGTGGAGTTGAAGAACAACATCAAGCAATACTGGTGGCAGTACATGGTGTTGCTGCACGAGAACATCGTGGGCATCGACTCTGCCATCTTCATGCACCCCACCATCTGGAANGCNTCNGGCCATGTNGATGCNTTCAACGANCCGCTNATCGACAACNNNGANTCNAAGAAGCGTTATCGTGCCGATGTGCTCATCGAGGACCAGATAGCCAAGTATGACGAGAAGATTGAGAAGGAGGTGGCAAAGGCTCGCAAGCGTTTTGGCGATGCCTTCGACGAGGCGCAGTACCGCGCCACTGCGCCCCGTGTGCTGGAGGAACAGGCAAAGCGCGACGCGCTGCACCAGCGTTATCAGGAGGTGATGAACGCCGAGGGCGGCATCGACCTTGAGGGCATGAAGCAGATTATCCTCGACGAGGAGATTGCCTGCCCCATCAGCGGCACTCGCAACTGGACGGACGTGCGCCAGTTCAACCTGATGTTCAAGACCGAGATGGGTGCTGCCGCTGAAGGCGCATCGACCATCTACCTGCGTCCCGAGACGGCACAGGGCATCTTCGTGAACTACCTGAACGTGCAGAAGACGGGGCGCATGAAGGTTCCGTTCGGCATCGCACAGATAGGCAAGGCGTTCCGCAACGAGATTGTGGCGCGTCAGTTCATCTTCCGCATGCGCGAGTTCGAGCAGATGGAGATGCAGTTCTTCGTGAAGCCCGGCACCGAGTTGCAGTGGTTTGACGAGTGGAAGAAGCGTCGCATGGCTTGGCACCAGGCACTCGGATTCGGCGAGGAGAACTACCGCTTCCACGACCACGACAAGCTGGCGCACTATGCCAACGCTGCCACCGACGTGGAGTTCAAGATGCCGTTCGGATTCAAGGAAGTGGAGGGCATTCACTCGCGCACCAACTTCGACCTGTCGCAGCACGCCAAGTACAGCGGCAAGAAGATTGAATACTTCGACCCCGAAGACAACACCAGCTACACGCCATACGTCATTGAGACCTCTATCGGTGTGGACCGCATGTTCCTCTTGGTGATGTGCCACAGCTACTGCGAGGAGAAGCTCGAGGGCGGCGACACCCGCACGGTGCTCCGTCTGCCAGCAGCCCTGGCTCCCATCAAGCTCGCCGTGTTCCCACTCACGAAGAAAGACGGTCTGCCAGAGAAGGCGCGCGAGATAATCGACAACCTCAAGTTCCACTTCAACTGCAAGTATGAGGAGAAAGACCAGATAGGCAAGCGTTACCGCCGTCAGGATGCCATCGGCACCCCATTCTGCGTGACCGTCGATAACCAAACGCTGGAGGACAACACCGTCACGCTGCGCTACCGCGACACGATGAAGCAGGAGCGTGTGAACATCGCCGACCTCCGCGGCATCATCGAAGACCAGGTGAGCATCACCAGCCTCTTGAAGAATCTGAAATAACCCACCATGCACAGGGGGCGAATCCCCAGCGCAGACANTACGAACCATGANAAAGNTTTTCTACATATTNCCTATGCNCACCCTCTTCGNTCTCGNTTCNTNCANCNANAACNNAGNAGCNNGCGAGTATGACAACTGGCAGACAAGGAACCAGCACTATGTCGATTCCATCGCCNACTTGGCAAAGAACGGCACAGACGGATGGAGCAAGATGTTGGGCTACCGACTCGTCTCTTCCGAAGAGCAGCCAGACATGAACAACAACCACTACATCTATGTCCAAAAGAAGAACCACGGCACAGGCACCCAAAGCCCTGAGTACAACGACTCCGTTCGTGTACACTACTTCGGTCGCCTGATTCCATCCAGTTCGTACCCCAACGGCTACAACTTCGGCAAGAGCTACAGTGCCAACACGTTCAACGAAGCGACCGACGTGCCTGCCCTGATGGCGGTGAATGCCAACGTGGATGGTTTCTCCACCGCGCTGATGCAGATGGTGGAAGGCGACGACTGGACAATCGTCATCCCCTACCACCTCGGCTATGGCACCAGTTCCTATGCCTCAGCCAAGATTCCAGGCTACTCCACGCTCATCTTCAACGTCAAACTCGCCCGCATCTACAAATACAAGATAGACACCGACACCACTTGGCACTAACCAGCCCAAACGTCCGACGGTTGCCGCCCCGCGAGCCACCGACACAAGACGTACAAGGCGACACCTGCCAGCAAGGTATCATCACAAACATAGCCCTCGACTCCGAAGTATCAGAATCGAGGGCTATGTCATTCCGCACCGATGGTAAATGTGCCTTTTCCCCTCACGTTCAATAGATTATTTACCTGGTTTTTCGGACCAAGTTATAAGATTTCCAGTCGCAGAGGTATCATTGAAGTAAATCAAACGAGAATTTACCCTCTTTTACTCATACTTCTGTATAAACGATACATTGTATTTCTCTATACCAGACAACATCCCTGACACATCTGTATAACGAGGGCTATACCATGGGGATTGGCTGAAATATATTTTCAAATCATCACTTTTGAAAATATATCCATGTCGTGCATAGATTATGTTGCGGAGCAGTCTTAGGTCTGCTTTGTTCAGTGAACTGATATCGCTATACACCAGTTTCCTTGATGAAGCAATATTCCCCAATGCAATGAGAGAACCGCCAGCTGTACCAGCGTTGGCAGGATGGTCTTCAGCGTCGTCACTATACTCTTCCTGATAATTGTCATCCCAATTAGCTGATGAATCAAGATAGTCCTCAGCGTCGCCGCTATACTCTTCCTGATAATTGTCATCCCAATTAGCTGATGGATCAAGATAGTCTTCAGCGTCGTCGCTATACTCTTCCTGATAATTGTCAGAATCACTCACCTCAACAGCCTGCGGCTTACCATCAAGTAGCAAAAAGGCAGCCGCACCCACAGCTACAACGATAACAGCAACAACCAAACCAACCATACCACAATGCCGCCTCTTCGGCTTAGCAGGAGTCACTTCGTTTGCAGAGCCATCGTTCCCCTTCCGTATAGGTGTTCCACATTTGGGGCACTTCGTCCCCAAATTAGAAACGGAAGCACCACAGTTTTCACATTTTACAAGTGCCATACTTCACTATAATAGAGAGAGTTATATCTTATTATATCTATGGCTACGCACAATCGACGTTGCCGCTCTTTTTTGCCCTGTCCATGCTCATCCAGTATCTGCGGTTTAGCCTACGCCATGTTCCGTGCCAATTGCCCCAGTAGCGGTGGAGCGCCTTGCCCACAGCGTATGCCTCCATGCACACGAAAGCAACAGCGAGAGTTATATAGATGATTATGAATAAAAACGAAAAGACAGAATTTATTGCACTCGATGTGTCGTAGTCGCTACACAGGCTGCGCACTCCCGATGAAATAGCCATTTGCAGACCGACAACCACCACGCCTGCCAACAGGATTAGCCACCCTTTGAAGAACGCCCACAGCGAGGCGTAGGTGTAGGCTTTGAAAATG
>WFLX010242229.1_pt1 | contig 15211 bp, 12 predicted proteins | sample 4967041 | NCBI WGS metagenome assembly WFLX01 (sample SAMN12857096, study PRJNA449069) | gut metagenome | isolation source: stool from male and female vole | host: Microtus ochrogaster | place: USA:Florida | collected 2017 | reverse complement strand
AATAACGGACACTGGACCGGCGAGAAATCCAATTCGGTGTGGATACCCGATGATGATTTCACTCCGCCCAACCGCTCATCCTACTGCAATCTCTTCGGGCTGTCATGGGGCGAAATTAAGCAGAAGCATGCGTTCTCGGGCCTGCGTTGCCGGCGCGGTCGCTTCTGCTTCGAGGACATTGCCCGCTATCGCGTTGAGATGCCCGACTTCGCCGACCTTGTGAACTCGNCCAACCGCGGAGCTCTCCACGAGGCTGCCTTTGCCCGACTGGCTGCACAGCTGGGCGTAAGCGTCGANNAGGTTAAAGCAATCAAGGAATGCCGGGCCGACCACAGCCCCATGGGCCATAAGAATCTTGTGTGGCACGAGGATGTGGACTGCTGCACCATGTACCTCGTGCCTCAGGAAATCCACGGCAACATCAAGCATTTCGGCGCCGTTGCCATGTGTCAGCTGATGCGGCGCAATAATCTCATTTAAATCGGTAACGCATGATTGACATCCGGTCATATAGATATAAGCGTTGCGGACGGATTTTCGTCCACACCTCGGGTGGTTTTATCCTGAAGCTCTCACGTCCCCGCTGCCCCCNATGCGGCTCNAGGGANGTGGAGTAAGAAGCATGGNNGTGGCGANCTNCCGCNCGCCACACCGGGCCTCAACGCCANTCNTCCNNTTAACTTCGGGATTAATCTCGATAAATCATGATNAATCTCGATAAATCAAGAAAAACCAATCTCCCTTTCTGCAACAGGAGCCCTACCTCCAGGCGCTTCCGAGCAATTTTTACAGCCGGCTCTGGGCCAGGGGAGTTTGGACGAAGGGACGGGAGGCGGCGCGAGGGTGGGGGAGGGTAAGTTCTGAGGTGGCGATGGTGACGCCGGGGATTTCGATGATGTCTATGTCCAGCTCGCGGTCGCGGTAGGTGCCGTCGGCGTTGCGGTGGGGCGTGGAGTTGAGGCTCCCTTCGATGGCCTGGAGTGCGTGGAGGATTTCCAAGGGGTCCCTATCCCGGCTCAGGCGCATTCCAAGGCCCACGTTTACATACTCATTCGCCGACTCGTAGCCCCACGCCGGGCTGCGGAAGGGCGGCGACACACGGTGTGCCACCGGGGCAAAGTGCTCCAAAATAAGGGCGACAGCGNGCCCGATGAGGGATTCGCTGTCGCCTATGTTGGAACCGAGGTTGAGGTAAACGTCCATCAGTCGATCGAAGTACGGGCCACCTCTTTCTCTTCGAAGCCTTCGATAAGGTCGCCTACCTGGATGTCGTTGTAGCCGGCGATTGAAATACCGCAATCGTAGCCCGAAACAACTTCCTTGACGTCGTCCTTGAAGCGCTTGAGGGAGCCGAGCTCGCCGGTGTAGCGCACGATACCGTCGCGGATGAGGCGCACCTTGCAGCCGCGCTTGATTTTGCCTTCGCGAACCATGGCGCCGGCAATGGTGCCTACCTTGCTCACGCGGAACGTTTCGAGCACTTCGGCCGTACCGGTAATCTCTTCCTTGATTTCAGGTGCGAGCATGCCGGCCATNGCGTCCTTAACCTCCTCAATGGCCTGATAGATAACCGAGTAGAGGCGAATCTGAACGCCGTCGCGCTCGGCGGCACGGCGTGCTGCCACGCTGGGACGCACCTGGAAGCCGATGATGATAGCGTCGGAGGCTGCGGCCAGAGTAACGTCGCTCTCGGAGATTTCGCCCACGGCCTTGTGGAGCACGTTGACCTGAATTTCCTCCGTGGAGAGCTTGATGAGGGAGTCGGAGAGGGCCTCGATGGAGCCGTCCACGTCGCCCTTGACGATGATGTTGAGCTCCTGGAAGTTGCCGATGGCGCGGCGTCGGCCGATGTCCTCGAGGGTGAGCATCTTGGTGGTGCGCAGGCCTTGCTCGCGGGCCAGCTGTTCGCGCTTGTTGGCGATTTCGCGCGCCTCATGCTCGTTCTCCATCACGTTGAAAGTGTCGCCGGCGGTCGGTGCGCCGTTGAGGCCCAGAATCAGGGCCGGAGTTGCGGGACCGGCGGATTCGATGCGCTGGTTACGCTCGTTGAACATCGCCTTGACCTTACCGAAGTGGTTTCCTGCCAGCACAACGTCGCCCACGTGGAGCGTACCATTCTGCACCAGCACGTTGGCCACATATCCGCGACCCTTGTCGAGGGTCGACTCGATGATGGTGCCCACGGCGCGGCGGTTGGGGTTGGCCTTGAGCTCGAGCAGTTCGGCCTCAAGGAGCACCTTCTCCATGAGTTCTTCCACGCCGATACCCTGCTTGGCGGAGATGTCCTGGCTCTGGTATTTACCACCCCATTCTTCCACGAGGTAGTTCATGGCGGCCAGCTCCTCCTTAATCTTCTCAGGGTTGGCGTGAGGCTTGTCTATCTTGTTGATTGCGAATACGATAGGCACGCCGGCGGCGGAAGCGTGGTTGATGGCTTCGACCGTCTGCGGCATCACGTTGTCGTCCGCAGCCACGATGATGATAACCAGGTCGGTGACCTTCGCACCGCGGGCACGCATGGCCGTGAAGGCTTCGTGGCCCGGGGTATCGAGGAAGGTGATGTGGCGGCCGTCGGGCAGCGTAACGCTGTAGGAGCCGATGTGCTGCGTGATGCCGCCGGCCTCGCCTGCAATTACGTTGGCCTTACGGATATAGTCCAGCAACGAGGTCTTGCCGTGGTCCACATGGCCCATGACGGTCACCACCGGCGGACGGCTCATCAGATCTTCTTCCGAATCCTCCTCCTGCGCAATGGCGTCGGCCACTTCGGCCGAAACATATTCGGTGGTGAAACCGAACTCGTCGGCCACGATATTGATGGTTTCGGCGTCCAGGCGCTGGTTGATGGACACCATCACGCCCAGGTTCATACACGTTGCGATGACATTGTTGACGGGCACATCCATCATGGCGGCCAGGTCGGAAGCGGTCACGAACTCGGTGATTTTGAGCACGCGGCTCTCGGCCATTTCAGCGCGGGCGGCCTCCTCGGCGCGTGTGGCGTTGGCTTCGCGCTTTTCCTTACGCCACTTGGCGCCCTTCTTGAGGCCCTTGTCCTTGGCGGTGAGGCGCGCCAGGGTTTCCTTAACCTGCTTCTGTACGTCCTCTTCACTCACTTCTACGGGAGCGGGACGGTTGTTCTTGTTCTTGCCGTTCTTGGGGCCACGGTCGTTGCCTGAGCCGCGGTTGTCGCGGTTGCCCTTACCGCCGCCGTTGCCGCCGTTGTTTCCGCCGTTACCTCCGCGATGGTCGTTGCGCGAGGGCTCGGCGGCCTGCTTGCCGGCCTCCTTGATGTCGACCTTCTCCTTGCCGGTGATGCGGCGGCGCTTTTTGCGGTCGCCTTCGCCGGAGGCACCTTGGGCGCCGGGTGTACCCTTGCCGCCACGACGCTCGTCCTTACCTTTCTTCTTGGGGCGGGTGTTCTGGTTGAGGGCGTCGAGGTCGATTTTGCCTACGATGTTGAGCGATGGAGCGGGAGTGGTGCGACCGATGGTGAACACCTCTTCCTCCTTGGTCTCAGCTTTGGGTGCCTCGGCCTTGGGCGCATCTGCTTTGGGTGCTTCGGCTTTGGGAGTCTCAACCTTGGGAGCTTCAGCCTTTACGGGTTCAGCCTTGGGTTGCTCGGCCTTGGGAGTCTCAGCCTTAGGTTCGGATTTAACCTCGGGCTTCACATCGGGCTTGACCTCTGCCTTGGGAGCCTCCTGCACGGGAGTTTCCACCTTGGGTTCGGCCTTTACCTCGGGTTTCGCCTCAGCTTTGGGAGCCTCAGCCTTGGGCTCGGACTTCTGCTCAGCCTTGGGGGCTACGGCAGCCGGCTTGGGGTCCTCAGCCTTGGGGGCTGCGGGCTTGGGTGTGTCGGCTTTAGGGGTTTCGGGAGCGGGACTCTTCACCACCGGCATGCCGTTGGAGTCCAGCTCGAGTGTGCCCAGAATGCGGGGCTTCTGGGGGGTATGGGTAGGAGTTTCGGCCTTGGGGGCTTCTTCGGCGGGCTTGGAGGCTCGCGTTTCCTTGCGTTCGGTTGTGATTTGGGTGGAGCGGTGCTTGAGGTCCTTATCGCTCTTGAAGGCGGCCATGAGCATGTCAACCACCGGCTCCTCCAGGCGCGTGTTGGGATTATCCTCAACCGCTATGTTTTTTTTGCCAAGGAACTCAATGACCGTCGCAACCGAAACGTTGAGGTCCTTCGCTACTTTGGATATCTTTAATTTTGCCATATATGCATGCAGGGGTTATTGTTCGGGTTCGTCCTCGTATTCACGCTTGAGGATAGCGATAACGTCGTCGATGGTGTTCTCCTCGAGGTCGGATTTGTCGNTGANCACCTGACGGGGGGTGTGGAGGACGCTCTGGGCNGTCACGCAGCCGATATTCTTGAGNGTGTCGATGACCCAACCTTCGATTTCGTCGCGGAAATCGTCCAGGTAGATATCGTCTTCGTAGATCATCTCGGTGTCGCGGTAGACGTCGATTTCATAGCCGGTGAGCTTGGTGGCCAGCTGGATGTTGTGGCCGTTCTTGCCGATGGCCAGCGACACTTCTTCGGGTGCGAGGAACACCTCGGCCTTTTTGTTCTCCTCGTCCAGGCGGATAGAGGAAATCTTGGCGGGCGAGAGGGCGCGCTGGATGAACAGGGTGGGATTGGAGGTGAAGTGAATCACGTCGATTTTCTCGTTGCGGAGTTCGCGCACGATGCCGTTGATTCGCGAGCCCTTCACGCCCACGCAGGCGCCTACGGGGTCGATGCGGTCGTCGTAGCTCTCAACGGCGATTTTGGCGCGCTCGCCGGGGATGCGGGCAATGGCCTTGATGTTGATGAGGCCGTCGTGGATTTCGGGCACTTCGATTTCAAACAGACGGCGCAGGAAGTTGTTGTTGACGCGGCTTACGGTGATTTTGGGGTTGTTGTTCTTGTTGTCCACGTTGGCGATGACGGCACGGATGGTTTCGCCCTTGCGGAAGATGTCGCCGGGGATTGCCTCGTTGCGGGGGAGGATCAGCTCGTTCTTGTCGTCGTCGAGAATGAGGGTTTCGCGGCTCCAGGTTTGATACACCTCGCCGGTGACCAGCTCGCCTTCAAGCTCCTTGAACTTGTTGTACACTGCCTCTTTCTGAATTTCGAGGATGCGGCTCTGGAGGGTCTGGCGCAGATTGAGGATGGCGCGGCGGCCAAAGTTGGCGAAGATGATTTCCTTGGTGTGCTCCTCGCCGATTTCGGCTTCGGGGTCGTTGTCCTCGCACGCGTCGNTGAGCGATATCTGAAGGTTGGGATTCTCAACCTCTCCGTNGNCCACCACTTCGNGGTTCTGGAATATCTGCACGTCGCCCTTGTCGGGGTTCAGAATCACGTCCAGGTTCTCGTCCGTGCCGAACATCTTNGCCAGCTCTTTGCGGAAAGATTCCTCCAGCACGGAAATCATCGTTGTCTTGTCTATGTTCTTCAGTTCCTTAAACTCGGCGAACTGCTCCACCATGTTCGGTGTTTCCTCTTTCTTTGCCATATTTCGGGTTAAAATTTTAAATCATAAATTACGTACTTGCAGTCTTCGCTGCGCAGGGTTATGTTCTCGTCGGTCAGGACGGGCTTCTTCTTGCCCTCCTCCTTGACCTTTACCTGGTGGGTGAGGGTGAAGGTCACGTCGGTGCGGCTCTCGCCCGGCTCAACGGCCGTCAGCACTCCGCGGAGCTTGCGGCCGTCGCGGGTGAGCACCTCGATGTCGTTGCCCAGGTTCATGTCGAACTGCTCCCGCACCTTCATGGGCGAGGTGATGCCGGCCGAGCCGACCTCCAGTTCATAGTCCTCGACGTCGCGGTCNAACACTTCTTCNATGCGGCGCGNNATGCGCACGCAGGCGTCGATNTCAACCCCCGTGGGGGAGNCGACTTCGACCACAATATTGTTGTCTTTCCCTANCCGGATNTCGACCGGGAACATGTCTGTCCCCTCCATAGCNTCCATCACTGTTTTGCTGAGAAGTTCTTTATCGATCATACTGCTTGACTAAATGAAGAGGAGGAAGCCTCAGCCCCCTCCTCTCTTGAAGATGTAGTGCAAAGATACATATTTTATAAAGAATATGCAAAAGAAAGGCCCGACAAGATGTGTCGCGCCGATAAATATTCACAAAAATTAACGTGATTTATATTTATTTGGCCTAATTGTCATGGATTGAGACCTTTGCCAGCCGCGTGTTGTAGTCGTCCAGGGCGGCATAGAGGCGTCGGTTGCGGGAGTCGAACAGGTGGTGCGTATCGGCGCGGTAGAGCGCGGAGCCCAGGGTGAAGAAATAGCCGAAACGCTGCATATAGTCCGGGTCGGCGTAGAGCACGCGCCAGTCCGAGGCCTGCTGGTCGGCCGGTTGCTCCTCGANNTTGGTGTGGGCCTCAATGAGGTACTTGATGATTGCCTCCGTCTGGCCGATCATGGCCGTGTAGTCGGTCTGCGACAGGGAGTCGCGGCGGTCGATGCGCGTGGCCAGGTCGTTGCAGAGCTCGGGGTTATAGTCGGCGGAGTAGTCGCCGGATTTATCGTTGCAGCCCGTCAGGAGCAGCAGCGGCAGAGCGAGGGCAAAAGCGATGAGGACGTATTTCATGTTCGTTANGTANTAAAAGCTTGCGCGCTCAACTTCGACANAAAGTTGATTCCGTTTCCATTATAACCAATTCCCCCGCAAAAGTGTTCGCAGCCGGGTTATACACAAAAAAGAGGCCGGGGCGGGGCCTCGACCTCTTTGTGGGGGATGGGATGATTATTCGGGACGACGGGTCTTCTTGCCGTAGCCGTACTTGGCAGCTGCGCCGAGCTCTTCTTCGATGCGGNGGAGCTGGTTGTACTTGGNCATACGGTCGGAACGGGAAGCGGANCCGGTCTTGATNTGACCTGCGTTGGTAGCAACGGCGATGTCGGCGATGGTGGCATCTTCGGTTTCGCCGGAGCGGTGGGAGATNACGGCGGTGTAGCCGTTGCGCTGAGCGAGCTCTACGGCGCGGAGGGTTTCGGTGAGCGAACCAATCTGGTTNACCTTGACGAGGATAGAGTTGGCGCAGCCTTCTTCGATACCCNNTTCGAGGTACTTCACGTTGGTAACGAACAGGTCGTCGCCTACGAGCTGGCAGCGGTCGCCGATGAGGTCGGTCAGAATCTTCCAGCCTTCCCAGTCGCCTTCGGCCATGCCGTCTTCGATAGAGTCGATGGGGTATTCTTCAACGAGCTTCTGGAGGTATTCGGCCTGCTCCTTGCTGGTGAGCTTGGGAGCGTCGGCACCCTGCTTCCAGGTGTAGTCGTACATACCGTCCTTGTAGAATTCGGAGGAAGCGCAGTCGAGGCCGATGGTGATGTCCTTACCGGGAACATAGCCTGCCTTTTCGATAGCGGAGATGATAACGTTGAGGGCGTCTTCGGTGCCGTCGAGTTTGGGTGCGAAACCACCTTCGTCACCTACTGCGGTGCTCAGACCGCGGTCCTTGAGGACGGATTTGAGGTTGTGGAACACTTCGGTGCCCATGCGGATGCCTTCCTTGAAGGAGGTTGCGCCGATGGGNCGAATCATGAATTCCTGGAAGCAGATGGGGGCGTCGGAGTGAGCACCGCCGTTGATGATGTTCATCATGGGCACGGGCAGCACGTAGGTGTTGCAGCCACCGATGTATTTGTACAGGGGGAGGTCGAGGTAGTCGGCAGCAGCCTTGGCAACGGCGAGGGAAACACCGAGGATGGCGTTAGCGCCGAGTGTGCTCTTGGTGTCGGTACCGTCGAGGGCGATCATGGTTTCGTCGATGGAAATCTGATCCAGGGCGCTCATGCCTACNAGGGCAGCGGCGATGGGGCCGTTTACGTTGGCTACGGCTTTCTGTACACCCTTGCCCATGTAGCGGCTCTTGTCGCCGTCGCGGAGTTCGAGGGCTTCGTTTACACCGGTGGAGGCGCCGGAGGGTACGGAAGCACGGCCACGTGCACCTGATTCGAGGATTACGTCTACTTCAACGGTGGGGTTGCCACGGGAGTCGAGCACCTCACGTCCAATGATTTTAGCAATTTTCATAATGTTGTTACTTAATACCTTGGTATGTTTTGTTATGTTTTTTGGCGAAGGAATTATTTCACGGCAAATTTAGCGAAATATTTCCACATTTCCAAAGTGGCAAACGCTTTTTGCCGCTAAAAGTTTCACCCCACCCGTAAATCACGCGCCTCGGGATTAATCACGATTATTCTCGGTTAGTCTCGATTAATCCTTAATATAAGGATAGACGATGTGCCACAGGAACAGGGGCGAGGGGGGCATGGACGTCCCGGCCGCGCACCGGTCCTTGCGGTCAAGGATGGTCAGGATGTCGGCCGGGGCGATTTTGTGGCGTCCGACCTCCACGAGNGTGCCGACGACGGCCCGCACCATGTTGCGCAGGAAGCGGTCGGCGGTGATTTCGAAGTACCAGCGGTCGGCCTCGAACTGCACCCAGCGGGCAACCCGGAGGTCGCAGATGTTGGTGCGCACGTCGGTGTGGAGTTTGGAGAATGAGGTGAAGTCGCGCCTGCCGAGCATCAGGGCGCCGGCTTCGTTCATGGCATCGAAGTCGAGGGTCGGGCGCGTGCCCCAGGAGAGGTTGCCTAAAAAGGGGTTCTTGGCCGTGTGGGCGAAGTAGCGGTAGGTGCGGGCAGTGGCGTCGAAGCGGGCGTGGGCATCGTCGGCCACGGGGAATATGCTGTAGATGGCTATTCCGGGGCCGAGGATGGAGTTGAGCGAGCGTATAAATCCCTCGCTCTCAACGTCCTCACCCTCAGCCACATCGAAGTGGGCCATCATCATGCGGGCGTTCACGCCCGTGTCCGTGCGCCCTGCTCCGACGATGCTCACAGGGCGCCGCAGCAGGGTAGAGAGCCCCCCTTCGATAGCCCCCTGCACGGTGAGTTGCCCCGGCTGGACCTGCCAGCCGGAGTAGCCCGTGCCGTTGTATGCCAAGTGGATGAACCGCCGCATGGGTCAGTCCTGAGGTTCGAGNTAGGTGTAGCCGAACATCCCCGAGCGGTAGGTGGATATGAAATCGCGGCCCTCCTTGGGCGTGATGGTGCCGTCCTGCATGGCGTGGGTGGCCCAGTTTTCGAGGTTCCGCACGAGTTTCTTGGGCTGGAACTGAACGTAGTCNAGNACCTCGTCGATGGTTTCACCTTCGATTATCTGGTCGATTTCGTAGTGGTCCTTGTACACGCTGATGTGCACGGCGTTGGTGTCGCCGAAGAGGTTGTGGAGGTCGCCGAGAATTTCCTGGTATGCTCCCACAAGGAACACCCCCAGGTAGTAGCTCTCGCCCGGGCGCAGGGGATGCACGGGCAGGGANGATGTATAACCCCCGCCGGCCGACACGAAGGTGGTGATTTTACCGTCGGAGTCGCACGTCATGTCCTGGATGGTGCAGGTGCGGGTGGGCTTTTCGTCCAGGCGCGAAATGGGCACGATGGGGAAAATCTGGTCGATGGCCCAGGAGTCCGGCAGCGACTGGAAAAGGGAGAAATTGCCGAAGTACTTGTCCGGAAGCATCTTGGCGATTTTCCGCAGGTCGTCCGGCATGTGCTTCATGGAGTTTGCAAGGTCGCCCACCTCGCGGGCGATGGACCAGAATAGTTTCTCGATTGTGGCACGCGTCTTCAGGTCGAGGAGCCCGAGGCTGAACAGGTCAAGGGCCTCTTCGCGGATCTGCAGGGCGTCGTGCCAGCTCTCGAACAGGCGTGCGTGGTCCAGCTTGTCCCATATGTCGTAGAGTTCCTTGGCCAGCTCGTGGGCGTCGGGCTCTATTTCCTTGCGGTCGTCCCACACGGGCAGCTGCGTCGAAGCGAGCACTTCGAAAATGAGAATCGAGTGGTGGGCCGTGAGGCTGCGCCCGCTCTCGGTGATGATGTTGGGCTGGGGGAGATTCTGCTTGGTGCAGGCGTCCACCACGGCGCTGATGGCGTCGTTGGCGTACTCCTGGATGGAGTAGTTCATCGAGCTCTCGCTGGAGGAGCTGCGTGAACCGTCGTAGTCCACACCCAGGCCGCCCCCGATGTCGATGAAGTCGATGTTGAAGCCCATTTTGCTCAGCTGAACGTAGAACTGCGTCGCCTCGCGCAGGGCGTTTTTGATTACGCGTATCTTGTTGATCTGGCTGCCGATGTGGAAGTGGATAAGCTTGAGGCAATCCTTGAGGCCGCGCTTCTCCATGATTTCGATGGCCTCCATGAGTTCGGACGTGTTCAGCCCGAACTTGCTCTGGTCGCCGCCGCTCTCGCTCCACTTGCCCGATCCGGTGCTGGAGAGCTTGATGCGGATGCCGATATTGGGGCGGATTTTGAGTCGGCCGGCAATGTCGGCGATGGTGCGCAGCTCGTTGAGTTTCTCAACCACCAGGAAGATGTTGCGACCCATCTTCTGGGCCATGAGGGCCAGCTCGATGTAGGCCTCGTCCTTGTAGCCGTTGCAGATGATCAGGGCGTTCTCGGCAATGTTGGTGGCCAGCACGGCGTGGAGCTCGGGCTTGGAACCGGCCTCCAGGCCGATGTTGAACTTCTTGCCGTAGCTCACAATCTCCTCCACAACCTGACGTATCTGATTCACCTTGATGGGGTAAATCATATAGNTCTGCGCNTCGTACTTATATGTCTCCGAGGCGTTGCGGAAGCAGTTGGCTATCTTTTCGATNNGGTTGTCNAGAATNTCGGGGAAACGCAGNNGCACCGGTGCCGAGATGTCGCGCACGTGCAGCTGGTCTATAATCTCCTTCAGGTCGACCGACGCGTAGCCCTGTCGGGGGGTGACCTGGATGTGGCCCTTTTCGTTTATCGAAAAATAATTGCGCCCCCAGCCGGGGATGTTGTACAGCTCCTCGCTGTCCTCAATGCGCCATCTTCTCATCTATTCGTGTTTAAGGTTTAGAACTGCTAAAGTAATATTATTGGTTTGGCAAGTATTGTCAGAAATTGTATGTGTCCGTGGCGTTGGTGTTCAGATTTATGATGCGTTGATATGTAGTGCCTCCGCCCAACACTCGGTCTTTGTCGGTGACAACATACACTTCCACCTTTATCTGCTTGGCGCCCGTCGGGATTGCCAGACGTTTCTTATACACCTTCCAATACCACGTAAAGGGAACCGATGAGCCGGAGGTTGTGAAATTGGTGCTGACAAAGTAGCGTGTGCCGTCGGCACCAGTGCGGTCGCCGTCGGTCACTATCGATTTGCCGTTCATATCGTAGAAGTACAGCTCAAGGTGGCAATTCTGTCCCTGCCCGTTCAGAACGCGTCCCGCAACATCCACCTGGATGGAGGGGAACCCGTTCACCACCAGACCCTTCTGAATTTTGAGAGACTGGAAGTTGACAACCGTTGCGGTATTTGTCTGAGCCGTGGTTGTCTTGGTCTGCGTATTTGTCTTTGGCTGCTTATTTGTCTTGGTCTGAGTGGTTGTCTGGGTCTGCGTCTGTGGTTTATACTTATCCAGGTTTCTACCCTCTTTGGAGCTGAAAAGGTAGTCCTCAACATTATAAAATTCGTCAACCGGCTGATCGACATATATGCCCCTTGAAGTGATGCTTTTTTTGGCTCCTGTGTGGCCGTCATAGATGAGGGTTATCCGGGAGTTGTCGCCGTTACATTGAATTTCTACAAACGTTTGGTTGTTTCTATTGCGCAACTCCACGCTATACAAATCCAAAACCTCGCTCGGGAAATAAAAGATGCTGTCCAACTCATAGGTGCGGATGGTTTGCATGTTGGACGCCGATGCATTAAGGTTCGAGCTTTCTTTTATGGTGACCTTTCCCGTGTCCATCGAAAACGACAGCCGCAGGTAGCGGTTAGGGCTGCTCTCCTTGAAGTCGAAGGTAAACTCCTGGGCAATAGAGACAAAGCCAGGCAGCAGTATGCAAAGGGCAAAGATGAGTATTCGTGCTATTCTCATTTTTCCGGCTGATTTGGTCAAATGCAGTTTTAATACGTGCAAAGTTAGTGTTTTTATCCATGCAATCCAAACCGACGATGAAATTTGCCTGACGTAGCGCCGTTTATCCCCGCCGGGTGTCGATTTTTTTTGAAAACCCTATCATTTTTGCGAAAAAAACCTTACCTTTGCGTCAAGTGTTTAATTATCACCTACACATTAACCTCTTAACCTCCTAACTCTTTAACCGACATGAAACTACGAACAATCCTCAGCGCATGCACCGTAGCAGTGGCCCTCACTGCCCTGACCGGCTGCGTCAGCAACAAGAAATATGCCGAACTCCAGCGCGACCACCAGATGCTCTCGCAGGACTACACCACCCTCCAAAGCTCCCTGAACGACGAGCAGAAGAAGCGCACCACCGCCGAAGCTCTCCTCGAGGCCGCCCAGAAGGCCAACGAGCAGCTGCGCCAGGACTACACAACCCTCCAGGGCACCCTCAACAACTCTATCCGCCAGAACTCCCAGGGCAACGCCAACATCTCCAAGCTCGTGGACCAGATCAACGAGTCCAACAAGTACATCCGCCAGCTGGTCAACGCAAAGTCCAAGTCCGATTCCCTCAACATGGTCCTGACCAACAACCTCACCCGCTCCCTGAGCCCCTCGGAACGCGACGAGGTCAATGTGCGCGTGCTCAAAGGCGTGGTCTACATCTCCCTGGCCGACAATATGCTCTTCGAGTCCGGCTCCTACCAGGTCAACAGCCGCGCTTACCAGACCCTGGGCAAGGTTGCAAAAATTATCAAGGACTATCCTAACTACGACGTGCTCGTAGAGGGCAACACCGACGATGTGCCCATCTCCCGCACCAACATCCGCAACAACTGGGACCTCTCAACCCTGCGCGCATCTTCAATTGTGCAGGTGCTCCAGAACGAGTTCGGAGTTTCGCCCAAGCGCCTGACCGCCGCCGGCCGCGGTGAGTACAACAACCTCGTGCCCAACGACACCGAGTATGGCCGCCAGCGCAACCGCCGCACCGAAATTATCATCACACCGCAGCTGGACGAGTTCCTCGACCTTATCGATAAGGCCCCCGAGGAAAAATAAACGCATATGCCCTCTCTCCTCACCATAGTCTATATGTTGCTCAAGCGCCACGCCATGGCGCTTGGGCTTTTGATTTGCACCTTCGGAGCGGCCTTCGCCGCCGACCCGCGCGCGGAGCTGGACCCCGACCTCCCTGCAGTGGTGCAGAACCCCTACCGCGGCTACTCCTGGAAAGTCGACGACGAGGGCGACACGGTGCTCGTGATTCACATGCGCGAGCTGCCCGTCTACCCGCCCATGAAGTTCAAGAACAAGAAGCAGGAGGAAGAATATTGGCGGACGGTGCGCGACGTCAAGTTGCTCCTGCCTTACGCCAAACTCGTCTCCGAAACCCTTATCGAAACCTACGAGTACATCGAAACCTTCCCCACCCAGAAGGAGCGCGAGGACTACCTCAAGAGCATGGAGAAGAGCATCTTTGAGCAATACAAACCGATTTTCCGCCGCTTCTCCAAGCGCCAGGCCAAGGTGCTCATAAAGCTCATTCAGCGCGAAACCCACCAGAGCAGCTACGACATCGTCAAGGCTTTCCTGGGCTCCTTCCGCGCCACTTTCTGGCAGGGCTTCGGCAAGCTCTTCGGTGTGAGCCTCAAGGGCGAATTCAAGCCAAAAACCAATAAGGACGATGCCGTGCTGGACCGCGTGGCCTCCAGTGTAGAGCGAGGAATNCTCTGACATGACTCCTCCCGACACCCCCTACGNCCGCCTNCGCGANCTTTTCGACTCCTACATGCTGCTGGAGCGCAACTTCAGTGCCCACACCCGCGCTGCCTACCTGGCCGACATCGACCGCCTCGCCGCTTACCTCGACGAGCTCCACATCCTACCCCAAAACGCCACCATCGACAACCTCCGGGCCTTCGTGGCCCTGCTCCATGACCTCGGCATCAGCCCCGTGTCGCAGGCACGCATTGTGTCCGGCATCCGCGCCTTTTTCCGCTTCCTGGTGCTCGAGGGTGTGGTCGGCGCCAATGTGGGCGAACAGTTGGAAATGCCCGTTCAGGGCCGACATCTCCCCGAAGTCCTTACTGTTGAGGAAATTAACGCCATGGTCGAAGCCGCCGACGAACGCTCCGACATCGGGCGTCGGAACCGCGCAATCATCGAGATGCTCTACGGCTCCGGGCTGCGCGTGTCGGAGCTCTGTGCCCTGGAAATGAACCGCGTGCACCTCAACGAAGGCGTCCTTACCGTTCTGGGCAAGGGGAGCAAGGAGCGCATGGTGCCCATGAGTCCCGAGGCCATTGAGCGCACGCGCGAGTACCTGGCCAACACGGAAATTACACCCGCCCGAGGCCACGAGGGCTTCGTGTTCCATAACTACCGCGGCGAGCGCATTTCGCGCGTGAGCGTGTTCAAAATCGTGAAGCAGCTCGCCTTGGATGCCGGAATCCACAAAACCATAAGCCCCCACACCCTGCGCCACTCCTTCGCAACCCACCTGCTCGAAGGGGGTGCGAACCTGCGCGCAATCCAGATGATGCTCGGCCACGAAAGCATCGCCACCACCGAAATCTACCTCCACCTCGACACAACCCGCCTCCGCGACGAAATCCTCTCCCACCACCCCCGCAACCGCCCACGCTGAAAGACTTATAAGATACAGGAAATCTCGCACTTGTGCTTCAACGCAAAAACTTCGAGATTAATCTCGATATCTCCCGATTAATCTCGATAAATCAAGCGGTCGGAAACGCCCTCAACATTAGGAGGGGAGACGTCCACGTCTCCTTTTTTCGCAAAGGTGGATTTCTTCCTCCGCTTCACAAAAAAGCGTGGCTGTGTCAAAATAGGCGCAGCCTCTTTCCTTAAAAACCTGCTGAAAAACATAAAACAAAGCCTCGACTTTCACAAGCCGGGGCTTTGTCATGTCAAAAAGTTTTTGTAACTTAGTGGCATAAAACAATTTAAATGTCTACAAAGTTACACTTTAAATCTTACATACCCAACCAAATGGTGCTTTTTCCGCAAAGAATCGATGAGGATATTGCGGAAAATGACCCTGTGCGTGTTGTAGACTCCGTTGTCGAGAGTCTGAATCTTGAGGATTTCAAGAAATTATACCGTGAGCGCGGCCGCAGTCCGTACAATCCCAAAATGTTGCTCAAGGTTGTGATCTATGCTTACATGAACAATATCTATTCATGCCGCAAGATAGAGAAACGGCTGCTTCGTGACATCCATTTCA
>WFLX010091259.1_pt1 | contig 15213 bp, 9 predicted proteins | sample 4967041 | NCBI WGS metagenome assembly WFLX01 (sample SAMN12857096, study PRJNA449069) | gut metagenome | isolation source: stool from male and female vole | host: Microtus ochrogaster | place: USA:Florida | collected 2017 | reverse complement strand
TGAGGCTCCGCGCTTCATGAACTGATTCCGGCAGAGCCATAAAAGCAGGAGGGCGTTCCGTCACGGGACGCCCTCTCACTGTTTTTGAAGTATTTAATTGTAATTTATATTATTAATTTAAGATATTCTCTTATTGTTTCATTTCGGCAATAGATTTCAGGGTCTCAGCGTCCATGTAGCCTTTGATGAAAACCGCCACTACTTTTTCAGGCATAGGGGAGATGACCAATATTTCAGAAAGCCCATCGCCCTGGCGTTTTCCGTAGATATTTATGTTTTTATGCCCCGACTTGACTTTGGATAGTAGTTCGAGGTCCTCATAAGCGTCGATAAGCATCGTGTTGACCTCTTCGATATTATCGGGGTCGTCGCATGACAATATTTCAATGCTGTTCAAATCCTTGGTTGAATGGATAAAATTCAATTCGCCGGCGGTGTCGAGCGGTTCCAGTGATTTGAGCATGGACTTTGAGATGTAGACGTATTCAACATTGGGAATACGGGCAATTTTTTCAAAATCACGGTTTTGCGCNGTNGTTTCCGATGCGCAAAAGATGATTGCCATGATTGCTAAGATATGCTTTATTGCGTTCATATTTCGCCTTGATTTGATTCGTCGTCAGTGAATTCGGTGTCTTCTTCGGTTTCATACAGGGATAGCCCTATGCCTGAAAGGGTGGAATTGGCTTCTTCCAGAAATTCATCAGTGCTGTTAAGCCCGTCGGAAACGAGCAGTAACGCGCGCCTGGTTTCATTGAAGGCTGTTTTCGGGTCAGTCACCTCATAAGGATTGTGGGATGTGATTTTGATGATGTAGCCTATGCCTGCGAGCAGCACGATTGCGGCGGTGGCGGCAACGGCGATTGTCGCGCGCCTTTTCCTGTAGCGCCGTTCCTTGCATTCCAGTCCGGCTATCATGGCATCCAGTTTTCCCGGCAACGACGACGGCATCTCTCCGCGTGATTTTTCAATGGCGAGGATTATGTCGCGATCGCCGGCAATATCTTCGGGCATGTCGGCGCTTTCCTTCATCATTGCGATAAGCGCTTTTTCATCCTCAATGGAGGAGTCTCCCGCATAGTACAGGGAGAGCAGCCGTCTTATTTCGTCAATTTTCGATGTCATTTTATCCGGTTATATAATTCTTTTAATCGTTTTCGCGCCCTCGACAAAATGGCTCGGGCATTATCATGGGTGATGCCTTTCAATTCCGCAATTTCGGCAATCGGCAGGTCGGCGTGGCTGCGCAAGAGCAGGATTTCGCGGTGCAGCGGGTCGAGCCGGTCCATCAATGAGTTTATGCGCTCCAACGCCTCTTTTGCNTCGATGGATNNGNTCGGGTCTTCGGTNTCGNCCGATTTNCCNTCCANNGCGTCGNGNTCNGAGNNTGNCTCGTGCCGGGTCCGCGCTGACAGCANATCGACTGCTGCGTTGCGTGCAGCTCTTATGCAAAATGCCTCCGGGTTTTTGACGGCGGCAATGCGATTGCGGTGAAGCCACAACTTGGTCACAGCGTCTTGCACGGCGTCCTGTGCGTCATCGCTGTTGCCGACTATCGAGAAAGCCACTCGATACATCGGTTCGTAGTGAGGCAGCACAATATGTCGAAACTCGGTTGCGTCCATGATTTATTAAGTAGACTGCTTAAATTCGATTTTGTGACACAAAAAAAGCTGTTTTAAAACAGCTTTTTATTTTTTTTGACTTATTTTTTGCCCCATCTTATTTCCTGAAGCGCTTTCATGCGTTCCTCCGACGTGTTGTCGCAGGGGTGCCAGAAGATTTGCCCCTCCGCTCCGTCGGGCAAGAATTGCTGTCTTACGAAGTGCCCGGGATAATCATGCGCATACTTATAGTTTTTCCCATAGTCGAGCTCTTTCATCAATCCGGTCGGAGCGTTGCGCAGATGGAGCGGAACGGGAAGGTTGCCGGTTTGTCTTACGAAGGCGAGGGCTGAGTCGATCGACAGGTAAGCTGAATTGCTCTTTGGCGAGGTGGCAAGATAAACGGCGCATTCGGCAAGCGGTATGCGTCCTTCAGGCCAGCCTATTTTATGGATTGTGTCGAAAGTGGCGTTGGCAAGCAGCAGCGCGTTGGGATTGGCGAGCCCTATGTCTTCAGCGGCGAGGATGACGAGCCTGCGGGCGATGAATTCAGGCGCTTCGCCCCCTTCGATCATTCTCGCCAGCCAGTAGACGGCTGCGTCGGGATCGCTCCCCCTGATGCTCTTGATGAAAGCCGAAATGATGTCATAGTGCATTTCCCCCTCCTTGTCGTAGGCGAGCGGATTCTCCTGAAGGCGGGTGGTGATGACTTCGTCGTCGATCACCATTTCTTCAGTTGGCGAAGTCGACTGTTCGACAATGTCAAGAATGTTTAGGAGCTTTCGGGCGTCTCCGCCTGAGAACCTGAACAAGGCTTTCGTGCTTTTCACCGTGACTTTACGCTCTTTTAAAATCGGGTCGACGGTCAGCGCGCGTTGCAAAAGTTCATTTAGCTCCGGCTCCTCAAGCGGCTTCAGGACATATACTTGCGCTCGCGACAGCAGCGGGCGTATCACCTCAAACGAAGGATTCTCGGTCGTGGCTCCTATCAGGGTTATAATGCCGCTTTCCACAGCTCCGAGCAGGCTGTCTTGCTGCGACTTGTTGAAGCGATGGATTTCGTCGATAAACAATATGGGTCGCCCTTTGGAAAACATGCTGCGGGCGTCGGCTTTGCAGCGGTCAATCACCTCTCTCACCTCCTTGACTCCTGAATGGACGGCGCTGAGGGTGTAGAACGGTGACTCGGTAGTAGCTGCGATGATTTTCGCAAGAGTGGTTTTGCCTACCCCGGGTGGTCCCCACAGGATAAAAGAGGCTACGTTGCCCGACTCGATCATTCTCCTGAGAATAGAATCGGGACCTACGAGATGTTTNTGACCGATATATTCGGATATGNTNGTAGGGCGGAGTCNTTCCGCCAATGGTGCTTGCATGTTTNGGCGCTTTTNGTTNGCTTTCGTGATGCAAATATAACACTTCGCCGATGCAGAAATGGGAAATTTCTTGTTAATTGTGTTTAATATGTGTATTTATCATTGGCAAATTGAGAAAAAATTGCTTAACTTTACTCGCTGAATGATTTCGAGGATGGAGATTGAAATTTCCGGCTTAAATTCATGCGAACTATCTAATGAGGCAAAATGTTATTTATATACAAAGACAATATTAAGGTTTTTCCGGTTGTCGTAAATTATAAAATAAACATTTAAAACTTTTTAGTTATGGGAAACGAAGGCAATAACAACAATGGATCTCAGATGGCGCGTACCATTTTCGGTATATTCATGATTGTCATTTATGTAGGCATGGGTGTGCTGTTGTTGATAAACTTCTTTAAATGGGAGAGCGGTCCCTGGGAATGGCTTAGATGGACCGGCGGTGTTCTGTTTATTGTCTATGGAATTTGGCGCGCTTACCGTCAATTCAAGGGTATAGACCGCAATATCGGCGATTTGGACTGAGACTCGAAAATTTTTAACAGTAACGATAAGAGAACTGCACGATGAAAAATATTATAAAGGCTATTGCCGCGCTTGCGATGCTTTCGGGATTGCTCTCGCTTGAGAGTTGCCGGAAGGATCCCACCAATACCAGTACTTCGGGACTGTCGACTATTGTGTGCGATGCCAGCTTTCAAAACATAATGGATCAGGAGATCGACGTGTTTGAATACACGACTAAAGGTCGAGCCAACATCATCCCCTATTATGTGTCGGAGAAAGCGTGTGTGGACTCTTTGCTTGATTTCAAAACGAAGACCATCGTTATTCCTCGCGAGCTCACTCAGAAGGAGACCGATTATCTCAAAGGACAGAAGAAGATTGTGAGGACTAACCGCATTGCCGTCGATGCCATCGCTCTTATCGTGAACCAGGAGAATCCTGTAGAGATGTTGAGCATGAGCGAAATCGCTGATATCCTTTCAGGACGCGTGACCAAGTGGAGCGAACTGTCGCCAAGCAAGCTCGGCGACATTCAGGTGGTGTTTGACGATGAGGGCTCGAGCACTGTCCAGTATATGCGCGACTCATTGTTGAACGGTGAAAAATTTGGCGAAAATGTGTATGCCCAGCACTCCAATATGGAAGTGTTCTCTCAGGTTCAGAATCGCAAGGGNGCCATCGGCATTATCGGCGTGAGCTGGATAAGCTCGGATATGCGCACCCGTGATCTTCCTCGTGAAGAACGCATAAAATCGTTGAGCGAACAGGACACCACTGTGGCTGATTTCGATCCCGCAGTAAAAGTGTTGAAAGTGCGTCGCGACGANAGCCTGCGCGCCTATAAACCTTACCAGATGTATATATATGACGGCAGTTATCCGCTCTACCGTTCAATATATATGATAAGCACCGGCGTTAACGGCAGTCTTTCTCACGGCTTTTTCTCGTTCGTAACAGGAACTGTGGGGCAGAAGATAATACAGCGCACCGGCATACTCCCGGCTCGTGTTCAGCCGAGAATGGTCAATCTTTATTAGAATAATATAGAAATAACATTAATATAATAAACCAATAACAAAACAGATTTAACCGACATGAAATTGAAACTTTCGTTGTCCCTTCTCGTTGTCGGGGCATTGAGCGTATCGGCTCAGGGTTACAAGGATGGAGTTGAATACTTCAAGGCAGAGCAATTTGCCAATGCAAAGGAACTTCTTGAACGTAACCTCAACGATGCTTCTACCGATAAGGCTGAGGCTTACTATCATCTTGGCGCTATCGAGGTGAAGAATAAGGACTATGCTGCCGCTAAGGCAAGTTTTGAAAAAGGTCTTCAAGCTAATCCTCAGAATCCTTATAATAAGGTGGGACTTGGAGAACTGGAGCTTATAAACGGCAATACCAAGGTTGCCGAGCAGTTATTTGATGAGGCTAAGAAAATGAATAAGAAGGATGCCGGAGTTTATGTAGCGATCGGCAGAGCTTATTTTAACGCTGACCCCGTTAAATATGCAAAGGAGATTGCTAAATATGACGAGCAGGCGATGAAGGCTAACAGCAAGCATCCTGACATCTTTATTCTCCGTGGCGACCGCAAAGCCGCTGAAGAGGCATGGGGCGACGCTGCTTCAAACTATGAGAACGCTATCCTCTATTCTAAGGATCAGCCCGCTGCCTACGTGAAGTATGCAAATGCTTATTTCAACGTGAATCCTGATTTCGCTATCGCAAAGTTGAACGAACTTCTTCAAACTTCGCCCAACTCTGCCCTCGGACAGCGTGAACTCGCTGAGAAATATTATCAGAATGACCAGTGGGCGAAAGCAGCTGCCGCTTATGGTGACTACATCAAGAATCCTAACCACTTTGTGGAAGATGAGGTGCGTTATTCTGTTCTTCTTTATTATGGACAGCACTATGACGAGAGCTTGGCTCTTGCCAACAAACTTCTTGCCGCTGATCCGAAGAATTTCCAGCTTCAGCGCATCGCTTTCCTTGACAAGGCTGCTATGAAGGATTATGCTGCTGCTGAAAGCCAGGCTAACAAATTCTTTAGCCTCAATGACCCCAAAAACAAATATACCTCCAATGACTACTCTACTTATGCTGAGGTTCTTCAGGAGCTTGGCAAGGACTCATTGGCTATATTTGAATATGAAAAGGCTATCGATGTGAATCCTGACAAGCTGGATCTTTACAAGGCTCTCAGCTCGGCTTATTCAGGAGCTAAGAACTATAAGAAAGCTCTCGAAGTGTTCAAGGCTTACATTGATAAGGGCGATTATGTGACCAACGACCTTGTTACTCTTGCTACCCGTTATCAGAATGTTGCCGCTACTTCTGAACCCGCATCTCCCGAAAAGCTCGAGGCAATCACCAACGCTATCGAAACAATCAATAAGGTGATCGAGAAAGTGCCCGGCAATCCTATCCCCGTGCGCAACAAGGCTCGTATGTTCCTTGTAAAGAATGACAACCAGCCTTCAGCTGAAATGGCGGAAACCTACCTGACTGTAGTGGCTCTTCTTGACGGTGATGCTGAAAACAAGACTCGCCGCAGTGACATGTACAATGAGGCTTACAGCCAGATTGCGTCTTACTACATTTCTGAAAAGAATATTCCCGAAGCAAAAGCCTACTATGAGAAAGTTTATGAACTTGATCCCACAAATCAGGCTCTTCGCGATTATATTGACAAGATGAAATAATCTCGGAATTTGACGATAGGTCTCAAGAAGCAACTCTGATTGAGATTGACGTAAACAGGGGGCATGGAAACCGGAAGGAGTCCATGCTCCCTTGTTTATAGCCCGTTATGCTATTTTCGGTAGGTATTGACTACTCTCTTTAAAGATTTATAGCTAACTTTGTGAAACGAAAAAACAGGAATTTATGATTGACTATATAAAAGGTGAGCTGACCGAGTTAAATCCTGCTTATGCCGTGGTTGAGGCGGCAGGAGTGGGCTATGAGCTCAACATATCGTTGACGGCATACGAGGCGTTGTCGGGAATGAAGCAGGTGAAGTTGCTCGTGCACGAAGTGATTCGCGAGGACGCTCATGTGCTTTTCGGTTTTCCCGACGAGCGTGAGCGAGCAATGTTTCGATCGCTTATCGGAGTTTCGGGAGTTGGCGCCAACACGGCGAGGGTCATCCTGTCGTCGATTCCCGTGGCTGAACTGGAGCAGGTGATTGTTTCAGGCGATTATCAGAAACTCAAAAACGTGAAAGGAATAGGTCTTAAAACAGCTCAAAGAGTGATTGTGGACCTTAAAGATAAAATAAAAGTTGCAGATGATTCGTTAATAATTCAGCCGACGAAATCATCTGACGCTTATGATGAGGCGCTTGCCGCTTTGTTGATGCTTGGATTTGCCCGTCAGCAGTCGCAGAAAGTTCTGAAGAAGATATTCGACGCTACTCCGGCAATTAAAGTTGAAATGGCGATAAAACAAGCTCTTTCAATGCTTTAATGTTCTGCGGCATATTTAAACCTGTTTCTTGTGGAGCGATTCTTCAGGAAGCATATTGAATATGAAGCATAGGTGGAAAAAGATAATGGCTTTTGCTGCCGGGCTTGGCTTTTTGCTTGGCTCGGCTAACGGTGTGCTTTCCCATGCCATGCCATCGCCGCCCGATCCTTCGCCATTGATGCCTCCGCCTCCGCCCCCCCCGTCGCCGGTAGTGGTGGTGCCCGATTCCACTCCCACGCGTTTCCCCGTCAGTCCCACTTTTCCGCCAAGTTATGATGCGTTGGCTAAAGGAGAACTTGCTCTTGACCTCGCCGATCCGTCCAATATAAGGACTGAGGCTGAGTATGATCCGGCGACAGGATGTTATATCATCTCCACTAAGGTGGGTGACTATGACGTGGCGACCCCGTTCATTCTCACTGCCGAGCAGTATCACAACATGGAGATGCGCAAGTCGATGCTTGCCTATTTCAANCGNCGNAATTCGGAACTTGTAGAGGGTAAGAAGGATAANGANCCNTTTGANGTGCTNGATATGAATTTCGCNCTTGGTCCGCTTGAAAAAATCTTCGGACCCGGAGGCGTTCAGTTGAAGACTCAGGGCTCGGTCCAGATTTCTACCGGTGTAAANACCAATAAGACTGACAACCCNGCGCTTTCGCTCACGTCGCGACGCAAAACCTACTTTGATTTTGACCAGAAAATTCAGGCTACTGTCAATGCCACTGTCGGCGACCGCATGAAGTTTGCCATGAATTATAATACCGATGCCACCTTTGATTTTGATTCAAAGAATATCAAGCTCCAGTATGAAGGCAAGGAGGATGATATCGTGAAAAATATCGAGGCGGGTAATGTGAGCATGACAACCGGGTCGTCGCTCATCAGGGGCGGAACCGCTCTGTTCGGTATAAAGTCCCAGTTGCANTTTGGCAAGCTGACNGCCACCGCGCTGGTGTCGCAGCAGAANAGCGAGTCGCAAAGCATCAGCACCAAGGGAGGTGTCCAGCTTACGAAATTCAGCATCGAAGCCGACAAGTATGATGAAAACAGGCACTATTTCCTCGCCCATTTTTTCCGTGACAATTACGACCGGTTCGCGTCCAAGCTCCCGTTTGTAAGTTCGGGTGTCAACATTACACGCATCGAGGTGTGGGTGACGAATAAAAGCGGCAACTACAATCAGTCGCGCAACATTGTCGGGTTTATGGATCTTGGCGAAAACAGGGTTTTGGGAAACGATTACTGGATTCCGAATCAAGCGATGCAAAATCCGGCAAACAATTCCAACAACCTTCTTTCGATGATCAAGACTGACTATCCCGGCGCCCGAAACATCAATACGGTTACACAGGCTCTTGAACCGTTGTCGGCTTACGGAATAGAGGGAGGACAGGACTATGAGAAAGTCGAGAGCGCCCGCTTGCTTCAATCGTCGGAATACACGCTTAACTCAACTCTCGGTTACATTTCGGTGAAGTCAGCGCTTAGAGCCGATGAGGTTCTTGCCGTGGCATACGAATACACCTATCATGGACAGGTGTATCAGGTGGGAGAATTTTCGTCAGACATTACCGTCAGCGATCAGGCTCTTTATGTGAAGATGCTTAAGAGCACTACCACTACCCCGCGGCTCCCAATGTGGGATCTCATGATGAAGAATGTGTATTCCCTCGGAGCCTATCAGGTGCAGAAGTCCAATTTCAAGATGAATATAAAATATCTGAGTGACACCACCGGCATTCAGATTAATTATCTGCCTATTCCCGGCTTAAGCGACAAACCGCTGCTGCAGGTGATGAATCTTGACCGGCTTGACTCTAACGAGGCGTCAAATCCCGACGGATTTTTTGACTTTCTGGAAGGTTACACCATCGAGTCATCGACTGGTAAGATTATATTTCCGGTTGTAGAGCCCTTTGGCGAGCATCTCGCGGCACAGATTGGCAATCCTGCTATTGCTGAAAAGTATGTCTATCAGGAATTGTATGATTCTACTTTGGTGGTGGCGCGTCAGTTTGCCGACAAAAATAAATTTACACTGACCGGCGAATATCAGGCGTCGGCGGGTTCTCAGATTAGGCTTAACGCCATGAATGTTCCCCGCGGCTCGGTTGTGGTGACCGCCGGCGGGGTGAGACTTATTGAGAATAGCGATTATACCGTTGACTATTCGATGGGTATCGTTACTATCACCAATCAGAGTATCATCGATTCGGGGCAAAGTATAAACGTGACGCTTGAAAACCAATCGCTTTTCAGCACTCAGCGCAAAACTCTCCTCGGGCTCGATCTTAACTACCGCTTTAATAAGGACTTTAATATCGGAGCCACGATAATGCACTTCTCGGAAAAGGCTCTCACCGAGAAAGTCAATATCGGCGACGAGGTTATCAACAACACGATATGGGGCGTGAATTTCGCTTACAATACGAATTTCATGTGGCTCACCAACTTGCTCAACAAAATACCTACCGTCAACGCCACTCAGCCATCGACGCTCAGCGTCCAGGGTGAGTTCGCGCAGCTTGTCCCTCACAAGCAGAAGTCGGGATCGAACAAGGGCAGCTCCTATGTTGACGATTTCGAGTCGACTCAAACCGGAATCGACCTGCGCTCGCCTTATGCGTGGACTCTTGCCTCAACTCCTTATGAAAGCGGCAACAATGCGTTGTTTCCTGAAGCGGCGCTGTCCAATAACGTGGACTATGGAAAAAACAGGGCGCTTCTCGCATGGTACTACATAGACCGCATGTTCACACAGCGTAACTCGTCACTCGCTCCGGGCTACATAAGCTCCGACCTCAAGCAGCTTTCCAATCCCTACGTGCGCGAGGTGAAAGTGACCGAGATTTTCCCCGACCGCGAACTGGGATATGGCGAGACTGATCTTGTGCAGACACTCAACCTTTCTTATTATCCCACCGAGCGAGGTCCCTACAATCTTGACGCGGTGAATATCGACGATCAGGGCTCGTTGCTTCAGCCTGAAAAACGCTGGGGGGGAATCATGAGAAAGATTGACAACACCAATTTTGAGCAGGCTAATATAGAATATGTCCAATTCTGGATGATGAATCCGTTCCTTGACCCCGAGAATCCGAATCTTGAAGGGGGTGACCTCTATCTTAACTTCGGTGAAATAAGCGAGGATATCTTGAAGGACGGATTGAAGTCTTATGAGAACGGTATCCCCTTTGACGGCAATAACCAGTTCTTGACGGAGACTGTATGGGGGCGCGTTTCCAAACAGAATTCCCTCACTTATGCGTTTGACAACAATGCCAGCTCACGCCTGGTGCAGGACGTTGGGCTTGACGGATTGATCAACGACGAGGAGTTCCTTTTTGACTCCTATTCCAACTATCTCGACGGGCTTCGTCAGAAACTGGCGCCTGCGGCTATCGAGCGGATGCAAGCCGATCAGTTCTCGGCATTCAACGACCCCGCCGGCGACAACTATCATTTCTACCGAGGCAGGGACTATGACGAGGAGCGCCTTGGCATATTGGAGCGTTACAAGCACTATAACGGAGTTGAGGGTAACTCGCTTTCGCCCAGTGATGCTCCTGAGCCGCTTTATCAGTCGGCNCGCACGTCGCCCGATGTCGAGGATATCAACCAGGATAACACCCTCAACGAGTATGAGCGCTATTTCCAGTATAAAGTGTCGATACGCCCCGAGGATCTCGTGGTGGGTAAAAACTACATCACCGACAAGCAGGTCTCATTGGTGCGCACCCGCGATGGTAGCGATCAAACCGTGGAATGGTATCAGTTTAAAATTCCTTTGAGCGACTATGAGCGTATCGTGGGATCGATCAACGACTTTTCGACCATTCGTTTCGCCCGCATGTTCATGACCGGATTCAAGGCGGTGACCCACTTGCGTTTCGCCACNTTGGAACTCGTTCGCGGCGAATGGCGCCCTTATGACTTCAATCTCAACAGCCGCGGCGACGCTCCGGCTGAAGGCGAGCTCGACATNTCGGTGGTGAATATCGAGGAGAATGCCGGTCGTGAGCCGGTCAATTACCTGTTGCCTCCNGGAGTGTCGCGTATCACCGATCCGGGACAGTCGCAGATCACTCAGCTCAATGAGCAGTCAATGTCGCTGAAAGTNGTNGGGCTGCAGGCGGGTGACGCGCGCGGTGTTTATCGCAACACTTCCCATGATTTGAGAAACTACAAGCGAATGCAGATGTGGGTTCACGCCGAGAGTCTCATCGACGATGTGACCAACTTGCGTTCCGGTGAGCTTTCTCTGTTCATCCGTCTTGGAACCGACATCAAGAACAATTACTATGAGTATGAGATTCCGCTCTCGCTNACTCCCCACATNACNTCNGCCACCAAATATCCCGACAATAGCGAGGGNCGNTANAANGTGTGGCCGCTTGACAACCGCATGGATTTTGCTTTGCAGAATCTCGTGTCACTGAAAAAAGAGCGTAACCGGGCGAAGAATCAGGAGAACAGCACCGTGAACTACACCACTCTCTACACGGGACGTGATCCTGAAAATGAGAAAAACACAATGGCTGTGATGGGTAATCCCTCGTTAAGCGATGTGAGGGTCATGCTCATCGGTGTGCGCAACAACTCCAGGGCTGTGCGCGATGGAATNGTGTGGGTCAATGAACTGAAAGTGACTGATTTTGATGAGAGCGGAGGATGGGCGGCTAAGGGAAATGTGAACCTCGGCATGTCGGATATCGCAGNGCTGAACTTCGGCGCTCACATGGAGACGGCGGGATTCGGAGGCGTGGACCAACCGCTCAACGCCCGCCGCATGGACGACTACAGCCAGTATAATTTCGCAATGCAGGCTGATTTGGGCCGTTTCGTGCCTGAGAAGGTAAAGCTCCGCGCTCCCATTTACTATTCGGTGACTAAAGAGAAAATCTCTCCGAAATACAATCCCCTTGACCAGGACGTGTTGTTGAAGGATGCGCTCGATGCGGCATCGTCCAAGGCGGAACGCGATTCGATCACCAACTATGCGGTCGAGCGCGCCACGGTCCAGAGTTTCAGTATCTCAGGTTTGAAGTTTGACGTGCAAAGCGCGTCTCCGAAGCCGTGGGACCCTGCTAATTTCACCTTCAATTTCTCCTTTAACAAGCGCAAGGAGATGGATCCCACGACTGAATATGAGAACACCAACGATTACCGCGGGTCGCTTCAATATTCATGGACACCTTATTTGAAGGGTGTGAAGCCGTTCGCTAAACTGAAATCCAAGAATAAGAATGTGAAATTCCTGAAAGAGTGGGAGTTCAATTACCTTCCCTCCAACATCTCGTTCCTTACCACCATGTCGCGCTACTATTATGAGCAGCAGACTCGCAGCGAGGTGGACCAGATGTTTAAACTTCCTGTTTCAGTCTCAAAGAATTTCCTTTGGGACCGCCAGCTCAATCTTTCATGGAATCTCACGAAAACACTGAATCTATCGTTCACGTCCAACACTTCGGCTCGAATAGAGGAACCGATTGGAGCCGTTAACCGCAAGCTGTTCCCCGATCAATACAAGGAGTGGAAAGACACAGTCCTAAAGAGCATCCTGCATCTNGGAACNCCNTGGGCATANAATCAGAATTTCGTGGCTACTTACCGCGCTCCCTTCTCGCGCATCCCTGCCATTGACTTCATTTCGGGNTCCGTAAGCTACAATGCCACCTATAATTGGGACCGCGGCNCTGAGATTGAAGGGGTGAAAACCGGAAACACTATTCGCAACCAGGGAGCATGGAACTATGACGGGCGTATCAATTTCGAGGGCTTCTACAATAAGATTCCTTATTTAAAAAAGGTGAATCAGAGATTTTCGGCTACTCGCCGCAACACGACTCCGATTAAAGCGAAGAAATTTGAACGCACATTCAAGCTGTCGCCCGATACATCGACCGTCATTATCCACAATCTCCGCAACAAGAAAGTGAAGGTAACGGCAACCACTACCGATGGAAAACCATTCCCGATTAAGTCGAGAGTGAAGGACAATAATTCGGTCGAAATTCTTACTACAGGCGATAAAAACATCAAGTTCACCATCGTTGAGCAACTTAAGACAGAGAACAATGTATGGGATGAGATTGCCCAGCATGCCACCCGCTTCGGTATGCTTATCCGCAACGCCAATGTCAGAGTGCGTTCGTCCAAGTCNTTGTCCCTGCCACTTTTCGACCCCAACATCGGTGACATTTTCGGGCAGAACAATAGTCACGGACCTCTCGCCCCGGGTCTTGATTTCGCATTCGGCTTCACAGGCGAGGACTACGTGATGAAAGCGAAGGAGCGCGGATGGCTCCTTGTTGACGACGGGCAGACCTCTCCGGCGATATTCTCACGCACTAATGAGTTCAATTTCGAGCTTGACCTCGAACCTATAAGGGGACTTAAAATAAAGCTGACTACCAACCGCACTGACAACCGCACGAATCAGATGCAGTTCATGTATGACAACATGCCTGTCACCCGCTCGGGAAGCTACACCAAGACCCATGTGGCTATTGCGACTGCGTTGCGCACTGCCAAGGCGCAGGATGGATATCAGAGCGATGCTTTCGACCGTTTCCTGGAAAATATACCGATTATTGCCGAGAGAATAGAACGCAAATATGCGGGCACGATCTATCCATCCGGCGGATTTATGAAGGACAATCCTAATGCGGGGAAAGAGTTTAATCCGGCAGTAGGCGGTGTTAACCGCGCCGGAAGCGATGTGCTCATTCCTGCGTTCCTGGCGGCATATACCGGCACCGACGCATCGAAAATCTATCTCACCCCGTTCCCGTCGCTTTCCTCAGTGCTTCCCAACTGGCGTGTCACCTACGACGGTCTCATCCGCATCGGCGGTCTTAACAAGCATTTTAAGGCGATAACTCTCACTCATGCCTATCAATGCACCTATTCGGTGGGATCTTATTCCTCCTATCTCAACTGGATGGGGGTCGGGGGTGGCATGGGCTTCACGCTCAACGAGCTTTCAGGCGAACCCGTGCCGTCATCCCCCTACAACATCTCGTCGGTGGCAATCACCGAGCGTTTCGCGCCCCTCATCGGAGTGAATGTGACATTGAAAAATGACTTGAAATTTAATGCCGAATATCGTGACAGCCGCACACTCACTCTTAATTCCGATGCCGGACAGCTCGTTGAGGCTCAAACTAAAAATATAACCCTCGGAGTTGGGTATAAAATCGTTGGCTTCAACACCGTGCTCAAGATGAAGGGCTCGGGACGAGGCATCAGCAACGACCTCACTGTNAATGCCGANTTNTCACTGCAACAGAGTCAGGCGCTAATTCGCCGCATCGAGTCNAATTATGCGCAGGCAACATCGGGAACGCGTTCGCTTTCGATCAATTTCTCGGCNAACTATATAATGAGCCGCCGCGTCACTCTCGGCGCCTTCTTCGACCATCAGGTCAACACCCCGCTCATCTCGTCGAGCGCCTTCCCCACGACCAACAGCAGCTACGGNATNACNTTCAACCTCTCCCTNTCCCGCTAACCGTCCCAGCCCTAAAAACGTACCGCCATCGCACCAAAAAAAGTACGGACATCGCGCGATATCCACAAACCGCAACCCCGGTAGGTGAATATCCATGTAGCGACAATGTTATCAGAAAGGGCGGATACTTTTTAAGATGCGATCCACGAGCCTGCAAGGCTCACCACTATGGATAACCCTCCACTACGAGCGGAGCGAGGTGTGGAGGGTTAGTGATGGAACTCCTTTTGCACTCTGCAAAGAGTGCCCCTAAACCCAAAAAGTATGGTGCTCCATGTCGCCCCCGCATTATCCTACCAACCATTGAAATGCATTTGATGACATCGCACGCGACAATGCGGTTCAAATAAAGATTTCAGACTGCCATAGCGAAGTTGATATCCCTGTAGAATTTGCCGCTGGTCTTTCGTATCCGCTTTATCCTTTTGAAGGATCGGTTTGGCGTTATGTAGATTTGGTACCGCGACAGATATTCAATGTCTCTGATTAATATCTCCTTTAATTTGTCTCCGGGCATTTTCCAAGCAAGTGAGGGGCAGAGAATGTGTATCAGGCCTACAGCTACATTCATGTCAGGCTTCCGTTTGTTTGTCTTTACGGGACAGCCGGATGCCATTATTGATGCCAGATTATACATGATTATGGCCGCATGGAAGTCCTGAAGGAGACCGTCGGGTCGGAACGAGCTGAACAGTTCCATGGCAATGCTATTCTTATACACGCCATAGGCTGT
>WFLX010023274.1_pt1 | contig 15213 bp, 5 predicted proteins | sample 4967041 | NCBI WGS metagenome assembly WFLX01 (sample SAMN12857096, study PRJNA449069) | gut metagenome | isolation source: stool from male and female vole | host: Microtus ochrogaster | place: USA:Florida | collected 2017 | reverse complement strand
CCTTCCGGAGGATGTCGTCCAGAACNNTCTGTATGNCCTTATNGACAATAATATTATAATNNGTGATATTGTTGACGGTCAGGAATATTATAAGACCAAAACCGGCGGTGTACTGAGNGCCTATAAAAAGGATGGCAAGCAGTATATTGATGGAGGTTATCAGATAGAAATGGGTGAGTCTCTCGTGTTCCCGGATTCTTGTATCGTGAAAAAGGGAAATGGGGTCACATATGGCGCAAGTTCGGCAGAAGCAATGGAAGGCAAGATCGTTGCTGTTCCAATGTCTACGACAAAGTCGGTATATCAGCTTCTTAAGGAAGATACTACAGACACACTTTTCTACTATTTGCTTTCATCTTCCGATCTGCTTGCAACTAAAGAAGGTAGTTATGAGCCGGCCGGTAGTGACAATAAGAATATAAAGATATTCGATAGTTACAACTATACAGTTTATGTGCCTCAAGATTCCAAGATAAAGGAGCTTATCGACAAAGGCTATCTTCCGACATGGACAGAGTATGATGATCTTGCTGAAGCAGAAGAATCTGGAGATGAAGACGCCAAGAAGAAACGTGAGGCGATCAAAAACCGCATAAATAATTTCTTACGCTATCATATTCAGGATAACTCGGTACTTATCAATAGCGAACACGTATCGCAGAGTTACGAGACGGGCAAACTGAACCTTAATAACAATCGATTCTACNCACTCGATGTTNCAGCCAATGCGANAGNCCTGACTGNTAAAGGGAATGTCGGCGAAGAATGTCATGTTGTCAAGAGCGGCAATTTCTATAACAAACTTGCTCGTGAATATTGGATTAAAAAAAGAGGCACAGCAACCGCAGAGCTGACGTCNTCTTCTNACGCAGTNGTACACAANATTGACGGCGTTCTTATANATGATAACAGCCAGCTTACAAAATGGGAAGATGACGTAAAAATAAATAATTANTGACAACATCAAGNTATNAAACAAATCATAAATGCAATAAACCGTCGATACAGAATGCTGTTAATGGCATGTATGCTGTTGCTCTGCTCTTCGGCAGTAGCACAGGTTACATCTGTTCACGGTACCGTTAATGATGAATTTGGTCCGCTGATTGGTGCTGCTATCTGTGAAGTGGACGGAAACGGACGTATTATAGAGGCTGTCATAACCGACTTTCAAGGTAACTTCTCCATGAAAGTGAAGAATCCAAAGGACAAACTCCGTATTTCGTTTGTGGGTTGTAAGACGCAGATTTTCGATTTTGATCGCACTACGTACGACATCAAGATGGTGTCTGAAACACAGTTGCAGGAAGTTGTGGTGAAAACCTCAAGAAAAGTCAATGGTAACAATACTAACTCTCTGCCTATTCCAGTACGCGAGGTTACTTACGTATATCAGGGAATTTCGGCAAAAGAGTTTGACGGCCTTGGGGTCAATACGATTGATGAGGCCCTTCAAGGTCGTATCGCAGGTCTTGACATTGTAGGTAACAGCGGTAACCTTGGTGCTGGTTCCACGATGCGTCTTCGTGGTTCTGGTTCTCTGTCAACTTTGACCGATGCCAATCCGCTTATCGTTGTTGACGGCAACGTGCGAGAGGTTGACCTTTCTTCTTTCGATCCTGCCTCGGCAAGCGATGAGAAGTTTGCGGAACTCCTTAACATCAACGTAGACGATATTGCGGATATACGCGTGCTTAAGGATGCTTCGGCTACAGCAGTTTACGGTTCACAGGGTGGTAATGGTGTTATCGAACTTGTTACAAAGCGTGGTACAAAGGGTAAACCCACTGTTACATATACCATGAAAATGACCGGTACATATCAGCCCAAGGGCATGAACTTACTTAGCGGCGACGACTATACAATGCTCCTTAAGGAAGCATATTTTAACCCGGCCCAGAATGATGCGGCAAGTAATATTCCGGAAATCAGCTACCTGCCTCTGTCAAGTTTCTCGGAAGCCAATCAATATAATGACAACACAGACTGGCGCGATGCTGTGACCCAATGGGGTCTTCGTCAGAACCATTATCTTTCACTGCGTGGTGGTGGTGAGAAAGCGCAGTTCAGTATCTCTGCCGGTTACGACCATGAAACCGGTTCCGTGATCGCTCAGAAATTGGAACGTTTCTCTACGCGTGTGAATCTTGACTATAATGTCAGCCAACGCATCCGTGTGTCTACCAACTTCTCGCTTATCCGTACCAAGAATTATCAGAATTCTGACAATCTTCTTGAGATTGCACAGAAGAAAATGCCTAACATGAGTATCTATGAAGAGGATATTTATGGCAATGACATTCCTGGCAAGTACTACAATANGATCCAGAGCGGCCCGCATATTGGTAGCAGCGNGNTTGAGAAAGACNAGNGCACATATGTCAATCCGGTAGCAAGTGCCTATCTTGCGAAAAATGTATCATCGAGGTTTGATATTAACCCGGAACTTATCATCAACTATGAACTTCTTGGTATGGATAATGGGCACCACCGTTTGACATGGAATGGTCGTGTTTATACTAATGTGTTCAACAATTATACTGACAAGTTCTATCCTTCGGAACTTGTGACGACTGAATGGTCGAGCGGTCATAACACTTCTTATGTGTATAGTTCAAAGAGCGTAAGTTTCACAACAAAGCATTCTCTAACCTTTACTCCCGCGTTTAAGAATAGTGATCATTCGGCAATGTTCCTTGGGCGTTTTGAATTGACATCGGGAACTTCAAGTTGGCAGTCAACTAATGGTAGTGGTCTTCCATCGGGAGGTATCGAGAGTCCCAATGCCGGAGGTCTTGTGACTGGACTTGGTTCAAGTTTCTCCGAATGGCGTTCGTTATTCTTTACTTTCCTTGCCCACTATGCATACAAGGAAGGCCGTTATAGCGCTGACGTTTCTTTACGCGCCGACGGTACAACGAAATTCGGTCCGGACAAGCGCTGGGGTTATTTCCCCTCTGTGTCTCTCCGTTGGAACATCATCGACGAACCGTTTATGGAGAACGTACGTTCATGGCTCTCCATGCTCTCTATACGTCCATCATGGGGCTTGGTAGGTAATGCGCCAAATCAGAACTACCTCTATACCTCTAAATATGTTACGGGTCCGACATACCTTGACATGACCTCTATAGTTCCATATAATCTTCGTTTGTCAAACCTTCAATGGGAAACGAATAGCAGCTACAACCTCGGTTTTGATCTTGCCTTTTTGGACGATCGTATGAAGGTCGTGTTTGAGGTCTTCAGTTCAACACGTTCCAATATGCTTATGGGAAATTTCAAGATCCCTTCAAACTCCGGTTACTCTTCTTTGGCATACTACAATACGGGTAAGCTTCGCAATACAGGATGGGAATTCCATATCAACACAACCCGACTCGTAAAGGTCGGTGATTTTACGATGGACATGAATGTTAACTTCTCTAACAACNGAAGTAGGCTGTTAGAGATGGACCCGACGGTGCTGGAGAGCATGAATTCTACGTTTAGACATGAGAATCGTGAAATTCTTACTCGCGTACAGTTGGACAACCCTCTCAATGCCATTTATGGATTCCGATCAAAAGGTGTTTACATGTACCAGTATGAAACAATCAAGGCCATGGAGCCGGCCCAGCAGCAGGCGTTCATTGATGCAGGTAATACCGCACCTATTGCTCTCACTGCTAATGGTAAGATCATTCGTGACGACANAGGTNATCCTATCCAGATGATGTTCAATTATAATAACGATGGNACAGGCAAGAATTACAAGNTCAANGGTGGNNATGCCATTTATGAAGATATAAATAACGATGGTCAGATAAATGCTCTTGACATCGTTTACCTTGGCTCTTCACTTCCAAAGCTGTTGGGTGGTTTCGGTTTCAACTTCAGTTATGGGGCTTGGCGTCTCAGTACCCAGTTCACCTATCGTATCGGTGTTGACATTATCAATCTTGCCCGCCTCGATGCAGAAGCAATGAGTACGAACAACAATCAGAGCCAGGCTGTGAACTACCGTTGGCGTAAAGAAGGTGATGTAACAACCATTCCACGAGCTATGTATGGTGCAGACTCAAATTTCAACACTCTGATTAGCGATCGTTTTGTAGAAGATGGTTCTTACTTGCGTATGTCATACGTGCAGCTCTCATACGTTCTCCGCAAGAAGCAGCTGAAGTCTCTCGGACTTAACAGAATAAGTTTCCATCTTTCGGCAAACAACCCTTTAATCTTGACAAAGTANACCGGAGTANACCCCGACATCTCGNCCCACGGTTACAGTNCTGCANTAGATTATGGTCAGACTCCTCGTGCACGTTCTTATACGTTTAGTCTTGGAATTGAATTCTAACTATTATATCTTGAAAGCAATGAAACACAATGATATATTAAATAAGGCTAAGAAGTTCGGCCTTTCTGCAACTTTTCTTTTAGCAGGTGGCATATTGGCGGGTTGTAGTGACTTCCTCGAAATCGAGCCGCAAAACGAAATTATTCAGAAACAGTTCTGGAATGAGCAAAAAGATGTCGAGACTATGATTACCGGCTGTTATACTGAGATGCAGTCATACGAGATGATAAGCCGCATGATGATTTGGGGCGAATTTCGTTCCGAGAATATCATCAACAATGGTACGATCACCGACGATGTGAACCTTGAGCGTCTTCTCAAAGAGAATATCACTGCAAGTAACGTTTATACTCGATGGGATGTTTTCTACAGAGTCATCAACCGCTGCAATTTAGTTATTAGATATGCTCCGGATGTGGCGGCAAAGGATCCATCCTACACACAGAGCCAACTGAACGCACATATTGCTGAAGTTACGGCATTGCGCTCATTGTGCTATTTTTATCTGATACGCACATTCCGCGATGTGCCTTATTCGGAAGAGGTGTTCCTTGATGATAACCAAACTCTTGATTTGCCAGCAACTCCGTTCAATGTGGTACTTGCCAATCTCATCGCTTCTCTTGAGGGAGTAGTGAATAACTCTCTGACGAAGTATCCTGAGAAGAACATAACTCAATATTGGGATTACAATTGTAATCGCGTGACCAAGTCGATGATTCATGCTCTTCTCTGCGAGTTGTATCTTTGGCAGAAAGACTATGACAATTGCATCAAGTACGCCGACCTTATCCTTTTGCAGAAGAGGCAGGATGCAAAAGAAAATGGCTATACAGCGAGTTCCTTCGAGTATCTTAACGGATTCCCTCTTATCCAGTCCCGTTATAAAGGATTCAATTTATACGGAAATGCTTTCACTCGGATTTTCGTTGACAACAACAGTATGGAGTCCATATTTGAGTTGAATTTCCGTAAGGACGATACTAACGGCTATTATCCATGTAATGGTCCTGTATGCTTCTTCTATGGAGGCATTGGTCGTGACGTTCCTTTTGTAAAGCCTACAACATACGTTGCCAATGACGAACGTGATAAACTCTACAATGTTTATGCCAAGGAAAATGAAGGGTATGACGGGCGTTCTTATGAAAATATACGATTCTTAGGCGAAACCCCGACTAGCATAAACAAGTATGCTACGGCAGGTTTGGTAGAACTTCCAAGTTCGGCAACACCTTATAAGAGCGGTATTTTGTATGGATCATTGTACAGCACTTATGATAATGGCAAGCAGTCCCGAAATAAGTCAAATTATATCCTTTACCGACTTACCGACATCATGTTGCTGAAAGCCGAGGCTATTGCACAGAAGATAAGTTCCGATGCGATTATAGCAGAGGGAGATGAAGACTACGATCTTCTTGAGGCGGCATTTGAACTTGTCGATGCTGTCAACAAGCGCTCTCTCATCGAGCCTACTCCATACAAGCATGTTCTGGATATTACAAACTACACTACAAAGCAACTCATTACAAACCTTATTTATGACGAGCGTAACCGAGAACTCATGTTCGAAGGCAAACGCTATTTCGATCTTGTCCGTCGCTCAATGCGGGAGGATAACACGGAATANCTCAGTAATAAGGTGACTAATAAAGATCCTCAGACAGCTTCTGTGGTGAAGAGCAAGATGCAGAGAATGGATGCGATCTTCTGGCCATACAATCTTGACGAATTGAAGGTTAACAAGAACATAACCCAGAATCCTGCATTCGGAAGCGGTGAAAATAGCAGTTATGAATAGTAATATAGTTGTAAACTCTTAATAAGAATAACACAATGAAGAAGTTTATATTCAACATATTGTTTTTCGTCGGGCTCACTTCCCTGATCACAATTTCCCTGCCGTCGTGTTCCGACGATCCCGACGCAGAGAACTATTACACTTTCACAGGGCAAATGATGAGCCAATATCTTCGGAATAACAGAGATTTGAGCCAGTTTGCAGCGATTGTGGAACGTGCGGGACTTATGGACCAGCTTTCCGTGTATGGTAAATATACATGTTTTGCTCCAAGCAATAAGGCCATTGATAACTATCTCGAATCTATCGGGGCACATTCATTGGACGACTTGTCTGATGCGGAATGTGACACGTTGGCGCGTACGCACCTCGTGAACTCTATATATTCCACATTCGACATGTGGCGTTTCGATAATGGTATCCTCTCCACTCTGAATATGATGAGGCGTAACATCAGTGTTTCGCATGGGACTGACGAGAATGGCAATACAGTCATTGTCCTGAACAAGGATGCTCAGATCTACTTCGTCCATCAGGACGACTCTGTAGAGAATGGTATCGTCCAGAGAATAAATGCTGTAATCCCTAACTCGGTAAAGTCTATTGCAAATCACGTCAAGAACGATGAAAAGGCAAGTCTCTTTTATGAGGCCTTGAAGCGTACCGGTTTCGAGATACTTCTCGACACCATGCTTCTTGACAAGTCTTACTCTCCGGACGATTACAGGGAGTACTACAGCTACGACACTGGAGCTGAAGGTGCGGAATGGGCCATTGTTCCAAAGACAAAGAACTACGGTTTCACATTGTTCGTTGTACCTGACGAGACGTTGAGACAGAAATATAATGTGACAGACATTGAGGACCTATACAATCTGGCATGCAGCATCTATGATGCCATGTATCCCCAGGATGTAAACAGTGAAGGTCATAGTATCGATCATCTCGACGATCCGGTTAATCCGCTGTATCGCTTTATGGCGTATCACATTCTCGACCGCAACGTTCAAGGTCTGAACTATCTCACTGTTCGAGAAGATCTTGGAGTTGATCCTGATTATGCGAATACAACAGACTGGTACACAACGATGCTCCCAGGCACAATGATTAAGGCCGAACACCTTATTAATCTCAAGTGGGTAGGACCGGCCGATATAATGAACGGTTACTATGTAAATCGTCGATATGATGGCGAAAATTATTATGAGCAGGGTGTGAATGTTTTCAATCCGGATGAGACTGTTGACGCTATAAACGGAATTTATTTCTATGTCAGCGATATTCTCAAGTTTGACAATATCACACGGGATGTCGTTGACAATTGTCGTATCCGTATGGATTTCTCTACACTGTTCCCGGAGATTGCAACAAACAATCTGCGAATGAACGGTAAATGGAACGATTACTCTCGTAAGAACCTTACAGATGACGACATTGGCTACAACTATTATTTCCCTAACGGTTATCTTAAGGGGGTTGTCATTGCCGGTACTGACGCTAAGTTCGTTTATCGTCGTCCTCGATTGAACTTCTACTCTATGCATGGTGACGAGATGGTGGCTAATGGTGTCTTCGATATCACATTCAATCTCCCTCCGTTCCCGTTCGAAGGAGAGTGGCAGTTGCGTCTTGGTTTCGCACCTATGACAACAGCTCCTCGTGGTGCTGTGCAGATTTACTTCGACGGCAAGGTGACAGGTATTCCTTTGAATATGGACCTGCTCATCAATTCGGCAGAAATCTATGGCAGTTCTTCTTTCCCGTCTTACTCTTCTATACGAGATGATGATGAGGCGCGACAGACAGACTTCAAGATTCTGAAGAACAAAGGTTATTATCGTGGTCCTTATTCCGTTTTCCATGCTACAGACAATGATCCTTCCATCGGTGAGAAGTTTGCACAGCAGTCTTCTACCGTGCGTAAGGTGCTTTGCAACGTCACAGTGACCAAGGATGACTTAAACAAGGTACATACACTTCGCATCAAAAACGTTTCGCAAAAGAACGCCAGCAATAAAGAGGCTATGCTCGACTATATTGAGCTTGTGCCAAAAAGTGTGTATGGTGTAGGTGGTGAAGATGGTCAATCGGAGGACGACCTCTAATTAAAATAATGTATAATGATTAGTCAATAAACAATATGAAAATAAATAAAGCCATATTAGCAGTTTCTCTATTTATCGGTGTCACCGCATCGTGTACCGATCAATGGGACGAGCACTATTCTGTAGCTCAGCATGGTGAAGGTTCTTTGTGGCAGGCNATCAGCAATGAAGAGTCGCTGTCTAACTTCATGCAAGTGCTTCAGGCTGCAAATTATGACGCGTCACTCGGTGGAAGCCAGGTGTTCACGGTTTTCGCACCTACCAACACAATGCTCACCGACGATAAGCGCGACTCACTCATTCAGCTGTATAACTTTGAGAACGCCAATGGAGTAAAAGAGAAGGATAACCGTGTTGTTCGGGAGTTCATCCGGAATCATATCTCACTCTACAACTATTCTGTTTCCACTGCGATGCCGGACACTGTCATTTGCATGATGAGTGGTAAGAATTTGAGCTTTACAAAAGACGCGTTCGCTGGTCGCAATTTCCTTTCCAAGAATAATATTACTGCCAACGGCATCCTCTACATTATTGATAGTATCGCAGATTATCATCCCAATGTCTATGAGGCATTTGACAAGGTCGATGGTATTGACAGTGTTTGGACCTACATCTCCATGTTTAATCAAGAGAAACTGAATTCGGCAAGTTCTGTTCCTGGAGAAATTATCGATGGTAAGACGCATTATCTCGACTCTGTGATATATGTCGAGAATCAGCTTCTTAGAGATAAAGAATATCTTAATTCAATTATTTTTAGTGAGGACTCTTGCTACTGGATGGTGGTGCCTGACAATCAGTTATGGGCCGATCTGGTAACGAAGTATTCTAAATATTATGTATATGACAAAAAGGTTGCCGAACGTGACTCGTTCGAGTATCATTTCCCGCGCCAAGCAATCCTTAAAGGTACAGTCTTCAGTAAAACAAGCAATGAGAAGATTTTCCAGAATGCAACAGCTTCCGAGACAGACTCTTTGATGTCAACAAACGCTATTCCATATGATAGACGCAAAGCCGTATACGGTTCGTATAATAAGAAATANTATCTGTATTATGATCCATTCGGAGAAAATGGCGTGTTGAATAACTGCGAAGAGATGGAGTGCAGCAATGGTAAGTTGTTTAAGGCAACCACATGGAACATTCCTGAGAAGAGTACGTTCCTGCGTGAGATTGTGATGGAGGCTGAAAATTCAACCACTTTGGATACGCTCAATATTTATTCCAGCAATAACAGGAGCGGTGACACCAACTTTGGTAAGGTTGTAAAGGTTTCCTCTGATAATCCATATTACGACAAGGTTTCAGGAAATTCTTATATTGAGATTACCCCAAGCGGCGTTTTAAATTTCTCTAAGGCTCTTTTCGATGTACGCAACGTGCTTTCCAATGTGCCATACGATGTTTATGTAGTGATTGCGCCTGCTGAGGCTGGCAATATCAATGCAACAGACATTCAGAAATTGCCAATCACGTTCCGTTGCGCACTTCAGTGCCACAATGAGAATGGTGAGCCTTATTACATTAATATTAAGGATAATAAACTGCAGTATCCGGTACTTGACGGCAAGAATGAACCTACATCCAACTATTCAAAGAGTAGTGTTTACGGCCAGAATCTTCAGAATGATCCTACAAAGGTAGACTCTATCCTTGTCGGTACTGTAGTCTTCCCCACATGTTCTGATAACACCAGCGAGCCACAGGTAAAACTTCTTTTCCAGAGTTATGTGACCAGTTCGGCGTATGAGAAAACGGCCAACCGCACTTTACGCCTTGACTGCATAGTGCTGAAACCGCATGATGAAGAATAATAATTGACAGCTATTCATAAGTTAATAAGTAAATAGCAATGAAACAATATATTTTATTCGGACTGACACTGCTTATGGCATGCCCTACCTTTGTGCATGCGCAGGACACCCTGGACGATGAACAGGAAGTTAAGACTGTTAAGCGTGAGGTAAAGAAAAAGGACTATAAAACACGGGTCGTTAAAGGTAAGGTCGTGAACGCTTCAACGGGGNCTCCGTTATCTGGAGCTTTGGTGTCAACTTACGGCATGGATGGCTATAGTGTTTTGACTGATGACAACGGTGAATACACCGTAAATGTGCCGACATTCGCTTCTGCCATTTATGTCACGTATCCAGACTTTAATCCTATTATGCTGGGACTGGCCAATGGAGAGGATCAGAAGACGGCAAAANTGTATGCTGACAACTTCGCCATTGATTATGAGAAAGACGTAAATGTACTCTCAGATAGGACGGCAAACAACCTCAAGTATAGCAATGCTATAAATATTAAGGAGGAAGTAGAGAACAAGTTGGGGGCATACGCCTATACGAAGCTGAACAGCGGAACGCCTGGCGTCGGTGTTACAACGTTCATACAGGGACTGAATTCTCTGAATGTGAATGCTCAACCCCTTGTGGTTGTTGACGGTGTTATTCTTGAACAGCAGTATGGCAGAGAACTTCTCCATGACGGTTTTGTCAATGACATTATGTCAAACATCAATCCGGCGGATATCGAGGACATCACTGTGATGCGAAACGGCACAGCCTTTTACGGCGCACGTGGTGCGAATGGTGTTATCATCATCAATACACAACGCTCCAAGTCAATGGCAACGCGTATCACGGCCAGCGTTTCGGGTGGTGTTACCATGTTGCCTAAGTTCTACGATATGATGGATGCTGAACAGTATCGCGGTTATGCTTCAGAAATGTTGAAGACTACAGGTACTAAGATTACCAACTTCAAATTTTTGAACGCTGACCCTAACTACTATTATTACAACCAGTACCACAACAATACTGATTGGAAAGACGGAGTATATCGTACTGCAACAACCCAGGATTATGGNGTAAAGATTGAGGGTGGTGACGACATCGCACAATATAATCTCTCTGTAGGCTATACCATAGCAAACAGCACTCTCCGCTATAATGATATGAATCGTTTGAATATCCGCTTCAACACGGATATACATTTGAGCAGTCAGTTCTCTTTCCGCTTCGATGCATCTTTCTCTGATCTTACACGAGATATCCGTGACGATGCTGCCCCGAAAGGCTATGACGAAGGCACTCCTACGGCACCATCATTCCTTGCCTACGCAAAGGCCCCGTTTATGAGTCCATATTCTTATGGTAACGGAAAACTCTCGGACTCGTTCCTTGACATAACAGACGAATCGTATCTTGATGAGGCACTTTATTTTTACGATAATTACAACTATCGTTTAGCTAATCCATACGCTCTTAATGAGTATGCTGAGGCCGAGAACAAGAATCGTTTTGAGAACTCTATGCTTAATCTGGCGGTGACTCCAAAATGGGATTTCAGTAATAATCTGTCTCTTTCTTCACTCTTCAGCTACACACTTGTAAATACAAACAACAAGTATTACATTCCTGTAAACGGTGTGCCAAGCTATTATGTGTCATCAGTATCAGATTTTCGTGAGAATCAGGTTGAGTCGCTTGCCTCAAAGCAAAACTCTATTCACAGCGACACACGGCTCTCATGGAACAATCGTTTCAGTGCTCATTCTGTCAGCTTGTTTGGAGGCTTCCGCATGAACATTGAGTCTTTCACTCGCAGCCAGCAGTTGGGCTACAACACTGGTAGTGACAAGACTCCGTTCATGAGCGCTTCGCTTGCCAATCCAAAGGCATTCGGTGTCGACGAGTCATGGAAAAACATCGATATGTATCTTCAGGCGAACTATGGTTATCGCGAGCGTTACTATGCGCAGCTCAATCTTACCACATCGGCATCTTCACGNTTTGGNAAGGAAGCCGATGGCGGTATGAAACTCTTCGGCGTCAAGTGGGGCGTATTCCCNTCATTGCAGGCATCNTGGGTNCTCACAAATGAATCTTGGTTNCCGAAGAGCGANTACGTGAANNACCTTCTCATCACAGCCGGTTATGATATTAGNGGNAACGANAANATAGANGTTTATGCTGCAAGAAGTTTCTTCGGCTCATCTCTTTATCTTAATTCTATTGCAGGAATTTCAATATCCGGAGTCGGCAATACGAANATCAAGTGGGAGACTACTGCTCGTGCCAACGGCGGTATTCAAGGTAAGTTCTTTAACAATAGGCTTAGCGCAGGTTTTAACTACTTTACTTCCACCACATCAGATCTTCTGACACTCCAGTCACTTAGTTTCTTGACCGGTATTGAGACGAACTGGGCGAACTCTGGCAAGATGGAGAACACCGGCTACGACGCTACCCTCGTTGGCAAACCTATAGCATCAAANGACTGGTCTTGGGAAATCGGTGTAAGCGTNGGTCATTACAAGAANNAGATCCAATCNCTCGNTNTNAGTGAAGGAAAGACATNTTTNANTACAGAGGTGGGTGACGCAACGATCCTTACCAAGGAGGGAGAAGCAGCCAATCTCTTCTATGGCTATCGTACAAAAGGCGTATTTTCAACAACAGAGCAGGCCCAGCAGAAAGGTCTCTATATCATGGACCAGAATGGTGTTGACAAACACTATTTCGGAGCCGGCGACATGATTTTTGATGATGTCAACGGTGATAATGAGATTAATGAGAAAGACCAGGTTGTAATAGGTAATCCCAATCCTGACTTTTATGGAAACATCTTCACTTCTCTTACTTGGAAGCGCATCCGCCTTGATGTCAATTTCAATTATTGTCTTGGCAATGATGCATTCAACTATATGCGCTCTCAGCTTGAAGGAGGATGCCGTTTCTTGAATCAGACAATGGCCCTTACACAACGTTGGCAAATGGAAGGTCAGGAGACGTCTGTTCCAAAACTGTCTTTCCANGATGAGATGGGTAACTCTCGCTTCTCTGACCGTTGGATAGAAGATGCGTCGTATNTCAAGTTGAAGTCGGTAACCCTCAGTTACGATCTTCCTCTCAAGACATCGTTCCTTCANGGACTTGAGTTCTGGATCCAAGGAAACAATCTCTTCACCGTAACCAAGTATCTCGGTACAGATCCGGAGTTCTCTTCAGGTGCCTCAGTCATCGGACAGGGAATCGACTANGGATGTCTCGGGTCAAGCCGCAGCATTGTTGGCGGTATAAAGATCAAGCTATAATTGAAAATAATAATTGACAATTGATAATTGAAAATTAATTATGGATAAATTCAATATAATCAAGAAAATTATAAATCGTGGCCGTTCGCTGATTCTTCTCATGTCGGTTACTTCAGCAGCATTACTGGTCACCACGTCCTGCGAGGATTTCCTNGATGTAGATTCCAANATGGTCATNGANGCCGGCGAAAATCATCTTTNAANCNCGCGAGACTCTATCTATTCTGTTATAGGGATACTCAACAAGATGCAGGCCATTGCCGACCGTACTGTACTTCTCGGTGAAGCACGCGGCGACCTTGTTGACATCACCAACAATACATCCAAGGATCTGCGCGACCTTGCCCTTTTTAATGTCGGAGATGATAACAAGTACAACTCGCCACGTGAATATTATGCCATCATTAACAATTGCAATTATTTCATTGCAAACGTTGATACGGCAATGACCAATAACCGTAACGAGAACGTTTTCCTTAACGAATACGCCGTTGTAAAGGCTATCCGGGCGTGGACTTATCTCCAGCTTGTAACAATTTACGGCAAGGTACCTTTCGTAACTGAACCCATCCTTTCCAAGGAGGGGGGCGAGAAGACATACCCGATGTACGACATCCGGCAAATCTGCGACTATTTCCTCAACGAGGATGGTCTTCAGAATCTTGCGGATAACGATAACGTCACTTATCCTTCCTATGGCAACATAAAGAGTACACCGTCTCGTCTGTTCTACGTTCAGCTGAACCTTATTCTCGGCGATCTCTATCTTTGGCGCGGTTCTCTTCTCCATTCTAAAGACGATTATCTCAATGCAGCCAAACGCTACTATTCTTACATAAGGAATCGTAATGGCAAGACAGTAAGTTCTGCTTATCCAATGTCTGGCTATGGATCCTGGTGGGATAACTATTCTTTATGGAATGGGAAAGAGGTTTACACTTCATGGCTTAATATGTTTGTGGACGAGTCGGGCGCACCAAATTGTGAGACGGTAACCATCATTCCGATGGACTCGGTTCGTTCAGAAGGCAACTATAGCGAGCTTCGTGGCATTTTCTGTTCAGAGTATAGATCTGGCGACAATCTGGAAGTTGAACTCGTTCCGTCGGAGTCGATGAAAGAACTTTCTGCTGCGCAAGAATATTGCTATTATGATACAAAAGCAGAAAAGTTCTTCTACGCACCGAAGAACCTTCCTGACTACTTAGATGGAGACCTCCGCTTGGCATGTATATGGGGACAGAATGAAAATTCGGTAAACGGTAAGGGGGAACATTTCACCTATCAAGCTATGGGTAAGTCCTACACTAAAAATGGTAACATTCACATTTACCGCCGCGCTCAGGTTTATCTTCGCTTTGCCGAGGCTATGAACCGTGCCGGTTTCCCGCGCTACGCATATCATATTCTCGCTTCGGGCGTCAACAATGCTGTTATAGAGAACTGTATTGTTCCATTCCTGGACGAGACCGATCAAAATACGGTCCTTGAAGAATTCGGTTTTCCGACGTCAACATACATTGTCGCCTCATGGCGGTCAGGCATTCCCGGTATTGAATATAACGATCGAATATCGAACTATAATCACATAGGTATTCATAGTCGTGGCAGCGGCGAGTCTGCATTCAACGACTATTACAAGATGCCTTACGGAGAAGCTGTTATTGATACCGTAGAAGTGTTGGATGACAATGGTTATGTTATCGATTATGCTTTAAATGTCCATAAAGACAGTGAGACAGAAGGCCTTGTTGAACGACAGATACTGGAAGTAGAGGATATGATTATCGATGAGATGGCGCTTGAAACAGCGTTTGAAGGTTATCGCTTCTACGATCTCATGCGTTTGGCATATCGC
>WFLX010041467.1_pt1 | contig 15217 bp, 15 predicted proteins | sample 4967041 | NCBI WGS metagenome assembly WFLX01 (sample SAMN12857096, study PRJNA449069) | gut metagenome | isolation source: stool from male and female vole | host: Microtus ochrogaster | place: USA:Florida | collected 2017 | reverse complement strand
CACCTTCAACCGCAACCTCCTCTCGGCCACCAACGCCTTCCAGATCGTGGTAAACGATCCCAAGCGTCTGTCGGGCCTCCCCGAGAGTTCGATCGCCCAGGCTGCCCAGGCAGCTGCCGACGCCGGCCTGGCCGAGGGCAACTGGGTGTTTACCCTCCACGCTCCGAGCCGTCTGCCCCTCCTGCAGTATGCCGACGACCGCGACCTGCGCCGCGAGATGTATGAGGGCTACATCAACCTCGCGTCATCGGGCGAGTTTGACAACAACCCGGTCATCAACGACATCGTCCACACCCGCGCCAAGAAAGCCGCTCTGCTCGGTTATCCCGACTATGCCTCCTATATGACCGCCAACGTCATGGCCAAGACTCCGGCTGCAGCAGAGGATCTGCTGATGCAGATCTGGCGCCCCGCCATTAAGCGCGTGGGCGAGGAAGTGGCCGAGATGCAGGCTCTGGCCGACAAGGAGGGCGCCGGAATCACCATCGCCCCCTACGACTATTACTACTACGCCGAGAAGGTGCGCCGCGACAAGTATAATCTCGATGAGGATGAGGTGCGCGCCTATTTCTCGATCGACAATGTGCGCAAAGGCATCTTCACCATGGCCGAGAAGCTCTACGGCGTGAAATTTGTCGAGATGCCCGACGCTCCCAAGTATCACCCCGAGGTGAAGGTCTACGACGTGCTCGACGCCGACAGCAGCCATCTGGCCGTGTTCATGACCGACTACTTCCCCCGCGCCTCCAAGCGTCAGGGCGCATGGATGGACGAGATGCAGGGCTCGTTTGTTGACCCCGACGGCACCGTGCAGCGTCCTATCGTGTTCAACGTAGGCAACTTCACCCGCCCCGCCGGCGACACCCCCGCCCTCCTCACCCTCGATGAGGTCGAGACCATGTTCCATGAGTTTGGCCACGGCCTCCACGGCATGCTCTCACGCGCTGCCCTCCGCAGCCAGAGCGGCACCAACGTTGACCGCGACATGGTCGAGCTCCCCTCGCAGATCCACGAGCACTGGGCTCTTGAGCCGGAGCTCCTCCGCGACTATGCTTTCCACTACAAGACCGGCGAAGTGATCCCCGACTCGCTNGTAGCCAAGCTCCAGGCCGCTTCGACCCACAACCAGGGCTTCACAACAACCGAGCTGGCCGGCGCCGCCCTGCTCGACCTCAAATGGGGCGCTCTCAATCCCTCGGATGAAGAGACCGTCGACGCCGTTGCCTTCGAGGCTCAGGTTGCTAAGGATCTCGGGATGCCCTCGCAGGTGCAGTTCCGCTATCGCTCGCCCTACTTCCGCCACATCTTCGGCTCCGACGGCTACGCTTCGGGCTATTACACCTATCTCTGGGCCGAGGTGCTCGACACCGACGGCTTCGAGCTCTTTGCCGAAAAGGGCATCTTCGATCCCGAGACTGCCGCTTCGTTCAAGAAGAACATCCTTGAGGTCGGTGGCTCTGTTGATCCTATGGAGACATATATACGCTTCCGTGGCCACAAGCCCTCTGTCGACGCTCTGCTCCGCAACCGCGGTCTGGCCGACAACACCAAGACCGGCAAATGATAGATACCCACACCCATCTCTATCTCAGCGAATTTAACATCGACGGCGACTCCCCGGGAGCCGCCGTCGATCGCGCTGTGAAGGCCGGAGTCGACATCCTCGTTATGCCAAACGTCGACCTCACTACCATTCCGCTGCTGCGGGATCTCGCCGACAGTCGCCCCGAAAGTGTCCGCATGGCAATGGGTCTCCACCCCACCGAGGTCCCTGCTGACTGGCAAGAAGCCGTTGACCGGATCGCGGCGGAGCTGCGAGGACGCGATGCATCGCGGTTCGTAGCCGTGGGTGAGATCGGCATGGATCTCTACTGGGACGCCTCCCTGCGCGACAAGCAGATGGAGGCCTTCGACCGTCAGGCGCGCCTCGGGGCCGACCTCGGCCTCCCGCTCATAATCCACTGCCGCGAGGCTCTCGACGAGACACTCGAAGTGCTCGAAGGACTCCCCGCCCCTCCCCCGGCCATCGTCATGCACTGCTTCGGCGGAACAGGTGCGGATGTTGAGCTTATCCGCCGGCGCTTGGTGGCCATCCCTGAGATTTTCTTCGGCATAGGCGGAGTAGTTACCTTCAAGAAATCCACCCTCCCCGACGCCCTGCCGGTCATTGGGCTGGATCATATCGTTCTCGAAACCGATTCGCCCTATCTCGCTCCCGTGCCCTATCGCGGGCGACGTAACGAGAGCTCTTTCCTGCCGGCTATCGCGGCCAGAATCGGACAGGTCCTACTGCCCGACATGACAGCCGAAGAATCAGTAGCAGCAGTCGATGCAGCGACCACCGACAATGCTCTCCGACTCTTTCCACGCCTCAAGAGTCTCTGAGTATAGTTAGCAGATTTANATGCCATTACAATGCCGGCCANCCTGACCGGCATTTCTNATATAGTTGCATTGTCAACCATTTTNCCCCTCCAANTGTTTATATATCGAAATGACTAAAGAAAACGACATAATCGAATCTCCGGCATTAGGCTGCCGATTAGGCCAAGCCTATAAGATACTCCTCGGCAAGCTCGCTCAGGCACTGAAAGAGGCCCAGCTCGACATCACCACCGGTGAATATCTCGTCTTGCGGGCTCTCTACAGTCGTCCCGGCATCCAGCAGTGTGAGATTGCCGACATGGTGGGGAAAGACAAAGCCGCTGTGTGCCGCACCGTTGCCTCACTTGCCAATAAGGGTCTCGTCAGCACCGAGCCGGTCAGTCACAAATGTCTGCGCGTGCATCTCACCGACACGGCAATGCTCCTTAAGCCACGCATATTGGCAGTGGCTCAGCTGCGACACAACGAACTGGCATCCATGACCACTCCCGACGAACTCGCCGTTTTCACGTCAATACTCGACAGGATAATCAACACAAAATAAACACACAATAAACGAAGAAAGGATAATCTAAAATGATGACACTCACAATCTGGAGCGATTTTGCCTGCCCNTACTGCTANATCGGCGAGACACGTCTCGAAAAAGCTATCNANGAAATGGGACTGAAAGATGAAGTGATGATCGACTATAAGGCATTTGAGCTNGATCCCACAGCCTCNAAAGAGGTTGTGTCAGGAACTCCCGAGCGATTTGCGATNAAGTATCGTCTGAGTCTCGACGATGCCCGTAAGCAGATCGAGGAGATCTCCTCACTTGGCCGCGAACTCGGCATCGACTTCAGATATGCCACCACCCGATACTCCAACACCCGCGATGCCCACANNCTCATGAANCTTGCNGAANCCAAATATNACCGCGCCACAGNAGCGNGCCTCAACGAGGCNCTGTTCAAGGCCTANTTCGTAGAGAATCTCGTACTGGCCGACCACAAGGTTCTCCTTGACAAGGCAACNGNCNCAGGCATGAAGGAAGACGAGGTGCNTGAGGTGCTCGACTCCGACAAATACGATGATGAAGTGCGTCTCGACGAGCGCGAAGCCGCCATGCGCGGTGTTCGCGGTGTGCCCTACATCATGTTCAACGGTCATTTCGCAGTGCCCGGAGCCATGTCGGTCGAAGGCTTCAAGTCGGCTCTNGAGCGCGAGATGAAGCTCCAGAGCAAATCGGAGAGCGAAGCACCCGCAGGCGAACGCCCTCATCAGTGCGGGCCCGACGGATGTCAACTCTATTGACGAAAGGAGTCTGTCATGGTAAAAGAACTTCAGGTGCAAGGTGTTTTCGCTGAAAACACCTACTTCTATATCGACAGTCACACCAAGTCGGGATTTCTGATCGACCCCGGCGCTCAGGCCGGTCTGATCTATGATGTGATAGTGCGCAACGGCTGGACCATCGAGAAGATCCTGCTCACCCACGGCCACTTCGACCATATTGGAGCCGCCGAGCTTCTACGCGAACGCCTCACCGCACCAATCTACATCTACCCGGCAGACGCTCAATATCTCACCGATCCGTATCTGAACCTCAGCGGCAATTCAGGCCAGCCGATAACCGTGAGCCACTACGAGGAGCTCTCGGATGGAGAGACCATAAGGCTCAAAGCCAATTCCGGCTTCTATCTGAAGGTGATCCACACTCCGGGACACACCCCCGGATCAGTGACCTATTACTCTCCGGATGAGGCAGTGGCCTTTGTGGGCGACCTGCTCTATCAGCACGGCCCCGGGCTCACCAACTTCCCGGGAGGCAACCGGAGGATTCTGGAGGAATCGATCGTCAACAAGATCCTCACACTGCCCGACGAGACNGTGCTCCTATCCGGCCACTCATCGCCCATCACNGTNGGGCAGGAACGCCGGATGCTACTTTAAACAAAACCACCGGAGCCGCGACATTCGAGTCGCGGCTCCGGCGTTTTGTTTTCGTAAGCTGAAGAGTGATCAGAGAGCTCTCTGGATCATGTCTTCGAGTTCGGCCTGGCTCTTGCGGCCACTTTCGCGCATAAGCTCCTGACCCTCCTTAAAGAGTATCCATGTGGGGTATTCCTCAAGTTTGTAACGCACCTTTAGCTCGCCGTNGTAGGAGGCATCCACACGCACGATCTTAACCTTGTCGTCATACTTGGCCTTGAGCTCCTTGATAAGATATTTGACCTCTACGGCATCCTGATTGCCGGCGTGCTGAAACACTACGAGAGTGGGCACGGTTTCCTTGATTGTTTCTGTAAGAGTTTTCATAATAGTTGATATTGCAATTATACTTTAATAACAACCGATAGCCCTTATAGTTTACCTTGCCGGATCGAGGACTGGGTAAAAAAACGGAGCAGGAAACCGGCACCTGATTCATGTGACGGTCTCCTGCTGGAATCGTTGTTCGAGGTCAGGATCTGTTTATCAGGCCTGAGCGGGGGTCACGTTGATGAAGCGGCGACCGTTGCGACCTTCGGTGAAAACAACAACGCCGTCAACAAGTGCATAGATGGTATGATCCTTGCCCATGCCTACGTTGAGGCCGGGATGATGAACTGTACCACGCTGACGCTTGATGATGTTGCCGGCTTTGCAAGCCTGGCCACCAAAAATCTTCACGCCGAGACGTTTGCTTTCGGATTCGCGGCCGTTCTTCGAACTACCTACACCTTTTTTATGTGCCATTTCTCTGAGTGGGNTTTTAAGGGATTAAGCAACTACTTCTTTAACTAACACTTTTGAAAAATACTGACGGTGACCGTTCTTACGACGATAGCCCTTGCGGCGCTTCTTCTTGAAGACGATAACCTTGTCGCCCTTTACGAGATTCTCGAGAACCTCACAAACCACTTTAGCGCCGTCGACTGTGGGGGCGCCCACCTTTACGGCACCGTCGGCTTCAGCGAGGAGCACACGGTCAAACTCTACGGTGCTTCCTTCTTTGGCAGCTTCGCCGAGATAGTGAACATACAGGAACTTGCTGGGCTCTGCCTTGAACTGCTGTCCCTGAATTTCTACANTTGCATACATTGNTATGTTGCTATTACTTAAATGGTTAGTCCGNCGGGCGAGCTGCCTTAACGATGGCTGCTGCTTAATCCGGAGCCCGATACGGTTCAATTCGGCTGCAAAGTTACTCTTTTATCGCCGAATAAACAAATAAATTTCACGTCAGGGCACGCACTACTGTTTTTCCTCCTTTTCCTCCCTGATGATCAGCAGGGCATCGCCCGGCATGAGCCTGCGCTTGCCGTTGGGAACGATATATCGNCCGTCGCGNCGCACCATCATCACCAGTGAGCCGTCAGGGAGATCCATATCCTTTAGGGTATTGCCTTTCAGCAGATCAACTTCCGTAAGGACNTTGGTCTTGAGATGGGCAGGATGCTCGTCGGCCAGATCGACCCCGAAATCGCTCTCGTCGGGCACAGAATCCTCTATAAGATTAAGGCGGCGGGCCGATGAGATCACCGTGGTGCCCTGGACNAGCAGCGAGAGNATAGTCACAAAAAAGACTATGTTGAAGATCTGCGACGCACCCGGCACATCGGCCACAACAGGATAAGTGGCGAAGATGATCGGCACCGCGCCCCTGAGTCCGACCCACGACACGAGTGTCCTGGCCCGGAGAGAGATCTTGCGGAAAGGGAGCAGACAGGCAAACACACTCAGCGGGCGTCCGACCAGAATCATGAAGGCACCGATCAGAAGCGACACCGCCGCTACCGAAAGCATATCGCGAGGATTGACAAGCAGACCGAGCATGATAAACACCACTATCTGCGCCAGCCAGGTCAGGCCGTCCATAAACCGCGACACGCTTTTATGAAGCGGCACCTTGGAGTTGCCGAACACTATTCCGCAGATATACACGGCAAGGTAACCGTTGCCCCCGAGGAGAGTTGTGACGGTAAAGGTCAGGAACACCGTCCCCACTACCAGAATGGAGATCATGGCGGTAGACTGCCCTATATCCTCCGGCACCGCAGTGCCGTTGATCCGACGGTAAAACCGACCGAGCCACACGCCGAAATATCCGAAGCCGAAACCGAGCACTCCGCCCACCACAAACTGCAGGAACAGTTGCAGCAGAATCATTCCGGCCGACAGTCCGTTGCCGAGTGTCACAGCCTCGATCAGAATAATGGTGAGCATATAGGCCATAGGATCGTTTGATCCGCTTTCCAGCTCAAGCATTGGCCGCAGATTTTCTTTCAGACCCACATTACGGGTGCCGAGAATACCAAACACCGAGGCGGAGTCGGTCGACGACATAGTCGATGCCAGAAGCAGCGACGGCAACAGGGCGAAGTGGATATTGGTCCAGCTCATCCCTGAGAGCCAGAAGATGAACAGGCCGGTCACCAGCGCAGTGATCAGTACACCGGCTGTTGACAGTATGAGACCCGGCACGATCACCGGACGGATGGCGCGCACACTTGTCGACGCACCGCCGGTAAACAGGATCACACACAGCGCCACCATGCCGACAAACTGCGCCGTGTGCATGTTTTCAAACTGAATCCCGAGGCCGTCGGTGCCGAACAGCATCCCCACAAGCAGGAAGATGAGCAACAGGGGCAGTCCGGTCCGGTAGCTCGATTTGCCTATCAGCACCCCGGCTATCAGAAGTCCCGAGCTGACAAGAAGAATGTTTTCGCCGCTTATTTCCATAAAATATCGTGTGGCAGGAAGAATGACTCCCTATCCACACGACAAATTTACCTATTTTCCGGAATACCGGCAATATTCCGTTGCGATTATGTCAGTTGACGATGCCCGACGAAGCAGAGCTGCCTCGGTCGATCGAATCTACCTTGAGCTTCTTGCCATATCTGAAGGTATAGATCACTGTGAGCCAGAGATTGCGTTTATACGCCGCCCCGTGGTACACATCATAGCGGCTGAAGTTATCGTAGACCATGTCGGCCGTGCCTTTTTGTGTGCTCGACCGGAATATATTCCTAATTGTGGCCGAGATGTTGAAGCCGCTGTTTGACCATCCCAAGTAAAGGGTATAGTAGCTCGGATGATCAAGCCGCTTCTGACTCATGTTGGCCGTTTTTTCCGGAAACTCATACTCGGCATTGATGTAAAAATTACCAAGATAATAAGTTGCCCCAACTTTTCCGTTAATGGCGGTAGACTGGAAAGTCCTCCTGCCGCCGCGCCTGTAAGATGCCAGACTGGCCTGGCCTTCAAGCGAAAGAGAGTTGTTGAAGAGCCTCACNACNCCNGCAAATCCACCTGACATCGTCTGAAAGTAGCCATCCTTTATATAAGTCTGAAGCATCATCTCGCGACCGTCGATCAGTGAGGGCTNATACACATTGTCAATCGGTTTGGTATGGCGTATATATGTTCCGAAAGCGCTGAAGTAGACCGACTGGCGCGGGAACCAGCTGTATTGCAGATTGACCGAATTGTAGAGCCATGTCTTGAGNTTGGGATTGCCTTGNACGGCATCGAGCAGATTGCGCACCACAATGTTGGGGCTCCGGTAGGATACGCCTATCGTCCAGTTGCTCATCTCCGACGAGAAACTAAACTGATTGTGACGGTCGATATCTACTATACCGGAGATGAAATAGCCGGGTAGGGTCTCGCGATAATGATCTTTGCCGAAAGCAGTCCAGCTGTAATAAAATTTTGCCGACGGCTGGAGGCGCAGCTTACCGAAAACCACACTGCCTCTCACCGAGGCTCCGACGGCCTCGTAGGTGTAATGAATGTCGGATGGATTGTCGCCGGTGTATTTGAGCTTGTCGTCCGACATCTCTCCGTTGAGACTGAAAGTGAGCGAGCTCCTGCCCCAGTTTTTACTCAGTCCTGCACCCGCAAAGAAATTCCATGTATCCTCCTTCACATTGTTGAGAATATCGGTGCCGTCTTNGNCNTNAAGGGTGTTGCNCTTGTTGTGGGAATAATTGGCCGACGGAGTGACCACGAGCCGCAGGGAGTTGGGCAGCGAGAACTGATAGTTGCCTCTCCACGATGGCGTGATCGACCGCTTGGTCTGCATCTGACTCGATTCGCCCGAGGGCAACACCGACGGCGAATACTCGTTGCGGCGCAGCTGATGCGATTCGGGAGTGTCGTTGTGCCTTATCGAGAGCTGATTGGAAACGACGGTGTTGGCGGTTTGATACAAAGCCCTGGTCGACAGATAGGTTTCGTTGCGCTCCACCTCAGATTCGGGGGTGGTTTGTTTCCACTCCACTTTCCGGTTGCCGAAGTCATACGTCGTCACTGAGTTGACATATTCATTGTCGGCCTTGAAATGATCGAGACCGGTATATACGTCGTAGGTCATCCGCCCGTAGGCAAATTTTGAGCTGAGGCTGTAGTAGCCATACTTGAAATCGAGACGCTGCTTGTCCGAGAGCTTGGNATAGCCGCCATACTCATATCTGGCCATGATGAAGTTGATGGCGTAGGGGACACCCTCNAAACGTGGATCAGAAGGATAATCAAGCACCTCGACCCTTCTCACGTCCTGAGGCCGCAGACCGCTTATCTCCTCNNGCGTCGCCTTGATATAATCAATGAACACCGTCACACCCTGACCGGCCAGAGTCGACACAGAGTTATTTGTGATGCTGACACGTATTGACGGAATAGCCATGAACTGCAACAGCTCCAGACCTCCCTGGGCCGCGTTTTTCTCNCTGGTGGAAGGTGTATAGATTGTACGNTCGCTTTCNGTNTATCGCACGTCGGCAACAGCCTCAACTCCACCGAGCCTGAGAGCCGACATATCAATCCCGACGTCACCCATCGACAGTGCCGGTGAGTCGATATACGTTGTCTTGTATCCCACGCTTGAGATCTTGGCTATGACATTACGGCTGTCGCAGGGGATGATGAAGTCGCCGTTGTCGCCTGAGATTCCGTAGGTGATGGCGGTTGAGTCCTTAGGATTGAGAAACATGATTGTGGCGCGGATCACAGGCTCACCTGATGCCTTGTCGATGATTCGGCCCGTATAGGAATACTTTCCTTTCTGCATGGCCTCGACATATATCTCGTTGCCGTCAGTAGTCACCGAGATCGGGTTTAAGGCAACCATCTCCCTTATCGCCTCCCGGGGATCGGAGGTATTCACCTTTCCCTTCACCACATACTGTTCAAGCTCGTCGTATATGAAACTGATCTTCAATTCGGGATGTCTATTGCTTATATCGACAAGCGCTTCAGAGAGCCGTCGCCCTTTATAGCCGTCGTTACTNGTCTCTGCACGACCCTCAGCCACAGTCAAGCAGATGGCCGCAATCACCAGCAGCAGTATCTTCTTTTTCATAGTGGTCAGATAGTTTATTTGAGCGTCAGAGTGCTGTCCGACAATTCCAGATTGATCTTCTCGAAATTGTTGAGCTGACGGATCGCTTCCTCCATGCCTGCCCCGCGGTCCCAACGGTAGAACAGACGCAGGTTGAGCAGAGCTCCGTTGCCGGTTGCCAGTTTAAGTCCGTAAAATTCTGTCATATCGCGGAGGATAACCCCGAGAGATTCATTCTCATATATCATCGGATTCGTGACAGCGAGAGAATCGACGCTCTCAACTATTGTGTCGTTGACGTAAGGATCGGCCTGAGCCACGGGCATATCCACCGTATCTTCAACCGCTGTCCGATCCTGCTTCACAACATATCTGTCAACCACCACGCCCACTCCCACAGCGAGCGCGGCAAGAGAGGTCACTGCAATCGCGGACACGGCGGCCACGCGGCGGCCAAATATCCGCAGGATATGGCGCTCCGCGGTCGGATTCTGCCTCTTGAATCTCTGCCATTCNCGATCNACATCCTTATCCGTGAGCCGCGGCGCAGGCTTCAAAGCGCTGTCGGCATCACACATAGCAGCGTAGAGCTCCCTGATCTCCGGCTCTTCGAGAAGCTCACGGATCTCATCCTCGCTATACTTCTCAGGATGCTCAGTAACATCCATTATTTTAAAATACTTATCCATAATCCAAAATCTAAGGTTTTGTCAAATGCNTTCTGATATAGTCAAGTCCGTTTCTGAGGTGCTTGTAGACGGCAACTTTGCTGATTCCGCAGGTATAGGCAATCTCCTGATAAGCCATGCCGTCTTCAAAGCGCAGACGCATTATGTTGGAACATTGCGGGGGGAGCTCGGTGGCTATGATCAGGCGCAGCCGTTCAAGATATTCCTCCCGTGTCTCCACGTCTGAATCCACGTCTGAGTCCAAATCGGTCCTGACCATCCTGCCGACACATTCCTTTACGGTCATTTCTTTCAGTAGATTTAGACAGCGGTTTCTGACACACCTCACGAGATAGCCCTTGCCCTTCCCGCCATGTCGGTCAGATGTGAGCAGCTCGGCAAACACATCATGGACTGCATCCCGGGCCGCCTCCTCGTCTTTCAACATTGCAAAAGCAAGAGAATACAGTCCGGAATAGTTGTCCTTAAAGAGCCTCTCTATGTTGTCTCTCTCTGTCATACACTATATAGACAAAATGATCCGCGAAAAACTAACCTTGATCCTGAAGTTTTTTTACCATAATCTGAATATTGAAAAGAAAAAGATTACGGGCGGAAGCCATGCCTCGCGCACTGCTTCCGCCCGATTTGGGGTTTTATCTATCTATCAATCTATCACTTTCTATCTTGGTTGTCGTTGTTTGACACTGCAAAATTACAACGGAAATCATACATGCAAGAGTCTGCTGAGTTAACAAGCGTTAAAATCGTGTCACATTTGTTACACATTAGCACATCATCCTGATTTATAGCAGTTTCCGCAAATAGACCGGATTAAAGAAATCACACCAGTTGAAAATGGTTCATCAGATGGCCTGCAAAGGGGCGCTCGCCGACGCTGACAAATCCGACGCTCTCATACAGGCGGCGCGCCCGGTCATTGTCCTTGTCACACAGCAGCCCGAGCGGCTTTCCGGCCTTACGAGCCTTGACGGCGGCATCGGCTATAAGCTCCCTCCCTATACCGCGACCACGAAACTCGGGCAGCGTCATCAGGGTGTCGAGATAAAATTCATCAGGCTCTGTCTCTCCGGGGAGCGAGTCGATCTCTTCGGCCGACATATCCCAGCCGAGAGTGCGGTTTGCCTCGGCGAAAAATTCCCTGCGGAGACGTTTCAGGTCGGCTCCGTCATAGCTGATGCACACTCCCGCCGGCCGGCCATCGTCAGCGCGGGCAATGCGGGAGTTGAGATATGAATATTGAGTGTCATTGCGTACGGCCAGGCGCATGAAGAGATCGTGCACATCCTTTCGGGTGTGATCCATGCCGGCAAGATTATCCGTCAGCTCATCGCCTATCGCCGAAAGGATCGCGTCGGCTATCAGCGAAGCGTCTTCGGGCCGTGCAGTTTCTATCGTCATGATGTTGTTGTAAATGAAAAATGATATCAAACCTGATACCTGCCTGTGCCTTGCCGGCTCAGACAGGTATCAGAGTNATTGTATATATTCAGGATATTGTTCAGTCTTTGATCGGAAGTATCTTCTCGAGAAGGCTTCCGGTATAGAGCATCGGATCGGGTGCGCCGGCNATAGCTTCGCCAACAGCGACTCCGTTTACTCCCGTCGCAAGGATCTGCTCCACNTTTTCGAGCGTCACGCCCGATCCGGCCACAACCGGCTCATCGACCCCGGCGGCTTTCAGCTCGGCAACAATTGCNGCNAGATGGTCGGGAATGGAAATCGGCAGGAAAGCGTAGTCGAGATCTTTAGCCTTGAGCTGCTTCACTGTGTCGGCATCTGTGGCATCGACACCTATTATAGCGTGGGCTCCAAGCCGCTGACGCGCTTCCGCACCCTCATCCACTGTAGACAGATGGATACCGGACACCTTGAGCTCGTCGACAACATCTATATGATCGCGGATAATGAGGAATGTATTTGTCTGCTCGCACTCCCTTATCACGTCCATAGCCACATTGCGCACTTCATTGTCGCTCGCACCGGGCATATTGATCTCTACCCATCGGCAACCGCCTTCGATGGCAAGCCGGATCTGTTCGGTCGGAGTGTACTGCCCTACTCCGGGCATCGTTATAAACTGTAACATATCTATATTGATCTTTTATAATAATGTAATGCCGGTCTGCCACCGATTATAAGGCCGACCGTTCAATCATATAACGCCCTGGATGGCTCCGAGGTTGCCGTCGCGGATAATATCTGTGAGGATAGGCCTGAGCCCGCCCACAAAACATTCCACCGCTATCACCATCAGGATCAGCCCCATCAGGCGCATCATCACATTATTGCCGGTCTCTCCGAGCATNCCGTCAAGACGGGTCGAGAAACGGAGTATAAAATAGGTCAGCACATAAATTATGGCGATCGAGGCGATAAGAGTGATCTTCAACGGCATTGTCGAGGCATCTTCCATCAGCATGATAGCGTTGGCGATGGCACCCGGGCCACAGAGCATCGGGATTGACAGCGGAGTGATGGAGATGTCGTCGGCATACACCTTGACCTCCTCGTCTTTCAGCTTGGTGTTGCTGTATTTTGCCTGCAGCATATCGAAGCCGATCTTGAGAATGATGAATCCTGCTGCTATGCGGAAGCCGTTGGCCGAGATGCCGAAAAGCGTGAACAGGAGCTGGCCGCCAATCGTGAATCCCATCAGGATGAGAAACGAGATGATGGTGGCGCGACGCACTATGCGCGCTCTCTCCTTTTCGTCGATACCCTGGGTCATGGACAGGAATACCGGCATCGTGCCGAGAGGATTGGTGAGGGTGAAGAAAGAGGTGAGACAGATAAAAGCGAATGGCAAAAGATTTTCCATGGCAATGAATTTTGGGATCGGGATGCGCCATAAGAGATGGCGGCGCAAAATTAGTATTTTCTTACAACAATCGGTAGCTCGCACAAACATTTTGTCAGCCCGCGGTGTTACTTTGTTTAAAGACTCATTCATTCACATTATCATTATGTCAATCCGCAGAAGTTTAATTGCAGCGGCCTTGCTCGGCGCTTCATCGGTCGTGTCGGCCACCTCACCCGTCGATCTGTTTACCGACTCGCTGAAGGCATCCCACAAGATCATCTTCATCCCCGGCAATGAGCCCTTGGCTCACTCCGACTCAATCCGCAAGATGGTGGATATGTTCTATATGGATCAGTTCCGCAGTTTTCAGGATCCCGCCGCTCCATACTTCATGTTCATGAGTCGCGACGCCAAGCTCACGATGGGCATAGGCGGCTGCGTCAGGATACGCGGTTGGTATGACTGGGGAGGTGCCATCCCGGCCAACGGTTTTGCGCCGGCTCTCATCAACATGTCTCCCGACCCGACCAATTCACGCCATCTGGGCACCACTCCTGCCGGATCGTCGCTATTTTTCCGTGTAATCGGACGCACTCATCCGAGTATCAACTACCAGCTCTACATCGAAGCCAATTTCAACGGTTATAATGGGCGGGACTTCCACCTCAAGAAAGCCTACGCTATAATCAATGAGTGGACAATAGGCTATGCCAGCTCCACATTCTCCGATCCGGCCGCCCAGCCACCCACGGTCGATGCTCAGGGGCCTAACAATAAATTAGGTGCCACCGACGTGCTCATCCGCTGGATGAAACCCTTCGGTTCCCACTTCACGCTCGCCCTCTCGGCCGAGTCGCCCGCCCAGCAGAATGACCAGACCGATAATCTCACTGCCAAATGCTCCGAGTGGCTCCCCGACTTCGCTGCCTTCGTACAATGGGGTTGGCGCAGGAGCGAACACGTGCGCCTCTCTGCCATTTACCGCACCCTCACCTACCGCAGCCTGGTCCAGAATGTCAACAGAAACGTTGCCGGAGCAGGCGTAATGGCCTCAGCCGTGACCCGTCCGGTCGATCCTCTCACCATATATTCCACCTTTACCGCCGGCAAAGGCCTGTCATCGCTCGGAGGCGATATGCAGGTGACCGGCTACGACCTCGTAGCCAACCCCGAGAGAGAGGGCTATCTGTATGCTCCCTGGTCGATAGGCTGGTGTCTTGGCGCGCAATGGAATTTCCGCCCAGAGCTGTTTGCTTCAGCCTCGGTCGGCCAGACCCACTACAAACCTGAATACACTCCCGCAGGGAGCACTTACCGCCACGGCACCTATATTGCGGCAAACGTGTTCTGGAATCCGGTGCCCCGCATCCAGCTCGGAGCCGAATTCAACATCGGCGAGCGAACCGACTTCAATCATGAGTCGCGCTGGGCACGCCGCGTAGGCGCCATGTGCCAGTTCTCTTTCTGATCCGGCCCGATCCGACATTCCCCTTATCCCATACTCCCGCCCCGATCTCCATCCGGGTCGGGAGATTTTTTTGCCTCGTCAACATTTATTAGGAATTTTTTTTCTATATTTGCATCGCATTACGCGCACTCCGCCGCAGNCGGCGGTCGAATCGGCATCTGTCGGTTTGATTACCAGCNCTCTACGGATCTGCGCCCATGAAAGGCTATTCAACGAAATTTTTCCAACGAATCAAATATATGATAGCAGCATCGATTCAAAGCTCCACGCTTGCAGTCACAGCCGCCCTTACGGGCATCGGGCTNGTGGCGCTTGCCATGTGGATTGCCGGCTTAATCAGCCCCCGGTCGTTCAACGCACAGAAAGGTGAGGCTTATGAATGTGGTATTCCTACCCGAGGCGAGTCTATGGCTCAGTTCAAGGTAGGNTATTATCTTTTNGCNATNNTNTTCCTNATGTTNGANGTGGANTGTGTNTTCCTNTTCCCCTGGGCTGTCATCGTTAAGTCGCTCGGCGGGGCAGGCCTCCTCTCAATCGCTGTTTTCTTTATCATTCTC
>WFLX010204854.1_pt1 | contig 15236 bp, 12 predicted proteins | sample 4967041 | NCBI WGS metagenome assembly WFLX01 (sample SAMN12857096, study PRJNA449069) | gut metagenome | isolation source: stool from male and female vole | host: Microtus ochrogaster | place: USA:Florida | collected 2017 | reverse complement strand
TATGGCTTCGGCAAAGTGGAGACCTACGATGTGGCCATACGCATTTCCGACCCCTCGCTGGTGGGGGCGAAAATCACCGGGCTCTCTGTGCCCGTCACCACCGCTGAGGGTGTCAGCGGCATCTCAGGCTGGCTCTCAACATCCCTGAAGCTGTCAAACAATGCTGCAGCTCCCGACATCGTGACTGTCGATGCGCAGGTGGTCGACGGCGTGATCAGCGTCACCTTCCCCGAACCCTACACCATCACCTCCGACGGTGTCTATGCCGGCTATACTTTCAAGGTGGAGGCTGTCGAGACTGAGGCGCAGAAAAACCCCATAGTGGTGGCTGACGGGTCGAATCCGGAGGGGCTCTACGTGCATGCCAACCGCACTTACCGCAAGTGGACCTCCCTGGCAGGGACCACGGGTGCGGTGAGCGCTCTGGCGGTGACGCTCGAAGGAGACTTCCAGCCGGACGTGGTGGCAGTTGCCCTTTCTGACTGCTACGGTGTCAAGGGGGCCCCGGCTCCCGTGGGTGTGACACTGACCAACAATGGTACTACCTCGGTGAGCAACTTCACTTACACCTACACACTTTCTCCCTCCGGTCTCACCGGCCAGGGGGTGGCCGAGCTTGACAAGGCCATTGCCGCCCGTCTGGGCCAGGAGGGCAAGGGATGGATTTCCGTCACCTGCCCCGACACCTACGAGCCCCAGACGCTCACAGTGACCGTCACAGAGGTTAACGGCAGCCCCAACCGCTCATCCGAGGCTACTGCATCGGCCACAATCACACCGATGGACTTTATACCCGAAGCCCTTCCCCTGATGGAGGAATACACCGGCCTGTGGTGCGGATGGTGCCCGCGCGGCTTCATCGCCCTCGAGGAGATGGGACGCCGCTATCCGGAGCGCTTCATAGGCGTGAGCTTCCACAATGGGGATGTCATGCAGATCACGGCTGACTATCCCATTGATATTGACGGATACCCCGGCGCCACGCTCAACCGCGCTCTTTCGCTTGATCCCTATTACGGCACCTCGTCAAGCACTGACTTAGGCATCGAGAACGACTGGCAGGCCTTCACGGAGATATTCCCTGACGGTGACCTGAAAGTTGACCTGTGCTGGGCAGACGAGGCCCGCACCACTCTCAAGGCCACGGCTTCGGCCCGCTTTGTCGAAGATCACAAGGATGCTGACTACCGCTTGAGCTACATGGTGGTGGCCGACGGCCTGGGCGCTTCGCAGTCAATCGCCTGGATGCAGAGCAATTATTATTCCGGCAAGGTCATGAACGGCTATGGCTGGGAAGTCTTCACCGAGGGGGGCGCAAAAGTGCCGGGGCTCGTGTTTAACGACATCGTCGTATACGCAGGCGATTATGTGGGCGAGGCGGGCTCAGTGCCCTCCGACATCACGCGCGGCGTGTATTACTCGGATGAATTCACAGTGGCCCTTAGCGACATGGTCAACCTCAACGGCGAAAGCCTCGTGCAGGATCCTTCAAAGCTGCGCGTGGTGGCCGTGCTGACCGATGCGGCCACTGGCAAGTTTGTCAATTGCAACCGCTCGGGCTATCCCGGCGAATCGGGTGTGGGCACGCTCGGCGCAGAGGCTGCCCGCGTGGTAAGCGTGGCATATCACGACCTCTCGGGCCGTCAGCTCAGCGCTCCTGCGGGGGGTGGCGTGACGCTGCGCACTGAGATTCTCTCAGACGGCACGTCGCGCACGCGCAAGGTGATTCTCAGTCCCCGGTGATTCGGGCCAGACAACGCAAAACCGGGCGTCCTCCGTATGAAAGGAGGGCGCCTATTTTGTTTTTGAGCCGTACCTTAGGGTCTCTGAGCGCCCCCATGCGTCCGCGCCTGACATTGCCCCAGACACGCTCGAGCATTTCCGGGGCCTCATAGCCTGAGCGCAGCAGCAGAAGGAGGACGTTGAAATTGGCGCTGAAACTGCGCGAGAGAGCCCCCTTCTCGTGGCTTGTGCCTGCATACCGCTCCACTATGCGGTCTGTCACTTCGATTACGTCCATGCGCCCCTTGGAGATGGTGTGGATGAAGCTGCGGGGATGGCTGCGGTAGAAATAGAGAGGCTCGGGGAGGTAGGCGATTTTTGAGGCCTGCTCGAAAAGGCGGTAGAATATGTCGAGGTCCTCATAGCGTATGCCTGTGCGGAAGCGGGTGCCGGGGGCGGAGAAAATCGTCTTTCGGTAGAGTATGCCCCAGATGCTGTTGAGCGGCGGGCACTGATACAGGGTAATATCCAGGGCCTCGGCCGGGGTCATGACCCTCACGGGCCCCTCCTGCGGCGGCGAGGGCATCTCCGGGGCCTCGCGGAATCCTCCTATGACGATGTCGGCACCGGTGGCCGCAGCCGTCTCACGCAGCCGCTCCAAGGCCCGGGGCTGAGCCATATCATCGGCGTCGATGAAGTATATCCATTTTCCCCGCGCCTCCTCTATTCCGGCGTTCCTCGCTGCAGACACCCCTCCGTTAGGGCGTGAGATCAGCCGGAAGCGCCTTTCCTTCCCGGCTTGGGCAGCGCATAGCGCGCCTGAGCCGTCTGTAGAGCCGTCGTCTACCAGGAGCACCTCGAAGTCTCCCAGAGTCTGGCACTCGAGCGACCGGAAAAGGTCGGGCAGCCATCTCACGGCATTATAGACCGGCACGATGACTGATATTTCCGGTCTCTCAGGCATTGCAGCAGATATTCGGGAGGTGGTCATGGCCGGGTCAGTGTCTGCGTCCCGCAATGCGGCGCACGGCAGGCGAGAGCACGGGGACATTCTCGTAAAGGGCCACTGCGGCGAGGTAGACGCACAGCAGCGCTGTTTTGACAATCCATGCGAGCCAGAGGGAGAGATGGCCTGCGCTCCACATCCCCGCTCCGTACAGTACAGCCGCAAGCAGGCAGTAGCCCCCCATTCGTTTCAGGGGGTAGGGTATAGGATAATAGTGGCGGCCGGCCATCCAGCTGACAGCCATGACGATGAAATAGCTTATCAGAGCGGCCCATGCGGAGCCCATGTATCCGTCAGGTATGCCGATAGCGGGCACGAGCCATACGTTCAGGCCCAGCATCAGCACGAAGCATAGCAACGACAGATACATTCCCCACGCCGTGCGATCGGTGAGCTTATACCATAGCGAGAGGTTGAAGAATACCCCGAAGCACAGCTCGGCCGCCATCATCACCGGCACAACCCCGAGGCCCGACCAGTAGGAGGGGGAGATGAAATAGCGCAGCAGGGGGAGGAAAAACATCACCCCTAAGAATATGAAGAGGCCGAAGACCACAAAGAATTTCATGGCGTCGCAATAGGCCGAGGTGCGGTCTTCGCCTTCGGCGCGCGCCCGCGCGAATATGAAAGGCTCGTANNNGTATCGGAAGNCCTGGGTGAACATCACCATNACCAGCGCTATCTTNATGTTCGCNCTGTATATGCCGACCATGGAGTGGGCGGCATTCTCCTGTCCCTTGAAGAGATAGGGAATGGCGATCTGGCCCATGTTCTGGCTCAGTATGCCCGCCACGCCCAGCACAAGCAGCGGCCAGCTGTAAGCGAGCATGCGTCTGAGAAGCTTGCTGCCGAAGAGCGATGGGAGCATGCGCCCCTTGAGTTCGGGCACCAGGCAGAGCAGCACGCAGAGAGTGGAGATGATATTGGCCACGAAAATCCACCCGATGCCGAAGGCTTCGCCTCCGGGCAGGGCGTAAAACCAGTTGACCGCCCCGGGGCAGTGCTTCTGCGCCCAGGGGCAGAAGAGGAGGAAGAGGAGGTTGAGCCCGATATTGAGGCCTACATTGATGAGCTTTATAGTGGCGAAACGGATGGAGCGGTTCTTGTACCGGAGCCAGGCGAAGGGGAGGTTGCAGAAGGCGTCGATGGCCACTGTGACGCCTAACATCCAGACGAAATCCGGATGGCGCGGCACGAGCAGGGCCTGTGCCACGGGGCTTATGAAGAGGCTCAGCGCTATGATGAAGAGCAGCGATGTCGTGGCCACCGATATGAGGGCCGTGGCGTAGACGCGGGCCGGATCGCAGTCTTTGCGGTTGGCGAAGCGGAAGAAGCCCGTCTCCATGCCGTAATTGAGGATGACCAGCGCCACGGCCGTGAAGCTGTAGAGGTTGCTGACTATGCCATATTCGTCAGAGGGGAAAAGATAGACGTACAAGGGCACCAGCAGCCAGTTGAGAAACCGTCCGACTATGCTGCTCACTCCGTAGACAGCTGTGTCTTTTGCTAAGGATTTTATGCCTGACACGGGATAGATTGTAGGTGATAGGTAATAGGTAATAGGTAATAGTGATGAGGTATGAGGCTGCGGGACCCGGTCACTCCTCGAAGAGGGAGGGGGAGGAGAGGCGGGGGGTGCGGTGCAGATGGCGGTAGGCCAGCTCAGTGACCTCGCGTCCCCGGGCGGTGCGCTTGATGAATCCCTCCTGGATCAGGAAGGGCTCATAGACCTCCTCGATGGTGCCTGCGTCCTCGCCTAAGGCTGTGGCTATAGTGGAGAGTCCTACGGGGCCACCCTTGAATTTGTCTATTATCGTCAGCAGTATGCGGTTGTCGATTTCGTCAAGGCCGTGCGTGTCGATATTCAGGGCCTCCAGGGAGTGGCGAGTGATGTCGAGGTCGATGCGGCCGTCGCCCATCACCGTGGCGAAGTCGCGCACGCGGCGCAGCAGGGAGTTGGCAATTCGCGGCGTGCCGCGCGAGCGCAGGGCTATCTCACGGGCGGCCTCGTGGTCAATGCCGATCTTGAGCAGGCGCGCGGAGCGCTTGACGATGCCTGTCAGCACCTCGTGGTCGTAATACTCCATGTGGCATTTGATGCCGAATCGGGCGCGCAGCGGGGCCGTCAGCAGGCCGGAGCGGGTAGTCGCGCCGATGAGCGTGAAGGGGGCCAGGGAGAGCTGCACGGACTTGGCCCCGGGCCCTTTGTCGAGCAGGATGTCGATGCGGTAGTCCTCCATGGCGGAGTAGAGGTATTCCTCCACAATGGGGTGCAGTCGGTGTATCTCATCGATGAAGAGCACATCGTGGGGCTCGAGAGCCATGAGGATGCCGGCGAGGTCTCCGGGCTTGTCGAGCACGGGGCCCGAGGTCACCTTGAATCCCACGCCCAGCTCGTTGGCCACGATATTGCTCAGCGTGGTCTTGCCCAGTCCCGGGGGGCCGTGCAGGAGCGTGTGGTCCAGGGCCTCCCCCCGGAGGCGGGCGGCCTTGACAAACACGCGCAGGTTGGCGATGATTTTGGATTGTCCGGCGAAGTCATCAAATTCCAGCGGACGGAGCGCCTTCTCAATGTCGCGGTCACTCTGTGCGCCGGGGGATGCCTGCCCGGCTCGTATGTCGAAATCTTCCATTAGTGAAATAGCTCCAAGGATGCGACCCCTGAGACATAAAAATTTTATGAGACAGAGTCTTAAATGATGAGGATGGTATGATTACATGAATCCGCACTCCGCAAGGAGCCGTCTGCGGGCTTGCCTTCCGGAGTGCGGGTTGATGTCCGTTGGTCCCGGCCCGCAAGAGATGCAGATGCCCGGGCCTGTAAGAGGTGGCTTAGTTGGCGGGAGCCTGTGCCGGGGCAGCGGCGGGAGCGGGAGCTGCTGCCGGAGCGGGAGCGGGAGCCGTGGTGGGAGCCGGAGCGGCGGGAGCCATNCTCGAGGCGGTCNCCGGGGNNTTGATGGCGAAGGAGGCGCAGATGCTCACCACGCAGATGAAAATTGCCAGGGTCCAGGTGGCCTTCTCGATGAAGTCAGTGGTCTTGCGGTAGCCCATGTACTGGTTGCCCGAGGAGTAATCGGAGGCCAGGCCGCCACCCTTGGATTTCTGGATAAGCACCACTCCGATAAGCAGCAGAGCGGCGATTACGATGAGTATGCAAAGAAAAATATACATCTCTATATTTGTTATTGTTATTTATTTTTTCCGGTCAGCGCATCGTGTGCCCACGATAGGCGCGCATTGTGTATTTACGATAAAAAGGAGCCGTCATCCCTTGCCGGACCACGCCTCGATCATCTGCAGCTTGCGCAGGAAGCGCAATTGCTCTGCAAAGTAAACACTTTTTTTCGGATTTTTCAAATGCTCGCGCTCAATTATTTCAATCGCGGCCTCATAATCGCGATTTTTTATAAGATTTTCCAAAGATTGAGGGTCTTCCTGTTCTATCATAGCGGCATAGTCAATGGCGGGCGCCACGGTCAGAGGTGCGTCCCGCGAGGGGCCCTTCCCTTTGGAGTAGGTGGTCAGGAAGATGTCTATGGCGTCAGCGGTGGGGTGCCTGGCGGGGGAGGCGGAGCCGTAGAAGTCTTCATAGGCAGGGAGGGTCCCCAGGATGTTGTCCAGGCGCGCGGGGTCGCCCACGTTCAGGGCCACGAGCCGCCGCAGGCGGTCCGTTTCTGCGGCCCCCTTTTCGGGATTTTCCGCGGCCCTGGCCGCGGGATCNCGCAGCAGNGTCAGCATTGCTGCGACATCATAGGTCGGAATTTCCATAATAAGATAGTGTCTTACCAGTTGCCCAGCGTNGCATTGAAGATGAGGTCCACGAGCTCTTCCGAAATCTGGGCGCANAGCTCGTCCTGCACGTCAGTGAGCATAAGCGAGCTCGAAAACTGCCGGTAGGCCGAGAAGGACTGGTCGATGCTGTTGGAGGGGTTCTTGGTNTCGGTNTATCTGACACGCACGGTGATGGTGAGGCGTGTCTCGGTGGCATAGGCGTCTTCGCCGACAGACTGCGGGGTGAGGGTGTAGCCCGTTATCTCGCCTGACATCTCCAGGTCAGAGGGGCCGTCCACCTCGCGCAGGCGCGTCTGGCGCGTCACGGCATTGAGGAGCTCATTCTCGAAAGTCTGCTGAAGGGGAGGATAGACCAGGGCGGCCCGTATAGGGAACTCCCCGATGTTGATGGTCTTGTAGATGTCATAGTTCAAGGCTGAGCCATTGAACTTGTAGCTCACCGTGCAGGCCGGAGCGAGCATGATGAGCAGAAGGGGGAGAAGGAGGTATGTCAGACGTTTAGCCACATTGTCGGAAATTGGTGGAATATGGCCAGGTCAAAGGCCGTATTCCTTGATTTTGCGGTATAGGGTGCGCGGTGAGATGTTGAGCTCTTCGGCGGCGCGTTTCTTGTCTCCGTGGTTCCGCTCGAGGGCTTCGGCCACAGCTTCACGCTCGGCATCCTCGAGGGTGGCGGGGCCTGAGGCTCCCTCGCCGGACTCAGCGCGTGTCTCCACATCGCTGCCGGGCCTCAGCAGCTCGGATGGGCTGGGGAGGGCTCTGACGGGACGCTCGGAAGGGCTCGCGCCCATACGGGCGCGGAGCTCGTCGATCTCATGGCGCATGGTCATCAGCATCTGCCACATGAGCTGCCTCTCGCTCTCGGCCGTGGGGGCACTCCCTGCGGAGGCGCGCACCGGCGTGGCCAGAGGGGAGCGGTCCTCGGGGAGGGTCTCCATGAGGGTGAGGCGCGAAATCTCCGTGCCGGCCTCGAAGAGGGCGAGCTGCTCGACGACATTCTTGAGCTGGCGCACATTCCCGGGCCATCTGTAGATGTTGAGCATCCGGCGCGCCTCGGGGCTGAATGTGATAGGGGGCGTCATGTATTTCTCCGCGAAATCGGAGGCGAATTTGCGGGCCAGCAGCTCCACATCCTCNCCCCGGTGATGCAGCGGGGGGACATTGATGACCACTGTCGAAAGGCGGTAGTANAGGTCCTCGCGGAAGCGCCCCGCGGCCACGGCNTCGAGNAGGTCCACGTTTGTCGCGGCCACGATGCGGACATCGGTCTTCTGCACGGTCGACGAGCCGACCTTCAGGAACTCCCCGGTCTCAAGCACGCGCAGCAGGCGCGCCTGGGTGGTGAGGGGGAGCTCGGCCACCTCGTCGAGGAATATCGTGCCTCCGTCAGCCTCCTCGAAGTAGCCCTTGCGTGTGGCCACGGCCCCTGTGAAGGCCCCCTTCTCATGGCCGAAGAGTTCGCTGTCGATGGTGCCTTCGGGTATGGCTCCGCAGTTGACCGCTATATACTTGCGATGCTTGCGGGCCCCTGACTGATGGATGATTTTAGGGAAGAACTCCTTGCCCGTGCCCGACTCGCCTGTGACGAGCACTGACAGATCAATAGGAGCGACCTTGACCGCGCGTTCTATCGCGCGGTCAAGGCCCTCGGAATTTCCTATGATTGAGAACCGCTGCTTGACGCTGCGCAGTTCTTCGGGAGTCAGTGTGCTGTCAGATGCCATATAGAAGAAACGCCGCCGGGGCGTGGCTTAGTATGTGGTCTGCGCAGGTCGTTCAGTATGCGATTATCTTGGTGGCCTTGCCGCCGCGCACGACAATCATGGGCTCTCCCTTGACGGGAGCCTCCAGGCGCACGCCCTGGAGAGTGTAGTATGCGGCCTCCCCCTCTTCGGCTCCGATGCCGTCGATGCCGGTGGAGGCGGTGGTGACCGTAAGGGTCATGTCCTTGAAGTCGGCTGTGAGGTCGTAGGTGCCGGGCAGCACGGTCCATGACTTGCAGTTGCCGGAGTTGTCGCCCGAGTAGGTGGTCATGTCGGCCGGCTGGCTGATGACGATGCGGTCACCCTCGTTGACAGAGCCGTAGCGGGTGGAGCCGTTGACGACATCCCAGTTCGAGCCCAGGGCGGTGCTGAGGTTGAAGTAGCAGTAGGTCTCGCCCGGAGCGGCCTCGAAGGTCACGTTTTTGACAGTGTATGACGAGCCGTCCTTCTCAAAGGCCAGGCCGCGTGAGGTGTTCCAGGAGTTGTCCTTGAGGTTTCCGAGCAGGTAGAGCTTCTCAGGGCCGTAGATTACCGGATCATCGCCTCCGCCCTGGACGTTGACATTCGCCCATACGCAGTAGTCGTTGCCCACGGCACGGATCTGGGAGTCATTCCATCCGTCGGGCGACACCATTGCGGGGCCTATCTTCACGACCACCTTGCCCTTGGTGCCGGTCACCTCGGCCATGTAGCAGTCGGAGGTGGAGCGGAGCACGCGCACGGCACTCTGGTTGTGCAGGCCTGCGGCCTTGCGCACTGCGATGAGCTGCTTGAGGGCGGCCTTGTGCTCCTTCCAGTGGGGGAGGAAGACGCAGGGGGTGCCGGGGCTCATCAGGATGAAGGCGTTGGCGGCCACGACATTGCCTTTGAACTTGTTCCAGTCATCGCGGTATGTGTCATGGTTGTCGATGAAGGTCACTGCATACTGCGGATACCCGAAGTGGATCATGCCGGCGGGCTGGTCGTTGGTGCCGTTGGCTTTCCAGACGAGCTTGCGCATGTCGCCCGAGCTGAAGGCCTCGTTGATGGCGTACTTGCAGGGGAAGTCGAAAGCGGCCGAGGTCTTGCCCGTGGCCTCTATCCATGCGGCCACAGCGTCATAATTGCCGTCCCAGTATTCTCCGACGGAGAATTTGGGATTGGCATACTGGTTGTATATCTTGTTGTAGTAGCCGCTGTAGCCCTTTGTCATGTCATAGCGGAAGCCTGCGTAGCCATACTTGTCGAGGAGGCACTTCACGTAGTTCTTGCAGTTGTCCTGCACCGTAGCGTTGGTGTGGTCGAGGTCGCGCGCGCCGTCGAAATTCTCGCCTGTGTCGCTGCTGCCCGTGGGTTTGGGCTGCCCCGATGCCCAGGCCATCTCATCGTTGGAGCAAATATGGTTCAGACCGAGCTTCCAGGTCTTGCCGTTCCATATCTCGGTGGGGAAGTCATACCAGTTGGTCACGCCGTTGCGGTGGTTGATGACCACATCGGCTATGAATCCGGTGCCCTTGTCGGCGAAGGTCGAGATCATATTCTTGAGCTGGGTCTCGGTGCCGAATGATGAATTGTGGTTGGTAAACCAGTACTGGGGCATGTAGCCCATGTTCTGGTGGCCTCCTGAATAGCCGGAGTTCGGCACCCAGATGAGGTCGAAGCTCTCGCTGAGCTCGTCAGCCTGCGAGATGAGGTTGGTCCATTTCGTGTCGGTGTAAGAGTCCCAGTAGAACGCCTGGAACATCACGCCCCCGTAATTTGAGGGCCATCCTGCGGCCGAAGCGCCGGCAGACGTCATTGCGGCGAGGCATCCGGCTATGAGCAGATTGTTAAGTTTCATGAAATTTATAAGAATTTATTCAGTTAATTAGAGTCAAATAGTTAGACCCCGTCTCATAAAATTTTTAAGTCTCAGGGGTCTTAGAGTCAAACCCTGCCGGGCATAGCCGGCAGGTATCTGCATAATTACTTGCAAAATTAGTTATTTAGGCGGAGATTTCAAAAACTTTTGATAAATTTGCGCAAAATTATGGCGCGCATGACTATACAAGAGGCCCAAAATAGGGTGGATGAGTGGATACGGGGGATAGGCAACGGCTATTTCTCGGAGCTGACCAACATGGCTCTCCTGGCCGAGGAGGTCGGCGAGCTGGCGCGCGTGGTGGCGCGCCTTTACGGCGACCAGGTGGCCAAGGAGGGCGACCTTCGCAAGGGGCTGGCCGAGGAGCTGGCNGNCGTGNTGNGGGTCGTCATCTGCCTGGCCAACCAGACGGGTGTTGACCTGACGGCTGCTCTGGAGGCCTCCATCCGGAAGAAAACGGNCCGCGATGCGGACCGTTTCAAAGCTGCGGGGCGGTGATTAAGCCCCATCCCACAAAATAAGGCTTCGTGCGTAAAAGCGTCTTGCTCAGGGGCCTCAGATGAGCTGCAGCATGTGCAGCTCGTCGGCTATCTCCGNGCCGCTCAGCACGCGCTTGCGCGACAGNNTGCGGGCGAACTCATCCACNGCCGGATGTACCCGCGGGTTGCCGAATATCCTGCGGCNGTAAGNGAGGNTCTTGNTGAAGAGGGATTCCACCTCATCGTCTTCGAGCGAGCATGTGTCGCGCCCCTCCTCGAGCATTCGCTTCTTGACCTCAGACAGGAGCGGGGCGGGCACCTCCTCCTTGAGCCTCACCACCGAGCGGGCCATCAAGTTGGAGATAACCATGGCTGAAGTGATGTGGAAGTTCTGCACCAGATTGTCCCACGTGGCTTTCGGGGAGATGGAGGGTGAGCCGGAGAAATAGTAGGCGTGTGAGAACGATACCATCGGGCCGTCGCTGTCGAGTGAGACCTCGGCCACGCGGTCTATGGCGTTGAGGGCGGCCAAGGATATGGCCATGCCGGCCAGGCCGTAGGCGCGGTCATCCTCGTTGAGGTATTGCAGTGTGAGCGGTTTTGATTCCATATTTTTGTTTTTCATGTTCATCTTCAGTCCCCCCTCTGATAAAACCCCGGGGGAGTGCGTTTGGTTTTGCAAGGGGTTCCGGCAGAGGGTGGAGACCCTATGTCAGAATTCCACTGTCAGGCCCCCTGCGATGCAAATCCCCTCCGACGGGAGTCCCGGCAGCATCTCGGTGTGGCGGTTGAGGATATTGCAGGCCATGGCGCGGACGGAGAGGTTCGTCAGTAGCTGCCACGAGGCGCTGAGGCGCAGGTCGACCACATCCTTGAGGGCCATGCCCGCCAAGGGATACCGCTGCGAGTCCTTGTCGCCGCCGTTGATAATCGTCCCTCCGGGAGCTGCGCCTGCCTCCGGTGCTTCAGCCGCGCCGTAAGAATAGATTTTCCTTTGGCCGCGCCAGTCGAGGCCGGCCTCTATGAGCAGAGGCTTCAGGGGGCGTATGCCCGCGGCCAGCGAGGCTGTCCAGCGGGGACGGTCATAGCCGTTGAACCATCCTTCGCGCCCCTTCTGAGGCTGCCATGATATGTTCCCCTTCACGCTCGCCGTCGAGCCGTTGTCATATTCGGCGGACAGGGCGACCCGGCAGCCGTGCAGACGCACCCCCTCATGATTATACAGGAACATCATGCCGGGGTCGTCGGGCGTGCCTCCGGGGAGCCCGGCTCCGCGGTTGAGCAGCGACTGGTACCACCCGCCGAGCTCGACATTGTTCTGCACCTTGTATCCGGCCTCGGCCGTAATCCTGAGCCCTCCGAGGGGGGTCATCGTCACTCCGGCCTTCGCATCGACGGGAGTGTAGGAGGGGGCGAGGGAATATATCTCCGGGGCGCCGTACGGGTCATAGACCGACCGCGAGGCGAGGGTCTGCAGGGTGTTGCCCCCGCCCAGGCCGGCGAAGAGGGTGACGAAGCCCGAGCGGTAAGACACCCTCATGTCGGGGGCGATGTGGAAGAAGGGGAATCTCTTCTCAGTGGAGCGGGCGTGGGCGGTAAGGTCTATTTCCGCCCCGATGCGCCACGACAGGGGGCCGGAGGCTGAACTGTATCCCGGGGTCATGCACAGCTGCCCCAGCCAGCGGTCATCACCGCCGGAGAGGAAATCGGCTCGCACCTCCATGTCGGCATTGCGGGTCGCCGAGAGGGCCAGCGAGAGGTCTGACGAAAGGGTGAGATGGTTCTCGCGCGCCCCTTTGCGGCGTTCAAGCGAACCGTTGGCCATAGGCAGGTAGAGCGCGCGGTAGCCGAAATGGCGGAAAGCGGCTCCTAAGTCCCATCCGAAAGCCCCCCGGGCATCCGGAGCCCATCCGAGGCGCACCGCCACATCGTTGAGGGTCTGTGTCGGCGCCTTGAAGTCGGTCGAGGGTATCTCTGCGTCAGCCTCCTGATGCTGCCAGTAGGGGATGGTGGCGTAGTAATTGAAGCAGCGCAGGCGATACTGCGCCGAAGCCGTGAGGCGTCCCGCTCCCTTGAACCCGTGGGAGGCGTCGACCCCGATTGTCTCATCGTAGACATAGCGGCGGTCCGGACGGAGCCCTGAGGGGGCAGTGGCGCTCCACAGCGAGGTGGAGTTGTGCTGCAGCCTGACTCCGAGAGTCGTGGCCGGGCCGGTGAGTATGCGGTATCCCGCGCTGAGGCTGGCGTTGAGCCAGGACCCGAGCGCGAGGTCGGCGTAGCCGCGTGACGACGGGAGGGTCCGGTCGGCCTGCCAGCCTGTCGGCGCCAGGGGCATGAGGGAGGGGGTGAAATCGGCCGACACTCCCTTTTCCTCATAGGGAAGCGGTTCGGAATTCAGGGTGAAGCGCATGGGCGAGGGAAAGGAGTTGATGCGCTCCATGCGCACCACATCGGCCTTGTAGCGGCCATCTACGGCCACGGATTCATCGAGGCGGTTCTGTGCCGGGAGGGAGGCAGGGATGAATGCCGCGGCGCCCAGGCAGAGTGTCAAGGGGATATATCTGTGAATGACTGACATCATGAAAGTTTTTTATGGGAGGGCGAGAGGGGTTATTTCCATTTTTTCAGACGCGAGGAGATGGCGTCGTGGATGTCCGGTTCAGACCCGGGGTAATTGNCGCGCNGNCTCNTGAGATACTCCACAGCGAGATATTTCTGNCCCGNNGNCTNANATGCGTCAGCCAGGGCGATGAAACCTCGTGCGAGCCAGTAGCTGTGAGGCGATCCGGCGTCAGTGAATTCCGAGAGCACCTCCACGGCCTTGGCGGGGTGTCCGGTGGAGAGGTAATGTGAGCCGAGCTCCACTGCGGCGCGCGCTCCGGCCTCGGTGGCCGGATTGCGGGCCATTGTCCTGAGGGTCTCCTCGGCCCCGGCATTTTCCTTGCCTCCGAGCATTCCCAGAGCCTCGAACAGGCGCGCCTGTTCGGCCTGCGAAGCTGTTATGCCCCCTGCCGCGCTGACCTTGCGGGCGTAGGCCACCCGCTCAGAGGGGTCGGCAGTGGTGCGCATTATGCCGCTCCAGGCTTCGGGCGCGAGTTCCGCCCCTCCGGCGCGCTCGAGGGTGCGCCAGGCCTCCAGGGCCTCCTTGCGGCGTGCCGGGAAATGCTCTTCGATTATCTCGGCCTTGGTCATGAGCGCCTCTACCGCGAGCGACGAACCCGGGTCAGCGCCTATTATAACCTCGGCGCGCGACAGGGCCTCATCATAGTCTCCGCTCTCGGCGGCAGCCCTCATCAGGTAGAGCATGGCCTCGGTCGTGTGGCGGCCGCGGGGATAGGTGTCCAGATATGACTTGAGCAGGGCCGTGTCGGAGCTGTCATCGGCATAAGCCGCTTCCGCTGCCGCGAAGGTCAGCGTTTCCCTCTCGTCGGGCTTGATGGTGCGTCCTCCGGGCACTGTCTCCAGATATGCGGCGTACTCATCCAGCTGTCCGGCGGCCGCATAGTGGCGCTTCAACGCCTCATGGGCCGCATCCGCCTCCTCGCTCGCCGGCCAGGAGGCCAGGATGCGCTTGTAGGCGCTCACACCCGTCGAGGTGCGGTCACCATCCATATATGCCCGGGCCAGCAGGAGGGAGGCCGTGCGGTTTTCGGGGGCCGAAGGATACTCCTTGACGAGCTGCTCCCATGCGCCGACAGCCTTTGAGCGGGCTGAGGCCTGCATGTAGGCGTGGCCCAGCTCAAGGAGCGCCCCGGGGGCCCAGCGAGAATCCTTGCGCTCCTTGACGAATGTTGTCAGTGCCTTGATTTTGCCCTCGGTGTCCCCCTGCAGGCCGCGCATGAGGGCGATGCGCCAGGCGGCGTAGTCTGCGTCGCCCTGCCCCGACGCCAGCGCATCGTCATATATGTCTTCGGCCCCGGCGTAGTCGCCGGCGTAGTACAGGCAGTCGGCCAGGCGCACCTTCGCGTCGGCCCTCTGTCCGGCGCTAAGCGACTTGTCGGCTGCAGCCGAGCGGAAGAGGTCGGCGGCCTGCGCGAACTTGTCCTGCATATATAGGGCGTAGGCGCGGTCGTAGGTGGCCAGGGCCGCATTCTCACCTTTCACGCCCCCTTTCAGGGCGCGGGCGTAAGCCTGGTCGGCCGCCGCGTAGGCTCCGGTGTCGTAGAGGGCGTCGCCTAACCAGAGGGAAGCCTGCGCTGCTAAGGCCGGATCGCCGTTTTTCTGCTCCGCGGCATTGCCGAAAGAGATGACGGCCTCGCGGCTATCTCCGGGCCAGCTGCTGCATGCCGAGCTGGTAAAGGATTTTCTGGCGGGCCTGGCACACAGAGGGTGAGGGGGAGGATATGCGGTCGATGCTGCGCAGGGCCAGTTCGTAGTCCTGCTCGTTATAATATGCGCTTGCGAGGTTCTCGCGCACCGCCGCGCTGTATCTCGAGCGCGGATAGTCTGCCAGAAACTGCTCATATAGAGCTATTGAACTGCTGAAGGGTATCTTCCCTCCGCGGGTCTGGGCCGCTATGTAGTTGTACATCGCCGTCTCGCTGACGGCGGGGTCAAAGCTCATGCGGGCAGCCTTCTCAAAGGCCATCGCCGCAGCATTCTCATCCCCTTCGCGGGCAGCGCACTGTCCCAGA
>WFLX010006582.1_pt1 | contig 15236 bp, 12 predicted proteins | sample 4967041 | NCBI WGS metagenome assembly WFLX01 (sample SAMN12857096, study PRJNA449069) | gut metagenome | isolation source: stool from male and female vole | host: Microtus ochrogaster | place: USA:Florida | collected 2017 | reverse complement strand
CGCCTTCTGTCCCGTTTTCAACTTTTCTATATCGTATTTGGAAGCATTAAAGGACACTTTCACATCTTTGCTGCTCTCCAGCCTGATAAGCTGCATTCCGTCAGTAACGGCGCCGCCGGCAACTGCAGTGCACTCCGTAACAATTCCGTCAAAATCTGCGCGGATGCCGATTTTTGCCGCCTCATATTCTGCTTTGGCATCCTCGTAGCTGATTTCCGCCAACTCCTTGTCTGCGGCAGACTGCTTTTTGTCATAGGCATCCATGGTCTTAGCCTCGCCTGTTGCCTTCTGCCCCCATTCGTCTCCGCCTTCGTATTTCGGCACCAGATGCATATGCAGATGGCAGCCGGTATCGCCGTATGCGCCATAGTTTAACTTGTCCGGATGGAACGCTGCATGAATTGCCTTTGCAGCCTGTGCCACATCCGCCATGAAAGCATTCCTCTCCTCATCGCTGATATTCACAATCTCGCTCACATGATCCTTATAAGCCACAATACATCTGCCGGGCTTGCTCTGCTCCTTAAATAAAATCAGACTGCTGACCTTTAACTCGCAGATAAAAATTCCGAACTTATCAAGCAGCTCTCCTCTCATGCAATACCCACAGTTAGAATCCTTTTCCACAGACCCCATTTTAAATGCCTCCTTCTATTTTTCCTTTTTGTTTTATACTTTTTAATAGCATTCATCCAGCATTTTCTCAANAATCAGCTTCTTTACATACNCATCCACGCTCAGTTCACAGATGAAAGCAAATTTCTTCAAAAGCTCCTCTGTGCCCTCAGGCGCATCCGAAAAAGTACTTTCCGCTCTTTCATATTTCCGTCTGATATCCGCCTTCATATCCTCCAAGGTCTCTGGCTCCAGAGAAAAAACCTCTTTGTAAACCTCTTCCAGATTAAATTCCTCATTATTTTTGAAAAACTTCTCCGTAATAGGATGCAGGAGATTCTGAATATCATTAATGGACAGAAAGCTCTTAAAATAATAAATAAAAATCAGCACCAAAACATGCTCTCTGGAATACTTTTTCTTTATGGGTGGCGGGAGCAGGTCGTTTTTGGCATAGTTGTTAATCATAGTCTTGGTCAATATTTTGTCGTCTACCGGACAGCGCGCTGTTGCACGCAGCCTGCTATCCATAAAGGTCGTGACCTGATCCATATATAAATCAATATTGGGAATATCCTCCGCCTTGATATAACTGATTTTGTCAAGGTTTTCCAAAATACTGTTTAATAAATCTTCCTCATTAATCGTCATAGTCTCTTCATACCTCCACTGCTGTTTTCTATTATATAGTATTTGAAACCACATGACAACACTTTATTGAAAATTCATGAAACTGCAGAACCCTCTTTAACGCCGTTTGGCATTGAAAAATCCAGAGGAACACTGCAGCTTCTTTATGTTTTATGTATGATAACTGAATGAAAAGTAAAACTAGACTGCTTCAACAGTCTGCTCCTGATTCCCGCTTAAAGCCTCCGCCATAACTGCATCCGCAGACTTTTTGTTCTCCCGCAGCGCCTTGGCATCCCCTTTTCTCTTCTCCGGGATATCGCGGTTCATATTGCAGCCACCCTGGAAGATTGCCTTTTCATCAATGACAATCAGATTGGTGGAAATATCTCCTACCACTTTAGCCGTCTCCAAAAGCTCTGTTTTGTTGCTAATGGTAACATCACCCAGAATTTCACCGCCGATCATAACATTCTCCGCCTTTACATCACCGGTGATGGAGCCCGTCACTCCCAAAATCAAAGTTTTCTCCACTGTCACATTTCCGATAATCTTACCATCCACCCTGACAGAGCCGCCGGAAGTAAAATCTCCTTTTAACTCCGCATCGCTTCCTACCAATGTGGTTATTTTAATTTCTGTATCCTTCTTGCCTAACATTTTTATTTCCTCCCTTTTCTTAACCATTTATAGCTAACATATCCATTGGATTGATATATACATCATCCTTCATCATTTGATAACCCAGCTGAGCATTATCCTGCCCGATAATATAAAGTGTTGTACCCTGCACCACAGAGTCACCCTGCTTCACAAGGGCATCGCCCTTGTTTCGGTAAATGGTCACATAACCGTTGCCATGGTCAATCCGCACACAATGCCCATATTCCTCATCATCCGTAACGGATTGTACCGTACCGCTGGCTGTGGCAACCACTGTAGTGCCTGCTGACGCCTGAAAAACACACAGGGGATCCCCTTCTGTAATCTCCTCCATGGATGCGGAACCTGTAAGCGGAAACTCCGTAGGACTGCTCTGCTTTGCCAGCTGTTCAGCCAATGCCTGCTCGCTTTGCTCTTTCGCATTCACCGTATTACTCAAAATCTGCACTCTCTCATTAAGTTCTGCTATTTTGGTTTCCAAGGCATCTTTTTCCTGTTCTAATTGCCGCACCCTCTCAGACTGCCCTTGATTTTGGGTACTAAAGGAAGTCCACAAACTTCCTTCATAAGCAAAATAACCGGCCAGAACGCCTACCACANTAACCAAAAAGAAANCNGCTGTCTGTGTAATCCAAGGTCTGATACGATAATGTTTCACATCTGCATTGGCCATATCGGATGTAACAATCAAGATATGATTCATTTTTCGCTTATGCCGTCTTTTTCGCATAAAGGCCACCTCCGGTAAATACATACATTTTACCACAGATACGCTATGGACAGCAATATTCCGATAACATTTTTGTAATAACTTACTAATATTTTTCTGTAACGCCCTGCATTTTTACCAAAAATCTATTTAAAATTTGTGCAATTTCAACAAATATATCTGTCTTTTACACATTCAATGACATGTCGCCTTGTGCAATCAGCCCCTTTTTTCTCATAAGCTCTGACACCGCCAGAGTCAATACGGCCGGAAGAATAAAGTGCATCAAAAGAATCAGTGCAAGAGCCATGCCGCTATTCATTCCGCCTTCTGTCATGGAGCCATAAGCCGCAATCTGCCCAACAAATCCCGCAGATCCCATCCCGGAACCCACAGGAGTGCTGGTCATATGGAAAACAGCGGAACCCACAGGTCCTAAAACTGCACTTGATAAAATCGCTGGAAGCCAAATAATGGGTTTTTTAACAATGTTGGGAACCTGCAGCATGGAGGTGCCCACGCCTTGGGCAATCAGTCCCCCAACTTTGTTTTCCCGATAGCTTGCCACCGCGAAACCAACCATATTACAACAACAGCCTATGGTTGCCGCGCCTGCTGCCAACCCACTGATATTCATGGAAAGCCCGATGGCAGCGGAACTGATAGGCAGGGTCAATATCATGCCCATTAAGACCGACACAATAATGCCTCCTAAGATCGGATGCATCTCTACATTAAAGTTTACCAATGCTCCCAGCCACTTCATAAATGCAGATATGGGCGGTCCTGCAATCATTCCTACCACCGCTCCTGATAAAATGGATACTAGTGGAGTCACCAAAATATCAACCTTAGTCTTTCCTGCCACCAGATGTCCTACCTTAATGGCTACCATTGCTGCAATAAAAGCTCCCAAAGGCTCTCCGGGCTTGCCAAGACCATAAGCTTCCATATCCGCCACCGCCGGAAACGCACCTATCATGCCCGTGACTGCCGCCGCAACGGTCACAAGAGGACCTTCCTTAAACTTGCTGGCCACTCCCACACCGATGCCTGCGCCGGTAATGGTCTTTGCCACATTGCTGATGGCAATCAAGTACGCTCCTATAGTTCCTCCGATCAAACTGCCCACCTGCGCAATAATGGTTCCGATAATCAAGGTGGAAAAGAGTCCCAGCGCCATTCCGCTCAATCCGTCTATAAAAATTTCATTCATCCATTTTTTTATTTTTGTCGTCATACTGCTATCCTGCATTTCTTTCTCAGTTTATCTTGTCCTTATATTTGATACGGTAAATTCTCCTCAGAGAATCATTGATTCTCTCCTCTGAGATAGTCCCATCCTTCACTGCCTGCAGTACGCCGTTATATGCCTTTTCAAAATCCTCCGGCATCAAAATCATATCACAGCCTGCACGCAAAGCCTGAATTGCCGCCTCATCCGCCGCATGATAGTCCGTAATCGCCTTCATGCTCAAAGAATCCGTGATAACGATGCCGTCAAAATTCATCTCATTTCTGAGAATATCGGTAATCACCTGCTTAGATAAAGAACAAGGGGTATTGTCTCCTGTCAGGGAAGGCGCCGCTATATGACCTGCCATAATCATGTCCGCCCCGGCATCAATGCCTGCCTGAAACACCTTAAATTCTTCCGCTTCAAACTGTTCTTTCGTTCTTTCTGTCACGGCAATTCCGTCATGGGTATCTTTTGCAGTGCTGCCAATGCCAGGAAAATGCTTTAAGCATACACTCACTCCCTGTTCCTTAAAGCCCCTGACTGCAGAACCCACAAAGGCAGATACTGAATCGGCATCTGAACCATAAGAACGATCACCAATAGCACTTTTATTAATATTATTTAAGTCGGCAACCGGAGCAAAATCAAGGTTAAATCCATAATCTGCCAGATATTTGCCGATGGTCTGTGCCGCTGCGTAAGCATTGTTGGCATCACCGGTCTCACCAATGGCTTTGGCGGTACCCACTTTTGTTCCAAGTCCTGACTCCGCCAGCCTCGCAACACTGCCGCCCTCTTCGTCCACCGCAATGAAAAGCGGATAATTTGCATATTGCTGAGAGTTACTAATCATAGTCTTAAGCTGCTCTTCCGACCTGATATTCTTCTTAAAGTAAACAAGTCCTCCCACGGAATACGTTTCAAGAGCTTTTTTGGTTCCCTCGCCCGCCTGCACTGCCGTGTTGACACCGGTTATTGCCTCCGGAGTTACAATAAAGAGTCCGGCCACCCTGTCCTCCAACGACATCTGGGCAATCGCCGCATCCACAATCTCATCCAATCTCTGTTCGGGAGTCAGTTCCACCACTGTCTGGGTGGGTTCCGGCTCCGGAATAGAGGGCTCTGTCGCAAAGATTTCGCTTACCTTGTCCTGCTGCTCCTGCTCTTCCTGCTTTATCTCCTGATTTCTAGCCGTCAACGCCTTGACTGAAAACACAATCCCTGCCGCCAAAAGGGCTATTAGCACAATCACTGTGGCATAAGCCAAAAATTGGTTGCGCTTGCGTCTCCGTCTGCGGGCTTCTCTGCGCTCCAATTCCTCCCATGCTTCTCTGTTCTGATTCTCTCTCTCGTCCTGTTCTTCATTTACCGGAATATTATCTTTACTCATGAACATCCCTCATTTCCGTAATTTTTCATTTGTTCCTGATTTTCAAAACTGTCTTTCTGTCTATATATGTAGATTTACTTTTCTATTCTACATTACTTTTGCTTCTTTTTCCACAGGAAATGCTTTCTTTTGTAAAAAATTAAGATTTATACTTGAACTTCTCACATAAAAATATGAGAGCGTATCGATTATTTTTAATCAATACGCTCTCTCAGACTATGCTATCCAATGGTCTCTTCCTCTCTTTCGTTTTATTGGCCATTCCCTATATTCAGTTGTATAAGTTTTCTTCCATTTTATCCTTTGTACTTTTCCACTTTCTCTTTTGTACACGGTACTGTAACATTCATCTCTTTATCATTTGTATATCGTTACTTTTTCTTGTGGATTTTCCATTTATCTATATAAAGTCAATCTATATAAATTTTATCTTTGGTGTTTCTTTCTTTGGTACTTTATGGAAGAAAAATGAATGGTTTCTAACTTAGCTTCCCATTGGACCTTACCTCTCTTTCGTAATTTTTTTCTTTTGTATTCTGTTCTCTGGCTGTATTTTCTTTTGATGATTTTNTTATAATAGACNCGTCTACATTTGTCAANANATTTTTCTNAAAANTTTTATTTTTTTTCAAAATTTTACAGCAACGCCTTTTTATTCCATTTTTTCGACATTTTTCGACGAATTATCTGACGATTCCATCTTTAGTGACTACCTATTTATATTAACTACTTTTCCATCTAATTCGGAAAGACTTGACCAATTTTATCATACACATATGAAATATCCGTCATATGTAAAAAATAATTGACATTTTCCATTTTATGGTTTATGATAATTTCATCAAGAGTAATTCAACGAATCGTGTATTCAGACACATTCCGGCATATCTGCCACTTACTCAGACAAACAATACAGTGGCGGAGGTGCTTTTGAATATCCCTCTGCGCTGCCACGAAGGAGACAGCCATATGGGAAAAGATGATAATATCATGTACAGCTACATGAGCAACAAGGAACATTTTGCGGATTTATTTAATGGGGTCCTATTTCAGGGCAGATCCATTATCCGCCCTGAGCTGCTATCAGAGGCTGCAGGACAATATGTGATACTACATCCACCGGGAAAACATTCCTGTAAGAGTAGCCGGAAAAACAGTTGCCACACCCATGAGGCAACGCACCTTAGCCGAGATGTGAAAATGTCCCTGAAATCTGGGGAAGTCCTGCGTATTCTGGCGGTGGAAAACCAAAATGCCGTGGATTATACCATGCCCCTTCGCTGCATGGAGTATGATGTCATGGAATACAAGAAACAGCTAGAAGATTTAAAGCGCATAAACCGCTCCCAGAAAACTCTGGTTTCGCCAGCGGAATTCCTCTGCGGAATCAGATTTGATGACCGCCTTGCCCCAGTTTACACTATATGCCTGTATCATGGGGAAGAGGAATGGAATGGTCCAAAGTCCCTTGCCGACATGATGAAATTCGGGGAAGATTCTGACGTGCTGTATCCCCTTTTTGCGGATTATCCGTTCCGACTGTTCTGTATCAATGCCCAGACAGACTTCCGCATGTTCCACACGGAATTAAAAGTCCTATTCATGGCCTTAAACCAACGCAACAGTCCGGAAGGTCTGCAGAAACTGTTTACAGAAGAATCCGCTTATCGGCATTTGTCCAAGGATACAGCGGAGGCGCTTGCCACCCTTTTAAACATGCCCCGGATATGGGACTTTAGGAATGAATATGAGAACCAGAGTGAGGAGGATTATGATATGTGTTATGCAGTAAAAAAATGGCACGAACAGGACAAAATGGAAGGTATTGAACTTGGCAGACTCGACAAGACCAGAATAGTTGTAGAAAATATGTTAAAACGAGGCTTTACCGATGACGACATTGCTTCCCTTGCAGACTGCGAATTGGCCCTAATAGAAGAGGTTCGTAAACAAATAGCTGACTGTTGAAAAATGGATGACTCTTTCAGAATGAAGACAGCCGACTCACGAATTTTCATTTGTTATGAATATTATCCCGCTTGGGCCCATCAGAAATTGATGGTTCTCAAGCGGGATAATATTCAGCCTATAGCCACCTAGGTTTTTTACTACAGCTTAGTTAACACAAATATATCATAGATAGCTCTAATCGCATCTTCAAAATCAGCATTTGCCACGCCAATGATAATATTTAACTCCGAGGAGCCCTGATCGATCATTTTGACATTAATTTTGCTGTGGGCTAACGCTGAGAAAATCCTGCCCGCCGTACCTCTGGTGGATTTCATTCCCCGTCCCACCACTGCAATCAGCGCCAAATCTGACTCGATATCTATGGAATCCGGATTTGCCAATCTGTGAATACCTGCCACCACCTTCTGCTCCTTGTGCATAAATTCATCCTGATGCACAAAAACGGTCATGGTATCGATGCCGGAAGGCACATGTTCAAAGGAAATCCCGTTTTCTTCAAATGCCTGCAAAATCTTTCTGCCAAATCCTATCTCCGTATTCATCATATCTTTTTCAATATNGACAGCGCAGAAGCCCTTCTTGCCCGCAATGCCGGTAATGACATATTTGGACTTCTGGCAGGTGCTTCCCACAATCCATGTACCGTTGTCCTGCGGTGCGTTAGTATTGCGGATATTGATGGGAATGCCCTCCTGACGCACAGGGAAAATAGCGTCCTCGTGCAGCACGCTTGCGCCCATATAGGCAAGCTCCCTCAATTCTCTGTAGGTAATGGTCTCAATACCTTCAGGATGGTCAATGATACGGGGATCTGCAATCAAAAAGCCTGACACATCCGTCCAATTCTCATAGACATCCGCTTTCGCAGCCTTTGCCACAATGGAACCTGTCACATCGGAACCGCCTCTGGAAAAAGTCTTGATGGTTCCGTCCGGCAGGGAACCGTAAAATCCGGGAATCACTGCATTCTTGCACTTTGCCAGCTTTTTTGACATCACTTTATCCGTTTTTACACTGTCAAAACTACCTTCTTCATCAAAAAAGACCACCGTTGCCGCATCGATAAACTCATAGTTTAAATAAGCCGCCATAATGATTCCGTTCAGGTATTCCCCTCTGGACGCCGCATAACTGCTGCCCGCCTTATCTTTAAAGTTTTTTTCAATAGTCAGAAACTCATCTTCCAAACTCAAATCCAGAGAAAGACCTGTTATGATTTCCTGATAGCGCGCCTTGATTTCCTTTAACTGCGGGCCAAACTCCTTATCCTCCTCCGCCAGAGCATAGCAGGCATAGAGCATATCTGTTACCTTGGTGNCTNTGTCAAATCTCTTGCCGGGGGCAGAGGGAACCACANACCGTCTCNCCTCCTCCGCAAGCACAATTTCCGCTGCTTTTTTGAACTGTTCGGCACTCGCAAGAGAACTGCCTCCAAATTTTACTACTTTTGACATAATAGCACACTCCTCGTCTTTTACTTATATATTTAAAAATTTATCCATCAATTTATGGCCTTCTGCCACAAAATTTCCGCTCTTTCGCGCATCCTCTTCCGTATAAGCATATGCGTTTACTTTCTGAACGGTACTGTCATATATCAGATAGGGAACGCTGTCCGAGGTATGGGTTCTCTTACTGATGGGGGTGGGGTGGTCGGGAAGCACCAAAAGTCTGAAATCCTCTCCTGATTCTTTCATCTTTTCCACTACAGGTCCTACGATTCTCTCATCCAAATACNCTATTGCCTTGACCTTGCNCTCCACACTGCCCTGATGCCCNATCTCGTCCNGAGCCTCAATATNGATATAGGCAAAATCATAGCCATCCTTGGTGACGGCATTCACCGCAGCCGCAGCTTTTCCCTCATAATTGGTGTTAAGCCCGCCGTTTGCGCCGTCCACTAAGGCAACGCCCATGCCTGCTCCAACGGCAATGCCCTTGAGCAAATCCACCGCCGACACCATCACACCGCGCTTTCCGGTCTTTTCTTTAAAAGAAGAAAGCATGGGCTTTGTGCCCGCTCCCCAAAACCAGCAGCAGTTGGCGGGATTTAGGCCTTTTTTCTTTCTCTCAACATTGATGGGATGCCCTGCCAGAATGTCATAGCTTTTTTTCATCATACTGCGAAGGGCTTCGTCCTCCGGCAGATACTGTCCGATGGTCTGTCCCAGCACATCATGGGGCGGAGTAAGCTCCACCACGCTTCCCTTATTCCAAATCAGGCAGTGCCTGTAGCTGGTTCCCACATAAAACTGATAGGTCTCGTTTGCCAGCTGTGCGGCAACTTCCTTTAACAACACTTCACAATCTTCCGTGCTGATTTCAGAAGCACTGTGGTCAATAATAGTTCTCTCCTCAAAAGGCACATCCTCCTCGGAAATGGTGACAATATTGCACCTTATGGCAATGTCCGTATCCTTCATGGGCACACCGATGCTCAGCGCCTCCAAGGGAGAGCGCCCAGAATAATATTTTTTAGGATCATATCCCATTACGGAGAGATTTGCCGTATCGGAACCGGGCTTCATGCCCTCGGGAATCGTGTGTACCATTCCCACCTCTGAAATTTTACTGAGTCTGTCCAAATTCGGAGTTTTTGCATAGGCAAGAGGGGTCTTCCCTCCCAGCTCCTCTATGGGTTCGTCAGCCATACCGTCGCCTAACACTACAATGTACTTCATTTTTGCTCCCATCCGTGCGCACTGCACACTGTTCTATTATGCCAATCTGATTCTGTTTAACATATTTTCTCCCAGCTTCTGATACAATGCCTGAAAGTCTTTTTCCTTCATAACGGGGGTGAAATAGCCAAAATCCTCATTTCTTCCTTCTATGCGGATGACCTTTCCTCCGGGAAATGCCTCTTTCACGGCATCAAGCGCAGCCGCCTTTGCTCTCACAAAAAATGCCCTCTGGGTCTCTGTCACATCTGCAAGCAGAGCTTCCTCCTTGTCCCAGAAACAGGTGATGACCTTGCCCTGATGCCTTGCGCAGTCAATGACATCGGATACCACTGCGCTGGCGGTGGGCAGTTTGCCCGCACCCTTTCCGTAATACATGGAATCTCCCAGCATATTGCCCCGAACCAACACTGCATTGAACACATCGTTCACCATGGCAAGGGGATTNTCCATNGAAATCATNCAAGGTNACACCATGGCAAGCGCAGTGCCGTNCTCAANAGCCNTGCTTACCGCAAGCAGCTTTATGGAGCAGTCTGCTTCCCTTGCATAGAGGAAATCCNCTGCCGTGNTCTTGGTGATGCCCTCNGTAAAAATTTTCTCGNAATCCACGTNTTTGCCAAGCATCAGGGAAGAAAGAATGGCTATTTTGCGGCAGGCGTCATGCCCCTCCACATCTGCTTCGGGATTGCGCTCCGCATAACCCTTCTCCTGGGCTTCCTTTAATACGCTCTCAAAATCTGCGCCGTCCTTGTCCATCTTGCTCAAAATATAGTTGGTAGTGCCGTTTAAGATACCGGTAATGGATTCTATTTTTTCCGCAGTCAGGGAATAGTTCAGGGGACGTATAATGGGAATGCCTCCTCCTACGCTTGCCTCAAAGAGGTAATTGCAGTTGTGGCTCTTTGCAATCTCCAAAAGCTCGGGACCATGCTTTGCCACAAGCTCCTTATTGGAAGTGCAGACACTTTTTCCCGCTTCCAATGCCTTTTTGGTAAACTCATAAGCAGGACCCACGCCGCCCATGGTTTCGCAGATAATCTGCACTTCATCATCCTCTGCGATTAAGTTAAAATCATGCACTACCTTGTCCGCCGCATAGGGGTCATCAGGAAAATCCCGCAAATCCAAGATATACTTTACTTCTAATTCGCAGGTGGCTTTTTTGTTTACCATTTCCTTATTTTTTTCGATAACCTCTACCACGCCGCTTCCTACGGTGCCATATCCTAAAACTGCTACATGAATCATAATCTTTCTCCGTTTCTATTTGTAAAATCTACATCACTTAAGGGGATATTTTGCCGTCAATGCCTGCACAATGCCGTACGCCTCGGAAACCTTCTCCTCGCCGCCCTTGATTACCATGGCAATGGCCTCCGCAATCTTGTCCATATCCTCCGTGTTCATACCCCTTGAAGTAACGGCAGGAGTGCCAAGGCGCACGCCGCTGGTTACGAAAGGAGACTGCGGATCATTGGGAATGGTATTCTTGTTTGCGGTGATGTGGGCTGCATCCAGAAGCTTCTCCACAGCTTTGCCGGTGAGTCCGAAATTGGTCAAATCCACCAGCATCAAATGATTGTCCGTGCCTCCGGACACAATCTGAATGCCTCTGTCCATCAATCCCTTGCAAAGTGCCTGAGCATTGTCCACAATATTTTTCTGGTAAACCTTAAAATCATCACTCAAGGCTTCCTTAAAGCAGACTGCCTTTNCCGCAANCACNTNCANCNGANGACCTCCCTGAATGCCGGGGAAAATAGCTTTGTTAAAGTTGAACTTTTCGTTTGCCTCCTGATTGCAGAGAATCAGACCGCCTCTGGGACCTCTTAAGGTCTTGTGAGTGGTGGTAGTCACTACATCCGCATAGGGAATGGGGCTGGGATGAAGTCCTGCTGCCACAAGGCCTGCAATATGCGCCATATCTACCATAAGCACTGCTCCAACTTCATCAGCAACCTCACGGAATTTTTTAAAGTCAATAGTACGGGCATAAGCAGATGCTCCTGCAATAATCATCTTAGGCTTAGACTCAAGCGCAATCTCCCTTAACTTGTCATAATCAATAAAGCCCTGGTCATTCACGCCGTAAGGAACTATGTTAAAATATTTTCCTGACATATTCACCGGACTTCCGTGTGTCAAATGTCCGCCGTGGTCCAGATTCATACCCATAATGGTGTCGCCGGGCTTACATACCGCAAACTGCACTGCCATATTGGCCTGTGCGCCGGAGTGGGGCTGCACATTGGCATAGTCGCACCCAAACAACTCCTTTGCCCTGTCAATTGCCAGATTCTCCACCACATCCACGCATTGGCAGCCGCCATAATATCTTTTGCCCGGATATCCTTCTGCATACTTATTTGTGAGAGGGCTTCCCATAGCCGCCATAACTGCCTTGCTCACCCAATTTTCGGAAGCAATCAGCTCAATATGGCTGTTCTGGCGCTCCTCCTCATCCACGATTGCCTGCGCAATTTCAGGGTCCACATTCTTTACCTCGTCCAATGAATACATGCTCATTCCTCCTAAATATAAAATAATAAGTGCAAAATCCCAAAATATAGATGATTGTACCACAAATTTTACCGAATGAAAAGAGTTTAAATATTTTATTAAGATTGTTTAAGTTTTTTAAAAAGGGATTGCAATTTTTTTAAATCTCACTATACTTGTAAGAAGAAAGGACGGCTTGGTTATTTTATGAGAAACAGACTAAAGACATTTTATGGCAATTACAAGCATGGAGGCTTGGTTCTCCTGTATGGTATCATTTATCTGACTTGGTTTCGTTATCTGGAAATCAATGTCACTTCACATTTTCAGGTGATTCACATGACATTGGATGATTTCATCCCATTTTGCGAGTTATTCGTGATTCCGTACTTTTTATGGTTTTTCTATGTCGCTGCGGTGATTGTGTTCTTTCTCTTCAAAAATAAGGAGGATTATTATAAGACCTGCCTGTTTTTATTTACAGGAATGACCATCTTCCTTATTATCTCCACGCTGTGGCCCAACGGACATCACTTACGGCCTGCGGTAATGCCAAGGGACAATATCTTCACAGCTATGGTGTCCATGCTCTATCAGACGGACACCCCCACCAATTTATGGCCCAGCATTCATGTGTACAATTCCATCGGTGCTCACCTTGCCATTGTATGCAGCAAAGAGTTTAAGAAGAAAAAAGCAATTCGTATTGGCTCCTTCATCCTTTCGTCTTCCATTATTGCATCCACCATGCTGATTAAGCAGCATTCTCTGTTTGATGTGCTGACTGCCTTTGGTCTGGCTGCTGTAATGTATGTAGCAGTATACCGCTATGATGTGATAGCAAATGCGAGGANGNTNCTNAAAANAAATACACGCCCTCAGACCAGCTGAGGGCGNTCTTTTTAATTAAATTTAAATATCTTCTGGCAAATCTTATAGCCTTCCACAGAAATCTTTCTGCCCCCCCGTCCGGGTAAATTCATGGCTCCTCCCATGACTCCATGGCGTATGCGATAGTAAAGTCTTCTGTCCTTTTCTTTCAGATACATCCACAATTCCTTTTTCTTTTCCAGATTCTCCTCCGTTTCGGAACGGATTAACAACACGGAGGATACCGTCATAATAATTTCCAGATAANTGCGCATATATTGATAGAGTCTTTTCTGCTTTAGAATATTGGGCTTTTGCTCCACAATATAATCAATCATCAACTTGTTGACCTTGATCTGCTGGTCAATTCTGGAAATCATAATCTCTTCATTGACGGATTGGTCTTCACGCCCGATATAATAGCGATAAAAATTCACATCCAGATAATACATATTCTTCACATAGGGAAGGGGCTCATACACATAGAGATTATCCACATAAAAGGTATGCTCCGGCAGCTTAAGACCGCATTCCCTCAAAAGCCTTGTCCTAAAAATCACAGAGTGCATCAGGATATAATGTCCCTTCATAAAATGGTGGCAGTCCGACCATGTAAACATGGTATCCTGAGGCAGAATATGATGGTAATGCATGACTTTCTTACGCTTTTCGCCCTGCTTTTCATAGACAAAATTGCTGATAAGCAAGTCTAAAGCAGTACCGCCTCCTGCCAGCTCATGCAATTTTTCAAGGATTGCCTTATAGCTTTCCTCCTTCACCCAATCATCACTGTCCACCACTTTAAAGTATAACCCTTCCGCCCTTTCAATTCCGGCGTTGACTGCGGAACCGTGACCTCCATTCTCCTTGTGAACCACCTTCACAATAGAAGGATATTCCTCCGCATATTCATTGGCAATATCCGCGGTTTTATCCGTAGAACCATCATTTACTATGATGATTTCCACCTCCTCGCCCCCCGATAAAAGAGAATCAATGCATTTCCTCATATACTTCTCTGAATTATAACAGGGCACTGTAATTGACAACAGTTTCATTTTTCCTCCCTCTCCTTTACTTCCGATATTTTTAGGCAATTGTTAAATTGCCATGCCCAGCTTTATATTGAGGTATTTGGTATAAGCCGAAAATGCCGCCGGTATGGGATACTGCTCCTTAGTGCCTTCAGGTTCAATATACAGCCAATCTTTAACGGCTTCCCCTAGGCTGCCCTGCTTGTCTGGGCTGTCCAGCTCGTCCACCCGCACCAGATACCCCTTCATATGCCATTCTTTATGGGTAAAAATGTGCTTTGCCTCTCCTGCCGGCTGTATGCGAATCGTCCGAATACCATTCTCCGCCAGATATCTTGTCACTTCCTCTGCTGTATAGAATCCCTCCAAAGAAGGAAATTCATACATTCCCGCCAAAAGTCCTTTCCCCGGCCGCTTTCGGATCACCGTCCGCTCACCGTCTCTGAGAATCAGTATGGTTTTTTCTTCCACGGTTCTCTCTTTGGGAGCTTTTTTCTTTGGATACTCCCTCTCGCAGCCCTCCAAATGGGCTATGCAAAGCTCCGAAAACGGACACTTGCTGCAATGAGGCGCTCCGTTTGGAATACAGACGCAGGCACCGATTTCCATAAGCGCCTGATTAAAATCTCCGGGCCTGTCCTTTGGCATCACACCCTTAAGTTCCCTCTCCACAGAGGCTTTCACCTTGGCATCGGATATCAGCCGGTCATCCTTTGTGATGCGCGAAATGACCCTAAGTACATTTCCGTCCACCGCCGGATTGGCTCGTCCATAGGCAATGGAAGAAATGGCCCCCGCCGTATAGCTTCCGATTCCCTTAAGCCGTAAAAGTTCTTCATATTCCTCCGGCATCTGCCCGCCATATTCTTCCATAATCTGTATGGCCGCCTTTTGCAGATTCCGCACCCGATTATAATATCCCAGACCT
>WFLX010243381.1_pt1 | contig 15239 bp, 17 predicted proteins | sample 4967041 | NCBI WGS metagenome assembly WFLX01 (sample SAMN12857096, study PRJNA449069) | gut metagenome | isolation source: stool from male and female vole | host: Microtus ochrogaster | place: USA:Florida | collected 2017 | reverse complement strand
AGAAGTGACGGACATTTCAGGGAATGTACCGCCGCAGGATAAGGAAGTGATAGAGGACGCAGCAGAGGCAAACCGGGATGAACTGCCGGGGCTTGTGGCTGGTATGTATATGGATATCTCCATATTTGTCAGAGTAGGCTTAGGCGAATGGAATGCCGTTACCTCTACGGAGGAACCGTTCGACGTCATCATCGGGATACCGGAGGCATTACGGGAGGATGGCAGAACGTTTTATATCATCCGTTCCCATGAAGGGGAATATGCTCTCTTAAACGATATGGATACCGCTCCGGAAACCGTTACCATCAGCACGGATCAGTTTTCCAGCTATGCGGTTGCATACCAGCAGACGGATGAGGCGGACGGAAATACGAAATGCGGGCTGTGCCATATCTGCCCGACGTTCCTTGGAATATGCTGCTTTATCTGGCTGGCGATCATTGCGGCTGTTATCATAGTGGTCGTGATCGTGATCCTGAGAAGAAAAAAGGAAACGGAGAAAAAGTAAGAATTTAGAAGAAAATAACGGAATTGCTTGAAAAGACGGGTAATGGGCCTTTGGCTCATTGCTCTCTTTTCATATATAGGCAAATGACGTATTACGACACAAATCAAGTCGTAATACAATCTGTTTTCACGTGCTTTGCATTGCTATGATTAGCATAAAAGTGAGGTGTAAAATGTGAGAACAGAGAAAAAAGAAATCAATATACAGATTGGAAAACGGTTGCAGAACGCCAGAGAAAACAGTGGATACACACAGGAAACCTTTGCGGAAGCACTGGACGTAAGTGTAGAACACTACCGCAAGCTGGAAAGCGGCGCGTATGGCCTGCAGCCGGAGAAGATGCTGATATTATACGAAAAGTATAAAATCGATCCAACCTGTCTGATTACGGGTGAGAAGAGGGAAACTTTCGATTTGGAAGCGTTTCTTGCCAACTGCAGCAGGAAGGAAAGGGATGCCTTCATCGTGCGCATGCTTGCTTACATGAAAAAACTGATGACAGGGCAGCAGTGAGATTCTACTCCATATGTATATTTGTGGAAATATGTATATGGAGGTGGAATGAATGAAAATAGCAGTCTGTGATGATGATNCNNAAGCAGTCGNGAGGTTTGACNGGTATGCCGCAGNNGTTATCGAATACGCAATTGAGNATGAATTTTNCCAAAGTCNGGAAAAAATGCTGGAGGAATANTTCAGGCGGGAACATGGACCGGACATGNATATCCNAGANANTGAGNTGCCGGGGATGGATGGNCTTNCAGTGGCANGGNAANTCCGGAATAGGGATTCCAAGGCACTGATCGTGTTTCTGACCAGCTATACCAAATATATGCCGGATGTGTTTGAGGTGGTCACTTTTGATTATATACAGAAACCGATCACGGTTGAGCGGCTGCGGCTTTTGCTCGAAAAGGCAGAAAGCTATCTTGGAATGACAAATCAGAGCTTTTCTTTCAGTTACGGCAGAAGCCGTTACAGTCTTAAGTTTGACGAGATCCTTTATCTGGAGAAAAAGGGACGTCAGGCACTTATCCATACAAAAGAAACCATATATAAGACCAACATGACAACCAAAGAAATATGGGAATGTCTTGACGAGAGGATGTTTGCTGCCATACACGGCTCCTTTATTGTGAACTTAAAGCATGTGAAAACTGTTTCGAGCGGCGCGGTATGCCTGTCAGACGGCAGTGAGCTTGCGGTCAGCAGAGGATACCGTAAGGAGCTTGCCCAAAAACATATGGCATTCGTGCAGGGAGGGATGTGACATGGTGCTTTACGGAGTCCGGCTGGTGATAAACATTTTTGACCATTGCATCTACTGGAGATTTTTGGAGGTCTTTCTGGGAAAACGGAAAACTTCCGTGGAATTTTCCATTGCACTTTTAGTAGTGAGTGAAGCAATTGGGAGCCTGATCAACCAGATGGGGATTAACTGGCTGAACTTTATTACCTTAATAGTGATATTGGGGATATACATATGCCAGTATAAAGGAAAAGCATCTGTTAAAGTGGTTGCCGTGTTGTTGTATATGGGGCTGGCGGTTGTTACGGAACCTGCAGGATATATCATTTACAGGGTATTTGAAGTGGATTTTATAAAGAACGAGGATATGGCATATTATTTTATTGCATTTGCTGTTGTTTTGTTTCGGGCTGCCATGGTGGAGATATTCTGCCGTATCAAAACAGGAAAAACGCTGAGGGTATCCGCAATACCAAGGGAAGTGGCATATATGCTGGTGCTGATTCCGATTGCGAGTCTTGTCAGCTGTTTCCTGCTGATTGAAGTGGCAAAAGAACTGCTGTCTGTGCAGACAGCAATATTGTGCATGTGTATTATTTTTACCATTGTCGTTACCAATTACATAGTGTTCCTGATGATAGAAAGATATACAGAAATAGAGGAGAAACGGCATGAGGAGGAAATGGTCATTAATGAGGTTGCTTATTGGAATGAGTATTATGAGGACATGGAACGGTATCAGGAACAGATACAGGACATCAGGCACGACATGAAGAACCGCCTTACTACGCTTTATGATGCCGCAGGGGAGGGGGACAACAACATGGTAACTGCAACATTGGAAGAAATGCTAGATGATATCAGTATGACAGAAGACATCATTTATTCCGCCAATCCTGTCTTAAATTCCGTCTTAAAGATTAAAGCGGCAAAGGCGAGGGAGAACGGTATAAAAACCGAGATACAGGTATTCATCCCCAAAAGAATCTCCATTGAAACGGGGGATATGGGTGTACTGTATGGAAACCTGATGGATAATGCAATTGAAGCGTGCTGCGGGATGGAACAGAAGGAAAGATTTCTGGTTTTTGAGACAAAATATCAGGACGGGAACCTGCTTATAGTGGTAAAGAACAGCAAGACAGGAGAAGAAAACAGAGGGCTTGTCACGACCAAAACGGATAAAAGAAAGCATGGCAGGGGCATCCGTACAGTGCGGAAGGTGGCAGAGAAGTATGGTGGAACATTGCTTTTAGAGGATCAGGGCAGGGTGTTTGAGGCAAAACTCCTGCTGACGGGGATAGTACAATTAGAGTAAAAAGTGCAACTTATTACAGCTAACGTAAGACTTATTACAGATAGCTTGTATTTTTTGAAGCAGATGGTAGAGTGGAAACATCAAACATAAGGAGGTGCTTCCATGCGGAAAAAATTTGGGAAACTGCTGTATAAAATGAGCGGCAGGGGAATGAATGTGATGGCAGCTATGGCGCTCACTGTGACTGCATTTGCAACAAACCGCAGCTGTATGTGGTTTTTTGGACAGGATGAGTTGCCGGAAAATGCCAAGAAACTGAGAAGGTTTTAACCATGTCCGGGTGGCTGAGCCGCCGGATGGTGGAACGGGGCATCATAAAGGAAGAGGACAGGGAGATATACCAGTTCGGAATCAGGAACGGATTCATCATACTGCTGAACATTGCAACGGCATTTCTGATCGGGCTGTTCACGGAGCAGCTTTTGGTGGTATGCGTGTTCACGCTTTCTTTTATGACGCTGCGGAGCTTTACTGGCGGCTATCATTGCGACAGCAGGCTGTTCTGCTATATCGGATCGAACCTTGTGCTGTTCATACCGGTATATACGGGAAGCCTGTTTGTCAGGATGTCCGATGCAGCAGTAGTGGTCATACTGGCGGCAGCAACAGGCATCATAATGGCTTTCAGCCCGATGCACAGCAAGAACAGGAAACTTGACCGGATTGAGAAGAAGCATTTCGGCAGGAAGGCAAGGGTTACAGCAATCCTGCAGCTGGCTGTGTTTTTCCTGCTGTGGTATCTGGGATATAGTGATTACGCTTATGCGGTCTATGCGAGCATCTGCATCATTGCAGTTTTTATGCTGGCAGGCAAAGTCCAGCTGTATATACAACTTCATATGGAAAAATAAAAATCCCTTCCGGAGAGTATAAGCCCGGAAGGGATTTTTTTTGCTGCGGGATATCTGCTTTATTTTTCCGCAGCACAGCCTTTTATGCACGGGAAGCCGGACCTGCTTAAAAGAAGCTCCTCACAGTCAGAGAATCCGAGCATATAGGCAAGCTCCCCATATCGGCTCCCGTTTGCAGTCTGTGCGCCGACATAACGGTCAATGAGCAGCATGGCATCCCTCGGCAGGTGCATGGCCTCCAGCTTTGCACAGTAATCCGAAGCCTCATCTTTTGCGGCAAGGTACACGGCATCCTTTTCCACGATTTCACCAAGCACGCCGTCCATGCGTACCGACATCAGTTGTTCCAGTATGGAATCTTTCTCCATGAAATCCCTCCTTCCGTGGTGTTGTATCTTAACTCTGAATCCGTGGTCTGGCAACAAATATCTACAACTTTTTACAGCTGCCGTAAGACTTGTTACACATTTATTGAACCGTGTTTTCCTTACAGGTATAGTTTCACGGGTAAGGGAAATAGGGGAGAAAAATTGACAAAACCACAAAAGGGAAGAGAAGTTTATGCATTGGGCAGACGGGTGCATTTGGACATGCCATACAGGGCATGGGAAATGCACCCGCCTTTTTGTGTCCGCAGATTCAGGTACTGTGTAAGAGGACCGCCTGTGTCCTTCATTTCAAAAAAAGAAATGGAGGACACAGAAATGTCAGAATGGATAANGATAAGGATAAAGGNTTTTTATAAAGATGCTGTTGGGGAAACGGAGTATGCCTATGTTNCCNATGAGGTGTANGAGGCGCTGGCGGATACGTTCCGCAGGGAGGNCCATGCGGAAGAGATGCGGGATCTGCGCCACACCACGGCAGACGGATATACGGAAGGTGAGACGGAAGAACTGATGATGGAACAGGGCGAGACACTGGAGGATGCGGTCATCCGCCGGATGGAGCTGGAAACCTTGCAGGAAGCGATGCAGTCACTTACGGAAGTACAAAAGGAGCGGCTGCATCTGTATTTTTTTTGTGGTCTGACTTTCCGCCAGATAGGGGACAAATTAGGAGTCAGTGATAAGTCGGTCAGGGAGAGCGTAGAGGCATCTTTGAAAAAAATTAAAAAATTTTTCAATTAGTACCCTCTCAAAACGCGTTTTAGTGTGAGTACCTTATGAGAGGACTTTTTCCGGACAGATGGTCTCTTTCGGAAAAGCCTCCATATGGGAACATTGACAAATGCCGGAAGCTGTGCTTCCGAGAGCATGCACAGGGATCACGGTGTGCCATGCCAGCCATATCCAGCAGTCCAGATACATTAGCCATTTAAGGAGCCGTAACCGGGGCGCAGTGACACTCCTGCAACCATCTGTTGGTTGTAAAAAAGATCGTATCTAAGGAGCCGAGCGGGAAAGCCGGGGTACAGCCTGTCCGTGGTGGGCAGGTGCGAGGATGGAAATGGCCTATAATGATACTCCTTGAGATTAGCCAGCACGCAGTGGTGGAGGTGAGATTCCTGTGATGTCTGCAGAACCGGCAGACAGTCCGGACTGTTGCCCAAGGGATGCCATAAGGCAGGGAAGTGAAATTTCTTATTTTCCGCTTTTCTGTCTTTGCGGCATTCCGGCTCCGGGGAGTAGTGTCGAATAGGAGCAGTCATTTTTTAGAAGTGAAGGATTATGGCAGTAAGACTTAATCACAGAAACCATGCGGCGGAGGGAGTGACTTCCGCCGCATTCTTGTGGGATTAAGCAAAAGCAAGATNTATATGNCAGGGAGAAAAATACGTTGAGAATTGCAGTATATGGAAGAGTAAACATTCCTGAGCAGTGAGGAGGAGAAATGAACAGAGAAAAGAAAAAGGCACTAAACAAAGAAAGCGTAAAAATGATGGAAAGAATTTTTGATGCGGAGAGGATTGGGTACGCATACCTGTATCCGAATGATGGAGGGGTAAGGCAGGAGAGCGTCCTTGCCACGACACCGGAAAATCTGGCAAATTATGTAGGGAGCCATTTTTATGATGCGGAGAAGATGGTGATTACGGATATGTGTGACCGCCTGATACTGGATACATATGGAGGATTTATCAACCAGTGTCCGGACCAGAACCTGTGCAGGGAGATCAACCAGCATCTTGTACCGATTCAAATGGGGGATAAAGAAGCAGGGGAAATCCTGATTGTCAGCAGGGACGCAGCGGAGGCATATTTCGCAATGGAAGATGAGGCTGTTGGTATGGCAGAATGCATGATGATGTAGCTGTGTTTTTTGAAGATAAGAATTAAGGGTTCGTGAAATGGGAGGAAAAAAGGATATGAAATGGATTGCTGGAGCGGTCTGCATAGTGGCGGTGGTAATTGTTTTAGGGATGTTCATTGCAGGAGTGGCAATCACCACTGCAGGAAAATGCCAGACGGACTGACGGGGAAATGCAGGCATGGGATTTAAGAAAGGAATGCAGAAAAATGAAGACAGAAGCCAATGAGGTCATGTACAAAATGGCAGAATTCCTGTTAAAAAAGATGCAGGAGAGCGGACTGATAAGTGAGGAGGAACGGGAAAAAATCAGTGTTTTGAACATCGAGACTTTTTCTCCGGAATTAGCAAAAGTATATCTGTAAAAACACTAGCTATGCTCGGACTTGTGTGGTAGTGTATGTTGCTGACAAGGACCAAACCCTTGAAAACACAAAGAAAGGAGAGAGGCACATGGCAAAGAAAGTCACAGTCCTCGGTGCGGCACAGGGCATGAAAAGCCTGACGGAAAGACCAAAGCTGAGAGTGTGCGGATATGCCAGAGTCAGCACGGGAAGCAAGGCACAGGCGGAATCCTATGCCACACAGGTAGCGTATTTTACGGAAAAGATAGAGAGCAACCCGCTGTGGGAATTTGCTGGAATGTATGCGGATGAAGCGGCTACCGGGACAAAGGTAAAGGGCAGGGATGAATTTCAGGCAATGGTCAGGGCATGTGAGGACGGGGACATTGACCTGATCCTGACGAAATCCGTCACAAGGTTTGCCCGTAACACGGTGGAGTGCATTCAAGCAATAAGGAAACTGAAGGCCCTCGGAGTCGGCATCATGTTCGAAAAAGAGAACATCAACACGCTGACGGAAAAAAGCGAGCTTCTGCTCACCATACTGTCCTCCATAGCACAGGGGGAATCGGAGGATTTTTCCGGAAACAACAGGTGGTCCATAGAGAAGCGGTTTAAGGACGGCACATATATCATCGGGACACCTGCCTACGGATACCGGAATGATGAATCTGGCAACCTTGTAATCGTCAATGAAGAAGCGGAGACAGTACGGTGGATTTTTGAGTCGTATCTGAACGGTCTCGGGGCCTATGTAATTGCGAAGGAATTAAACAAAAAAAGGATACCGACCATCCGGACAGGGGAAAAATGGCAGGACAGTACCATAAAGGAAATCCTGAAAAACCCTGTTTATGAAGGAAACCGCCTGATGCAGAGAACATACGCAGAATCACAGTTCCCTTATGTGCGCAGGACGAATACTGGACAGAGAAACCAGTATCTGATAGTAGATGCACATCCGCCGGTCATCACCCATGAGGAAGCAGAGGCGGTAAGGGACATCATGGAGTACCGATACCGGACGCTGAACATGGATGGGGAGAAATACAAAAACAGGTATTTATTTTCAAGTCTTATCACATGCGGCGTATGCGGCAGCCACCTGCGCAGGCAGAAAGTATACATAGGACAGCCGTATGAAAAGATCATATGGACCTGTAGCAGACATGTGGAGGATAAAAACGCCTGCCCCATGAAAGCGGTCCGTGAGGATATAATACAGCAGGCATTCATGGTGATGTGGAATAAGCTCTGCACCAATCAGGGAATTATTTTAGAACCCCTGTTAAAAGGTTTAATGGAGCTTTCAGCGGACATGCCTGATACGGAAGAAATGGAACAACTGGATAATGAGATACAAAATTTAAGCGAGCAGAGCCGAATCCTGAACCAAGTCATGAAGAAGGGATATATGGACTCTGCTCTTTTTATGGAGAGCAATAACACGCTCATCCGACAGCTGACGGAATGCAGGAGAAAGAAGACGCTGCTTGCAAGGAAGCAGAAACGGACAAAAGAAATTGTCAGGACACAGCAGCTTATCGGGCTGTTGGGAGAGCAGGAAGAACCGCTTAAGGAATTCGATGAAAAACTGTTTGACCTGACCGTAAAGGAAATACGGATATCGGCAGAACATGAAATCACGTTCTGCCTGCACAACGGTCTCGAACTGACAGAGAGGGAAGGGGGAAAAGAGGATGCAGTGGCACATGCCGATCGGGTATAAGGTCATAGACGGAAAAATAACCGTATATGAGGAACACCGTAAGATCGTGGAGGAAATCTTCAGGGATTACGACAGTGGGATATCCACATTGAAGATTGCCGCAGAATTGAAGGCAAGGAGAGTCTGTAACGCCCATGACAGGGTAGCGTGGACGCACGGCTCCATTGGCAGAATCTTGGAAAACCATAATTACGTCGGTACGGAATACTACCCGCAGATCATAGACAGGGAGTTGTTTGAACGGGTGCAGAAGCGCAGGGAGCAGGTGCGTGCGGAAAAAGGAAGAGGATGCCACAGACCGGGCAGGGATGAGAGAATCCTGTTCGGCGGTGTCATAACCTGCGGTGAATGCGGGGAAACCTACAGCCATATCCAGCCCCATAATAAAAATAGAAGCGGTGGAACAGCGAAGTGGAAATGCAAAAATTATATCTACCAGAACCACCTTTCCTGCGCAGGTGGATTTATATCGGATGCACAGGTAAAAGAGGTATGCGTCAGCGCCATCAATCAGATCATACAGGATCGGAGGCTGATAAGGCCGTCTGTATCATCTTCGGCAGAGGAAACAGTCAGCGCAGAATACAGAAAAGTGGAGCGCAGGCTTGAGCAGGCAAAAGCAGGAGAGGAGGCAGGCAGGGAGGATATCATGGCGCTTTTATATAAACGGGCGCAGGAGAGATACCGGACACTGGAAATAAAAGATACCGCATACCGCACAGAGAAAATGAAGGAAATCCTTGCAGACAGGGAAGAACTGACAGAATTTGATGAGGAGCTGTACCGGGAGCTGGTCACCCGGATCATAGTCTATAAGGACAATACGGCAGAAACGGTATTCCTGAACGGTAGCAGCGTGAAAATAGGATACCAATAAAACAGTATTCGGAAGGGAGAGAAAATGGCAGACACAGCAGAAAAGAAAAAAATATCCATGATACCTGCCAAGCCGCAGTATGACCGCAGCGTGAAGTTAGCGGAAAAACGGCTCAGGGTAGCTGCCTACTGCCGCGTCAGCACGGAACTTGAACAGCAGGAAAGCAGCTACGAGGCGCAGGTGGAATATTACACAAATAAAATAGAAGAAACTCCGAACTGGAAGAATGCGGGCATCTACGCCGATGATGGAAAGAGCGCGACCAACACCAAGAAAAGGGACGATTTCAATGCGATGGTAAAGGAGGCGCTGGATGGAAAAATCGACATGATTCTGACAAAATCGGTAAGCCGTTTTGCAAGGAACACAGTAGATGCGCTTATCACCATCCGCAAACTGAAAGAGAAAAATGTGGCGGTGGTATTCGAAAAAGAGGGTGTAAACACTTTAGACGGTACAGGGGAAATCCTGCTGACAATCCTCAGCAGTCTAGCACAGGAAGAAAGCCGCAACATCAGTGAAAATACAAGATGGGGTGTAGTAAGACGGTTTGAAAAAGGACAGGTCATAGTAAACCACAATAAGTTCATGGGCTACACCAAGAACGAAAAAGGCGAACTGGTAATCGTACCGGAGGAAGCGGAGATTGTGCGGATGATCTTCCGGCTTTATCTTGAGGGATACAGCGCCGACAAGATCAGCAAGTGTCTGGAGGAAAAAGGCATTAAGACAGCAACAGGGCTGGAGAAGTGGCATGCCACCGTGGTGATGAAAATGCTGCGGAATGAAAAGTACATGGGTGACGCCCTGCTGCAGAAGACATACACGGTGGATTTTATGACAAAGAAGAAGGTCATCAACAACGGCATTGTCCCACAGTATTATGTGGAGGATGACCATGAAGCGATCATACCGAAAGAGTTATTTTTCAGGGTGCAGGAGGAGATCATGCGGAGGTCGTCAATGTGCAAGTCGGCGGTGACCAGAAAGAAGAATCAGAAAAGCAAATATTCATCGGGATACGCACTGACAGGAATCCTGCTGTGCGGAAAATGCGGACAGGAATATCGCAGGGTGACATGGGCGAGGAACGGCAAAAAGAAGATAGTCTGGAGATGCTCGAACCGCCTGACAAATGGTGTGAAGAAATGCGGCGATTCAGAGACACTGGAAGAGGGCGCATTAAACAGGGCAGTCATGGAAGCCATCCACCGCATCACAAGAAACGAAGGAGATTTTGTGGGAGCCTTCCGGCAGAATGTCATACGGGTAATCGGCAGCTACGGAAAGGAACAGCAGCCAGATGAATACAGTGATCAGATAAAAGCCAAACAGGAAGAGATGGTGGCACTGATCGCGGAGAATGCAAAGGCGGGCGCCTACACACAGGAGTTTGATGAATGCTACCGCAGGATTGCGGAAGAAATCAATACACTAAAAGAAGAACAGGCGGAAGCCCAAAAAAAGAGGAGGCTGGCAGAAAATTATGAACAGCGGGTAAAGGACATGGATGCCTTTATCAACGGAAGTACCGGTCAGATACCTGAGTTCGACAACGATCTTGTAAGAAGGCTGATTGCAAACATCAAAGTAATCTCCGCAGACAAAATACAGATACAGTTCCAGTCAGGCATCGTCATGGAACAGGAGATAAGGATTGAGTAAAGCAGGGCAGGGATGACAACTGAATATGAATATGTGATTCCTGCCGGTCTGCGGCAAGAATAAAATGCCCGAAGGGATCGGGCGTTTTATTCTTGGCGTAAGTAGCAGAGTGATGGAATTGAGGTGAAGTTATAAATTTTATAATAGGATTATTGCTGAAACATGTCATTTTTGCGGTTGCGTTTTTTGATCGGTGGTATTATGCATTGTTTTTTCGATAAGTAGAGTGGAGAAAAGGAGCAGGATTTGTTATCGCGTATAATCTTAGAAAAAGTAGTTTGTAGACAGGAAAGAGTATTTAACTACAAAAAATGATTGACAAGTTTTGCATGGCAGGTTAAGATTTAGAAAAATACCAATAAGAATACATTCCAATATCTACGAAAGATAAGGCATAGAAGTATATGCGGAGCAGATGTAGATTTTGGAATTTTTTATTTGTTAGCATGAGCTAATAGTGATTTAGGAAAAGAGGGCAATTTTTGATGTTAATTGATATTTCGGATGTAAGTACGATTCCTGCGGAAATAAAGCAGAAAATTTGGGACAGATTTATGTCGTTGCACCCAAATACTGTTTCTAAAATCAAGGCTTGTAAGATTCAATATGATCATGATGTGACATGTGCAATTGAAGACTATGTGGGACCGAGAGTAGCATATGATTTTTATAAAATGCTTATTGATTTATTTGGACAACATGAAATAGTTTGCTATCATTCTACGAAAATATTCGATAAAGATATATTCCTGTCTGAAGGACTCAAAACAAATGAGTGGGATACATACAGAAAAAACATCATCAATATGCTGCAGATACTCGGAGTGGAGGAGAAAGAGATAACAGAAGCTGTTGGGATTATCAAAAGAAAATATGACTGGAAATATCCTTTACAGGACAGGGAGCCCCAGCTGTGTTTTTATTCCGATATCAGTCTTTTAAGTGAGGGCATGAGTGCCGGATATGAGCAGTTTTGTGAGAATATTGAAGGCGAATTGGCGAGAGATGCACTAAAGGGAGAATATCCTGACTTATATAAATATTTTAGAGAGAATGGGGAAGCATTNCTGGTAAAATTTAAAATTCCATTTTCAAACATAAAGTCATATAACCAAGATTCTATCATATTCCAATTTGTTGCCTATTATGCAGGAAAATATTTTTGGAATTATAATTACGAAATTCATTTTGATGGAAATACAGACAAAGCAATTCAGGCAGAAAATATAGTAGAATTAATACCCTATACAGTTGACAGGTACTATTTTAATGAATAGAAATTTAAATTTATTTGTAGGTGGAGGAGCAGTGAAATGGGTGAAAAAATAAAAAAACTCGGAAATGCTGAAATAGAGACATTAGCCAGAATCGTTGCGGAGTGTATGACAGGAAGCCAAATGAATGGTATTTTCCAAGAATGCGGAGTCACGGATACCAGCAATGAAAGCACAAAATGGAAAAGGATTTATTATACTTTTTTGTCACAGCAGGAACGGGACGGATCATCAAACGCTTTTCTGAATTTTATCAAGAAGAGCTTGAAGCCGGTTAGATTTATTAATGGTGAAAATGGAAACTATGAAGAAATTCTGACTCAAGTAAACAGACCATTGATGCTGCTTGGACTGCAGATGACAAATGAAGGAAAATTAATAAGGGTGGAGGCGGCGACTACAATTACGGAGGTTGAGCGGCGGACTCGAAGCCTTGTGAGTGAACTGCAAAAGAGACATATTCATCATGATGTAATAAAATGCTGTAAAGAAGAGTATCTGCAGGAAAATTATTTCCATGCGGTATTTGAAGCTGCAAAAAGCCTGTCGGAAAAAGTGAGGGAAAAGACAGGTATATTGGATGATGGATCGTCTTTATTTAATGCGGCTTTTTCAGTCAACAACCCGAAACTGGCAATAAATTCTTTACAGACATCTTCGGAAAAGAATATACAAAATGGATTGAAGGAGATGTTGAACGGAGTAACACATATGGTTAGAAATGTTACAGCTCATGAGCTGAAGATTAAATGGGTGGTAAATGAGCAGGAAGCAATTGACATACTGACAACAATTTCCTTTCTACATAAACAGCTGGATGAGTGTTTTGTTGTTCCGCAGCAAATAATATAGACATAAGGAGTGGAAGCAAGATTCAGTTGTTTTAAGAAAAAAACTAAGATATAATGTAAATGTGGTCATATACCTTTTTGTAGATGACTATATTCCGTACAAAAAGGAGGAAGACCGTGAATACAGAATTAAAAAATGCGGTAAAAGCGTCAGACACGAAAGCGCAGTATGATGAGAGTGCCAAACGGTTGTTAGGACAAAAAAGTATACTGGCACATATATTGGTAAAAACGGTAGATGAATTTAAGGGAATGAACCCCAAAGAGGTGGTTTCTTATATTGAAGGGCAGCCTTATATTAATACAGTACCGGTGGAGCCGGGACTTACCAATATCAGCAGCAAGAAAGACGGTAAGAGGGTTATTGGTTTCAATTCCGAAAATGGGGAGTTGAATGAAGGACTGGTAAGGTTTGACATTGTTTTTTATGTTCGGATGAAAGACGGGCTGTCACAGATCATCATTAATGTAGAAGCACAGAAGGATGAGCCGAAGGGCTATGAAATACTGAACAGGGCAATCTTTTATGTGAGTCGGTTGATTTCTTCTCAGAAAGAAAGAGATTTTGAAAATTCCAGCTATGATGATATAAAGCGTGTTTATTCGATATGGGTATGTATGAATATGGACGAAAACAGCATGAACCATATCCACCTTACTAATGACAATGTGATTGGTTCTTACAAGTGGAAGGGGAAAATGGATCTGCTGAACATTGTGATGATTGGATTGGCAGAGGAGCTTCCGGGGCATGATGAAAGATATGAGTTACATCGTCTGCTTGGAGCATTGCTGTCAAAGGATCTTACAATAGATGAGAAGCTAAATATAATTGGTAATGAATACGATATTCCTATTGAGGAGAATTTTAGAAAGGATGTGAGCGTTATGTGCAACTTGAGTCAGGGAATCGAGGAAAAAGGTATTGCGATTGGTGAAGCAAGGATTATTATGAGCATGCATAATAATGGTTTTACTGCAGAACAGATAGCAGCGGCCACGGATAAAGATATAAAAGATGTAGAAGTAATTATTGAGGGTAAGGAACCGGCACTTGCATGATTGAAAAACAGATAGTCGCGGGTTATTTGGAAAATTGAAATGAAAAAATGGTTGGAATAATGCCTCTAGGTCCGAACAGATCTGGGGGCTTTCTTCTGCCCATTTTGATTCCGGAAAATATATTCGGAAATGCAAAACTATGGTACAATGTCAAGTAGCAATGTGTGCCATAGTAAGGAGCAGACTTCAAATCAAATCGAAGCCAGTCTAAGGCTCGTCTAAGAATGCAGTTCTTATCTTTTCTATGGCAGGTGCATTAATGAGGGTGCAGTATGCCGTTTTTTACAGGTTCTGGAAGGAACCAGTGCGTCATTTTATGAATCCAGACTTAACGAATAAGTCATGGGTTGTGCATCTTTATTGCACACTCGTGGCATGTGGAGAGTGTTGTGTTGATGTCACTGATTGAAAAGTGAGAGCATGAAAGTGGATTAAATACAGGGATTTTCTAAAGTGAGATGTGATTTTGAATGCGCCATATTTTCGGGACTCCTCGTAAAACTGGATTGCTTTGTCCCCATGTGCGGATAGTTAAGTTGATAGAATGAAAATTGAGCATGTTGTGCAACAGGATTGATAATCACTATGTGGAGTAGATAGAATGGTTGAAATAGTCTAATTACTATGCAAAAATGTTGGTTTATGTTGATTGACTAGGTGAGGATGGAGGGATAATAAAATATGAACACAATACCTGCCGGAAAGAAAATATTTTTTAGAGAAATACTTCAAGAGCATTCAAAACAATTGATAGAAAAGGATGGAAAAACACTTACAAATCTTGGAATATCAGTAAAAGATGGTGTATTTATGCTCTCACTACTTCCTTATTTTGCGCTTTATTGTCGCTCTGCTCAGGAGTTTTTCGGAGAAGAGATTATTGATGATGATATTGATAAACAGATTAACGATTTAAGGAATGGATTAAAGATTTATTCTGGAAGATATATTAAAAGTAAAGATGCAACATTAAATTCAGATGAACAACAAAATAATGTATTTAAAAATATGCTTAGATTTAACTTCATGCAAGATTGGAATATACATTATAATCTAGGAGTGTATATTGATAGGGGAGGACATATAATAGGTGACACTCAATTTTTAAACTATTTTCTTAATATTCCGTCTGTTAATGTGGAAGAAGAAAAAAAACGGGCATATGAAATTGGAAATCTTTTGGAAAAAAGATTGCCTAAAATTTTAACCGCTAATTTGGAATTAAAAATAATCATTAAGAAAATAAAATTGATAAAATAAC
>WFLX010102141.1_pt1 | contig 15239 bp, 11 predicted proteins | sample 4967041 | NCBI WGS metagenome assembly WFLX01 (sample SAMN12857096, study PRJNA449069) | gut metagenome | isolation source: stool from male and female vole | host: Microtus ochrogaster | place: USA:Florida | collected 2017 | reverse complement strand
CTCAATGTAATCGCTTTCGNAAATCTCNGCGAAGATATCCTTGAANCGGTGGNCGTANGTTTTCGAAATAGTGTCCTTCGCGCCCAGCCACATGGGGATTTTATTTTCCAGCGCGTAGTTGAAGCAGCTGCGCGCAAACGCCTCTATGGACGCGTCCAGATTGTGCACACCCTGCACTATGCCGTCGCCCTTGAAGGAATGAATGAGCTTGCGCTCTACCTCCCTGCCGTCCTTATCGCAAATCAACAGATACGCCTGCTGCCCTTCTTTCGCCTTGCTTTCGACCGAGTTATATATGTCGCCGTAAGCGTGACGGGCAAGCACGATGGGCTTTTTCCAACCGGGAACGTATGGCGTTATGCCGCGTGCAAGAATGGGCGCGCGGAAAACCGTGCCGTCGAGTATGCGGCGAATCGTGCCGTTGGGGCTCTTCCACATCTGCTTCAGGCCGTACTCTTCCACCCTCTGCGCGTTGGGGGTTATGGTCGCGCACTTGACCGCAACGCCGTACTTCTTGGTTGCCAGCGCGCTCTCCTCGGTAACCTTGTCGTCCGTCCTGTCCCTTTCGGGCAGACCGAGGTCGTAATATTCAGTCTTTAAATCGACGTAGGGCTTAATTAAAATTTCCTTTATCCACTTCCACAGAACGCGGGTCATTTCGTCGCCGTCCATCTCGACGAGGGGCGTGGTCATTCGTATTTTAGCCATATGGTATTCCTTGAAAATTTATTTCCTACATTCTACTATAAAACGCCCCCGTCTTGCAAGCGTTTAAAGCGCTTACTTTTTGATATTGGTCGCCGCCGTTACGTCGTTGAGTATTCCCGTGGATATTATGCGTTTATTTTTGCGCGCGGCAAAATCGGTTTTTGCCTGTTCGATAACGCCGCTAAGCACCCTGTAAAAGTCGGCGAAGCTTTCCGACAGCAGGTATTGCGAAAGCGACCCCGGCACGGTGTTTATCTCGCTTATATAAATTTCGCCGCCGCTGATTATGTAATCGAAGCGCACCACACCGCGCATATTCAGCGCCGTATAGACGCGCGCCGTTTCCTTTCTTATGGATATTGCAACGTCCTCGTCCAGCGGCGCGGGGAACAGCCGCCTGCCGCCCCCGCAATACTTGTCGTCGTAGGACAGCACCTCGCCCGCAGAAGCCACCTCCTCGCACGGCGAGGTTATTACCTTTCCGTCCGAAAGGTAAGCCGCGCAGTTTATCTCCCTGCGCCCGCTTAAATATTCCTCGCACAGCACGCCGTCGTCCAGCTCGAACGCCGTTTCCAGCGCGTCTGCAAGCTCCTCGTCGTCCTCGCACTTGGCTATGCCAATGCTTGAACCGAGGGTTGCGGGCTTGACGATTACGGGGTATCCCACGGCGTTTGCGCCCTCGATTGCCCCCTTAATATCCCGCGAATAGAAGAATTTTGCCGTCTTTGCGCCCAGACTTTGCAGAACGAGCTTGGTATAATACTTATCCATAAACGCCGCGCTTTNNAACAGCCCCGCGGAGGCAAAGGGTATGCCGAGCATTGCGCANANNCCCGCAAGACCGCCCCCTTCGCCCGCGCCGCCGTGACAGCANTTCAGCACCGCNCCCACCTCCGCCGCGCGCTTGGGCTTGCCGNTTTTATTGAACAGCACCNCCGCGCCGACGGCAAAGCCGCACNNNGCANATTGCGCGTANCCCTGCTTTTTGTAGACGGAAATATCNGCAAGCCCCTCGTCCGCGCGCATAACGCCGNCGTNGNCTANNTACACNGGCAGAACNCTTTTNCCTCCCTTTTTCAGAACGTTGCACGCCATTGTGCCGGTAATTACGGAAACCTCGTTTTCGCTGGAAACGCCGCCGAAAACCACGGCAACGTCGTAACTTTTTTCAGTCATAAAATTATCACCTCGGAAAAATAAAAAACACCAAAGCCTTTAAGCTTTGGTGAAATCAAAATTATTATATAAATCAGTTGTAGATTTCGGGTAAATCATTCAAAAATAAAACGGTATCACCCTTTTGAATTATATCCTTAATTACGTCCTGAGCCGCCGCAAGCGAGGGAACCTGAGTAAGCTTTTCCTGCTCGCCGCCCGCGTCCAGATAGCCCTGCTTTACCGCGCCGACCAGCGTTTCGCCGACTAAGATTACTTGGTCAAGACCGACCAGCTCCGCGCCCAGCGCCGCGTTTTCGCTCTCCTCCAGAATGCCCAGTTCGACGAGCCCCGGAGTGACGACTATCTTTTTGCCGCCGAACGAGCGAAGCACCTCNACCGCCGCCNTTGCGCCGACCACGTTNGANTTNTANCCGTCGTCCAGAATATTCACGCCGTTGCTTTCGATAAGCTGCAACCTGTGTTCGATAAATTCAAGCTCCGCTATCGCCTCCGCAATATCGTCCGTCGAAACGCCCAGAGCGTAAGCGGCTTGCGCGCACAGCCCTATATTGTTTGCGCAGTGCGCACCCAAAAGTTTGGTCTTTACGCGGCGCTTATCACTGCCGAGCGTCAGCGTAAATTCAGTGCCCGTGCAGTCGGCTGCGACGTCGGAAACGCAGTCGCACGACGCTTTATCACCGTCGATATCCTTGAACAAACCGAAACAGTCCGCCGCAATAAAGCAAGTCTTTTTGCTGCCCGAAATAATTTCGCCCTTGGTCTTTACGACGTTTTCAATGGTCTTAAAGCTTTCAAGGTGCTGGGGGCAGATGCCCGTAATAAGCGAATAGTCGGGGCTGCACAACCTGCACAGTTCGGCAATATCCCCCTGCCTGCGCGCACCCATTTCGGCGATAAAAATATCGTACTCCCCCAGGTCCGCGCCGTTGACCGTTCTTGCAATGCCCAGCGGCGTATTGAATGACGACGGGGTGGACAGCACCCTGTACTTTTTGGAAAGCAACGCAAGCAAAACGTTTTTCGCGCTCGTCTTGCCGAAGCTGCCCGTTATACCGACCACGGTTATTTCCGCCGCCGCAAGCTTAGCCCTCGCCTTCTTCACGTAGGAATTATTTATTGGCGCTTCCCATATCAGCGTTATTAAATTTGCAAGGCAGATTATGGGAAGAATTGCAAGCGGAAACGCGGCAAGCGCGCAATATTTAAGCGTTGCAAACAGCCTTGCGCCCCACGCGTATTCGGCAAAGTTCAGAAGCGTGACGGCAAGATAGACGAGTATTGCGTATATCAGCCACAGCGTGATAAACAGTCTTTTGAAGCGCGGCGTAAGCGTTGCGTTGCCCTTTATTGCGCGGCGCGCCTCGGCAAACAGATAGAGAACGAAAAATATAAGATACGCCGCAAGCCCGATGACCGCCGACCAGTGCGCGCCCGCAAACCCGAAGCACAGCGATATTACCGCGCAGGCAAGCGCGGTTGCAATTGCAAGCAGGCAAAAGCGCGCCTGCGTTAAATTGCTTTTGCGGCGCGACCAGCTTAAAAGCTTTGCGCCCTTATAGCCGAAGCCCTGCAATATGCCGAGCGGCTTGAAGCTTATTACGCTTAAAAAGCACGCAAAGACGAGCGCAATCAGAACGCACTCCAAAGTTGTCTGCCAATCTATAAATATCCACATAATAAGCACCCTTAATTTTCCGAACGCCCGTTCAAAAAGTCAAGCATCAGGCGGTTGAATTCGGCGTGGTTTTCGCTGAAACAGAAGTGACCGCCTTTTATAATTTCAAGTCCGCTTCTCTCTATAAGCGAATGGAAAATTGCGCCCTCCTCGTCGGGCGGCGTAACCTTATCGGCTGCGCCGTAAATGAGAAGGGTTTTATTTTTAATGCACCGCGCGCAGCCGCGCAAATCCTCGTTGACTATTTTTTTATAGCTCTCCTTCATAAGCGGCGAAAGAGAGCGGTATTCCTCGCTGCCGAAGTGCTTTTCGGCGTAGCGCGGAAAGAACTTTTTTATGCACCTGTAACGCTTTACCTGCCGTATATACGCGTCCGAACGGGGTTTTACCAGCCCCGCGCCGCCCGTAATAATCAGTTTATCCGCACACGACTGGTCGGAAGCAAGCAGCTTTAACGCCACCCTTGCGCCGAACGAATGGGCTATAATATCCGCGCCATTTATATCCGCCGCGGCGATAAAGTGTTTAAGCCATTCGGCGTAATCGCCCACCGACCACGCGCTCTTTATGGGCGCGCTTGCGCCGAACGCGGGCATATCGGGGGCGACGGCAAGTCTGCCGTTTTTCGCCAGCTTTTCAATCTGATAATAAAAACTCTGTCTGTTGGAAAGGTAGCCGTGCAGCAACAGCACGGGCTTGCCCTTACCCGCTTTGGTAACGCTTACGTACGCGCCGTCAAGTAAAATGGGACTTTACCCCTCTATGGATTACTCGCGATCGATTACCTTCTGCATTACCAGACAGTCCTCACCGTCCGAATAGTATCTGGTCCGCGCGTAAACGCCGACGAACCCGCACGAGAGATACAGCCGCATCGCACCCGAATTGGAAACGCGGACTTCAAGAAAAATTTTCTCCGCGCCCCTATCCTTCGCGTCGGCAATAAGCCCGTTAATAATAGCCTTGCCCACGCCGCTGTTTCTGTACTCCTCGGCAACCAGAACGTTTTCAAGGTCGCAGCTCTCGCACGCGGTACAGGTGCAGCCGTAGCCTATAACCGCGCCGTCCTCCTCCGCAACCAGCATACAGTACGCGGGGTTTTCGAACGCCGATGCGATGGTGCCGTAGCTCCAGCTCTCGCCCTTAAAGCATTCCTTTTCGAGTTCGGAAACGCTCAATATATCTTCGTACTTACACTTGCGTACCGTCATACCAAACCAAGGCGCGCCGCGCGCTCCTCCTCCGCCTGAGGCTTTTTGACGTACAGCGCCGTAATATCGCCGTCGTCCGCGCACGTCGCTTCCACGGCGGTGCAAAGACAATCCTTAGCCTCCAATTTGGTGTACTTGGGCAAAGGCAGCTCCTCGAAGCCGTACACGGGGCGTCCCTTTTCCACGAGCTTTTCGCGGGATATAAAGCAGGGTTGCAGGTTGCATACGCCGTGCGTGTTGTAGCCGCAGACGTAATAATTTCCGTGAGCTGCGTCAACGGCGACGAGATAATCGCAATCGCTGTTGACATTATATGAGATAAGCTCGAACGCGGTTACACCAACCGCTCTCTTGCCGAGCGCGGTCGCATACCCCTTAATGCAGGATACGCCTATCCTTATGCCAGTAAACGAACCCGGTCCCGTGACCGCGGCGAAATAATCGCACTCCGCAGGGGTGAGCCCGACCTCGTCCAGCGCCTTGTCGATTTGGTCCATAAGCACTACCGAATGATTCATCGCGCAGTCGGCAAGGTGGCTTACCACCTTTTTTTCGCCCTTGCACGCAACCACCGTAAGATAGCGCGAGGACGTGTCCACCGCCAGATAGTTATTCACAGATTATCTCCCTGTTGGAAGGGCTTATCTTTCTGATAGTCACCTTTTTGCAGTTTTCGGGAAGCACGTCCGCAATGTTTTCCGACCACTCGATAACGCACACGCCCGTGCCCTGAAAATAGTCAGTCAGCCCCAGCCTCTCCGCTTCCGCGCCGTTTTTAAGGCGGTAGCAATCGTAGTGGTAAAGCTTTCCGTCGTAATCGTTCATATAGGCGTAGGTGGGACTTAAAATTTCGTCCTTGATTCCCAGCCCCTGCGCTATACCCTTGCAGAACGTGGTCTTACCCGCGCCCAGTCCGCCTTCCAGCAAAACGACGTCGCCGCCGCTAAGCGTAGCCGCATATTTCTTTGCAAACTCGATGGTAGCCTGCTCGCTACCCGTTAAATAAATAGCCATACGGATACATTATACACCCGTACGGCTAACTTTGGCAATAGATTTATTCAAACAATTTTTTACCGCAGACGGCAGAGCGTTTACTTCGCGGTCAGAAAATATCTCAGCAGGACGCCCGCGACAAGCAGCACGCACACCGCGGCTACGACGATTATCGTAATAACCGTGCGCTTGTCCAATTTCTTGGCGCCTTCCCCCTCTTCGCCGTCAAGCTTGGCCGGCGTAAGCTTATCGTTAAGCTTGTTGATAAGCCGCGAAATATGCTTGTACACGGGCAGGGTGACGACCACGGCGATTATGCACCGCATCAGGTTGAAGGGCAGCACCGAGCACCACAGATAAAAATTGTACAAGGTCGCATGCGTGCTACCCTCGCCGAACAGCGCCTTCATAGTTCTGACGAGCGGGTCCCAGCTGCCCTTGAAAAACAGCTGGCGGTAAAAAGGCACCAACACCAGCCAGTTTGCCAGAATGCTCATCGCCGTCGAGCAGAGCGTTCCCACCGCCATTGCCACAAGCGCGCCCTTGAACGTGCGCATTTTTTTGTAAATAAGCCCCGACGGAACGACGAACGCAATGCCTATCACGAGGTCGGCAAGCTCGCCGACGAACACCGTCGACGTGCCCTTGATTATCAGCTTGATAAGTATTTTTACAAAGACGATAATCGCGCCCGAAACCGGACCAAGCGCAAACGTTCCTATCAGCGCGGGGATATCCGAAAAGTTGAGCTCCAGCCAGAACGGAAACGCCGCCGCAATGGGAAACCCGAACACGTACAGCAAGCCCGCAAGGGTAGCAAACATTGCAATAACCGCCACTCTGGTCGCGCTGAAATAGCTTTTTTTAGTCTTGTCCATAACCACTCCTTTGCGCACAAAAATTGCGCCCCGAATAAGCTTCGGAGCGCAAAGACACGATAATATACCGCAGTTAAATTCTTTTATCATCCGGACTGTACCGTCGGTATCGGAATTTCGCCGATTCGGGGACGGGCGTTTGCACCCGTCCTTAGTGGACTTTTACCACCGGTGGGGAATTTCACCCCGCCCCAAAGAATATTCATTTAATTTGTAGTTACATTATAGTAGACTTAAAACGCCTTGTCAAGCGCTTTATATATCCTTCTTTTCCTCGTCGCCGAAATCCATATCCGTTACGGGGTCGGCTGGCTTATAAAAGCCGCCCACGTCGAATACCCTGCCGTCGTCCACGGGCATGGGAGCCACCACGTTGCGCACCACCGTCCTTACGGGAGCCGCCGCCTGCGCGTTCTGCACGGGCTTTTTGGTCGTGTCAATCTTGGTAGTGGTCACGGTGGTCATAACCGCGTCGGGAGGAACCTGCGTTGTAGCGGGCGCCGCATTGCCTTCGGGTGTTGCAGGTGCGGGTTGCGCCGCTCCCTTTTCCCTGCTGTCAAGCACCTTTTCCATTGCCGCCGTAACGATTTCAACCAGCGTTGCCGCCGTCAGACCGCCGCCGATATCCTGTGCGCCGCCGCGCTTTAACTCGATAATATCGTCGCGCATTGCCGCCTGCCCGGCTTTGATTTCCGCAAGCTCCCTTGCCGTCTGCGCCGCCTTCATAGCGGCAAGCTCGGTTTCGATTCTGGTCATCTGCGCGCTGTCTGCAGAGCCGCCCGTAACCATAGGCTGCCCGCCCGTCTGCGGCATCGGACCACCCATCATCTGTGGCATTTGCGGCATCATCTGAGGCTGAGCCATACGAGCCGCCATACGCTCCTCGCGTTCCTCGCGACGGCGTTCGTCCTCGCGCTGTCTGCGCTCCTCTTCTCTGCGCTCGCGTTCTTCTTCCTTGCGCTCGCGCTCCGCCTTTTCCTCGGCAAGCCTGCGTTCCTCGCGCTCACGCTTTTTCTTGGAAGAGCGCACCGCAAGTGCGATTATTAGAATGAGAAGAATTAACGCAACGACTGCAATTACTATCCACAGCCAGTTTGCCTTTACGACCGCCAGCACCTTTTCGAAGCCCGTAAGCTCCTTTGCAGGCGTAGTATAGCTGAACGATTTAACCGCGTACTGCGCCGCGCTCGCGTCAAGCTCGAAGTTTTCGGTGTCAAGTAATTCAGCCTTAACGAAATACTGAGTTTCGTAAGCCAAGTCAGCCGCCGCGATTTCTTCGGTGCAAGCCTCGTCCTTATAGTACTTCAAAGTTACTACGTCCGCAAATGCGCCGATAAAGCTTTCACTTGCGAATACGGGCAAACCGCCCTCGGTCTTGGTTGCAGTCAGAACTGCCTTAGAAATGTTCCAGTCAACTGCCGCTTCGTTGGCGTTAAGTATCACTTCGGTTTCGCCGTCGAATACTACCGCAGCAAAAACGGTTTTCTTAAACGTCGTAGCCGTAGCCCAATCGTAGTTTTCGGGGTCGTTAAGTGCAAATACCGCCTTGTACGAACCAACAGCCAAACCGCTTTGAAGCTTGTCGGTAACGAAAGTCATCAACGCACTATCGTAACCGTTAAAGTCGTTCACGGTCGGCTTAACCGTCACGCCCGTGTAATTCAGCCCGCCCTTGAACGTAGGCAACGCAACCTTTTCACGGTCTGCCGTAATATTCACAACCGTGGTAAATTCTTCGCCGTCGCTCGTATACTTAACGGTTATCGACTGCACGCCGAACTTGAACTTTCCGCCGTCGCGCAGACCTTCGCAAGACAGCTCGTAGTCTTCCGTCACGTTGTCGCCGCCCGTCGTATTGACGGTTACGGTCAGCACCTTTTTCAAATCGTCTAGACCATTCACCGTAGTGAACGCTTCGTTTTCGTAACCCGTTGCGGTAATGCCCGAAATACTTGCGTCGCTTATAATCAGCGTTGCCGTCTTGTCATCAATATCGTTGTAATTTTCGGTATCCTCAACCGTGAACTTTGCGGTAAACTCGTAAGTTCCGATTTCAGTAAAGGTCTTTTCGCTTTGGTTCTTTACTTCGTATTCAACCGTTACGCCGTCGGGCAACGTTCCGCCGATAGTCAGCGTGTGTTCCTTGCCGTCGTAAGCCACCTTCAATTCTTCGAACTTCACGCCCGACATATCCACGTCGGCTTTTGCAACAGACAGCGATATTTCCATATCCTGCGGCGTAGCGTGGTCGTCCTTGGAATTATCAAAGGATACCGTCACGCGGTAGTCGCCCGCACCGCTGGGCAAACCGTTTACGGGCGCATAAGTACCGTCAGACTGCATCTTTTCGTAAGTCGTAGACTTAACCGAAACGCCCGCGGGCAAATCGCCCAAAGCGATTTCGATATCGCCGCCGTCATACTTGCCGCTTGCGGTAAAGCCGTTTTCAAAGTCGCCCGAAACCTTAACGCCGCCGCCCGTACCGCTTGCCGAAACGCCGTTCATATCGTACTTGCTCTTGTCCGTAATTTCCAGCTCGGCGGTCATATCGTCGATATCTTTATAGTTTTTATTCGTATGCGTAAACTTGGCGGTAAACTTATACTTTCCCTTTTCCTTAAACGTAGTGCCGCTTTGCCCCTCGACGGAATAGGTCACCTGAATTCCCGCAGGCTTTTCAGGCAAATCGCCCTTAATTTCCAGCGTATATTCCGTGCCGTCCGCATACTGCTGCGCGCCCTTAAACGTCACGCCCGTCATATCCACTTCGGCTTGGTCGATAACCAAATCAGCCGTCAGGTCGGACTTGGAAGTCAAATCATTATAGTTCTTATCCGTGTTCTTGAACGACAAGGTAATAGTGTAAGTGCCCGCGTCCGTAAACTCGAAAGGCGTGCTTTGCTTAGTGCCGTTATAGGAGTACTCCGCTTCCACCCCCTCGGGCAAATCGCCCGTGTAGGCAATACTGTGATTATTTTCGTCGTACTCGATTTTGTTCTTGTTGCCCTCGAACTTGATTTTGCTTAAATCGTGGTCGCCCTTCTTTATGGTCACGGGATAGTCCGTTTCCGCTTCCGTATCCTTGATTTTAAAGGTGACGGAGGTCGTGTCCACGGTCAAATCGCCTTCAAGCTCCATAAGGGTTAAAATTTCGTCCGCCGTCAACTCGCCCGAGCTGCCGTCGTTCATTTCAACGTCTACGGAAATAATTTCCGCCAGAATATCACTCGCCTTTACGGGATATGTAAACTCGTCGTTGCCAAGCACGATATTCGTAATCGTCTTATAGGTCAGCTCCTCGACGTCCGAAATAGTATACTCCGCCGAATACTTGGTCTTGTTGTCGCTTGTGGTGTACTTGACTTTTAACTTGTTGCTGCCCTTGACCAGCTTGTTATTTGCATTGATTTGCAAATCGTAATCGCCGGGGTCGAGTTCCACCTTTTCGGCAATACCCACAAACTTAACCTCAACCGTCATATAGGTCTTTAAAGTAGCTGCCGAGGTGTTGGTATAGATTGTTTTGCCCTTAGTGTCGAACGATTTAATAGTTACCGACTCCACTTCGCGCGCGGCAAAAGTGAACTCCTTGCTACTTTTAATAGTGGTGTAATTGTTCTCGTTTTCGGGCGTAAAAGTCCAAGTATAATTCTTAGTACCCGATTGCGGGTGTTGCCCGTCGTCCCACTTGATTGTACCCGGCGTGCCGCCCGCTTTCTGCGATATTGCAGGTAGCTCGTCGGGAACGTAAGTCGGCGCGTTGGCGTATTGCGGCACTATGGAAGATTCCGCCTGTGCAACGGATATAGTAAACGACTTATTTGACGTACTGCCGTCGCTCCACGTTAAACCGCTTGCCAGCTTAAACGTTACTTTGTAAGAACCCGCGTCCTTTATTGCGGCAGTCGTAACGTTTGTCTTATTACCCTTTATCGGCGTATACTCAACCGAATCAACGCTCATATACGGTGTATCGCCGTAAATATCGGAATTCCACCAGGAGGGTCTGTCACCTTCCTGCAAATCGCTTATCCACTTGCTTGCATCGTTGAATTTTCCCGCATTGAAGTCAGCGGGCGTATCGATACCGCCGTCCGCGGGATACGTGCAGTAAATATTTTCGGTTGCGTTTGCGCTTGTTGCCGAAGTGTAAAGTACGGTTAAGTTATGCGTGGAAAGCGAAACGTTGTCGGGCAGTTTTAAAGTCGTCGCCGCCTGCTTGGTTGCGGAGGCTGTGGAACTCATTGCAACGGCTGCCTGATAGTCAACCTCTCCGCCCTCCGCCGACTTGGGCGAAAGAAGCACCAGCAAATTGCCTCCCGTTTCACCCGTTGGATTGTTGTAGGTGATGCTGAGGTTTCCGTTATCTTCCTTTACGTTTCCCTTGGCAGAGCTTGAAAACGTACTGAAATTAGTATCTTTAACGTAAATTTTATACGTAGGCGTAGTCTGCNTAGTTGNAAGCTTAACGAAACCGCTTCCCGCAGNGGGCGTTGCCGTAGTTACGTACNCTAATNTCNTANCGNCCNGNACGCGAACGCGGGGCGAACGCCTTGAACGGCAAGCGCACCCGTACCCTCCACAGAATAAAGTGAAGCCGTTATTTCACCGTTTGCATTCACATAGAAAGCTCCGTTTTCCCAGGAATCAAATACCTTTGCAGACATTCTCAGCCAATATGAACCACTGCCCGTCGGCTTGAATTGTGCATATTTTACTTCACCTTCATGAATACTAGGATAACCGTATTTATAGCCCTTGGAAGCATAATTGGAAGCATAAGTAGAACCGAGTTTATCGAGATACGTTTTACCGCTTGCATCAACGAATCCGTAAGTCTTGTTTACTATATCGTCGTAATCCAAGGGGAACAGCTTGTCGCCCTTTGTCGTTTCGGCTATTCCGTTTGCAACGCTGTAATTCACGCTGAAATTGGGGTCGGCAGTTTTCCCCGTCTTAGTGTTTATACTCTTTCCTGCAATATTAGTTGTAAGGTATAGTATGTTTTTACTTGTAATTATCGACGCATCACTGGTATATAAGTCGTTACCGACAGTTCTCATCCACGGGTTGACCTTCGGGTCTTCGAACCAAGCCGATCTTGTAAAATGCGAGTCGTGCGTAACGATATCCTTTGCCGTCATTACAAGGTCATCGTTAAGCCCCGCAAACAGCGTAGATGCATAAGCACTGCTTTCAGTCATATAACTTGTTACCGCACTCACATCACAGTCAGCATTGGGTTTAATGTAATAGCCGCCGTTAAGAAGGGCACGGAGCTTACTGGTACCGTAATAGTCACCCCCATACGTGGTATCGTTATATACGGTTGTTCCCAGAACGCTATCGGCAAACAATAAAAGGTTGTTTTCGCCGCTGCCGTATTTGGTATCGTTTTTTGCAAGCACGCGCCACTTTACGGGAGCATTATTGTATTTACCCAGATAGAGTGTTTCTTTCTGCGCGCCCTCGAAGCCGTTTAAGATATTCGCGCCGCCGCTCAGGTTGAGATATGCACCGTTGGACTTGACCGTTGCCGCGCCGTATACCCTGTTATTTGAAAATGAAAAAACTGCGCCGACACATAGTGCGACACAGAATACGGGCGTGAATATATAAAGCAAAGCTTTCTTTAAACTTTGCTTACTTCTTAAAAGTGCTTGCCCCCCCCCCAGTCGTCATTTTGAACATCTTCATAATATTTCTCCTTAATTGAGTGTATGGATTATATCATATAGAAATGAAAATTTCAATACTTTTCGTCAAAAAAGTTTAAAATAGTGTAAAAAATTACACCAACCACAACATCTTGTGGTTGGTGCTACGTTTTGCCGTGATAAATATTATCTAATGCAGTCCGCATACAGGGGGAAAGCCTTGCAAAGCTTGGCAACCTCCTCGGTNACGTGCGCGTACGCCTGCTCCTTCTTNTCNATNATNTCGGCGATAAGCTGNGCAATCTTTCTTGCCTCCGGCTCCTTCATACCCCTTGAAGTCATTGCGGGGGTGCCTATTCTTATGCCGCTGGTCACGAAAGGCTTTTGCGTGTCGAAGGGTATCGCGTTTTTGTTGACGGTGATATGCACNTCGTCAAGCATATGCTCCAGCTCCTTGCCCGTCATACCCTTGTCGGTCAGGTTGAGCAAAATAAGGTGGTTGTCCGTGCCGCCCGAAACCATTTTTACGCCNAGCTTGGTGAATTCGTCCGCCATTGCCGCCGCGTTTTTNACNATNTGCTTNTGATATTCCTTNAATTCGGGCTGCAACGCCTCCTTAAACGCAACCGCCTTTGCCGCGATTATATGCATTAAGGGACCGCCCTGTATGCCGGGGAACACGGCTTTATCTATCGCCTTGCCGTACTCNTCCNTGCACATTATTACGCCGCCGCGCGGNCCGNGCAGGGNCTTGTGCGTGGTGGTGGNTACGAAATCCGCATACGGCACGGGCGAGGGGTGAAGCCCNGCCGCAACCAAGCCCGCAATGTGCGCGATGTCAACCATCATAAGCGCGCCCACCTTGTCGCANATTGCGCGTATGCGCTTGAAGTCGATTACGCGGGGGTACGCGCTTGCGCCCGAAACTATCATTTTGGGCTTGCACTCCACCGCTATTTTTTCCATTTCGTCGTAGTCGATTACCTGCTTATCCTCGCTTACGCCGTAGGGCACAATGTTAAAATATTTGCCCGAAATGTTGACGGGCGAGCCGTGCGAAAGGTGACCGCCGTGCGCGAGGTTCATACCCATAACCGTGTCGCCGGGCTGAAGCATTGCAAAGAACACCGCAAGGTTTGCGCTTGCGCCCGAATGGGGCTGAACGTTGCAATATTCGCAACCGAAAATTTGCTTGATGCGGTCGCGCGCCAAATCCTCGGCAATATCCACGAACTGGCAACCGCCGTAATAGCGGTGAGCGGGATAGCCCTCCGCATACTTGTTGGTAAGGTGGCTGCCCGCCGCCGCAAGCACCGCGGGGGATACGAAGTTTTCGCTGGCAATAAGCTCGATATTGCCCTGCTGACGGGCAAGCTCGAGTTTTAACGCCTCGGCTACTTCGGGGTCGGTTTGTTCGATTAAGGATACGTCAATCATAGTTTACTCCGTTAAAAATTTATATTTATGCAATAATGATAGCATAAAATTTATAAATAATCAAATATTTGAATAAAGTTTTGCTGCGATTAAGTTAAATTTCGCGCAAGCAATTAAAGGATTTGCCTGCGGTGGCTCACCGCCCTAACCAACCGCCGTCTACCGCGAGGGTAAAGCCGTTGACGTAGTCGGAAGCCGAGCTTGCAAGGAATACCGCCGCGCCTTCGAGGTCCGCAGGGGTACCCCACCTGCCCGCGGGAATACGCGCCAGAATGTCCGCGCTGCGCTCCTCGTCCTGACGAAGCTGCTGCGTGTTGTTGGTAGCCATATAGCCGGGGGCTATCGCGTTTACGTTAATGCCCTTGGANGCCCACTCGTTGGCAAGGGTCATGGTTATGCCCTTGATTGCCGACTTNGAAGCCGTNTANGANGGCACGCGTATGCCGCCCTGATAGGAGAGCATTGAGGCAATGTTGATAATCTTGCCGCCGCTGCCCTGCTTTATAAACTGCTTTGCAACNGCCTGCGTNANGAANAACACCGTCTTTAAATTGACGTTTAAAACGCTGTCCCAGTTCTCTTCGGAAAACTCTATGGAGTCCTGCCGCTTGATTATGCCCGCGTTGTTTACGAGGATATCTATGCGCCCGTAGCGTGCAAGCGTTTTTTCGATAACTTCGGGTATAACCTCGCACGAGGATAAATCGGCGATTACGTTATAAAAATTTTCGCTGCCGATAAGCTGTTCGGTTTCNGTNGAAGGTCTGCGCGAAACGCCNACNACCTTTGCGCCCGCCTCGGCGTACGCCCTGCATATACCCTGCCCGAGCCCCGTGTTGGAGCCCGTTACGATTGCCACTTTGCCCTTTAAGCTGAAAGAATCTAAAATCATATTTTTCCCCCCGATTTTTAATTTTTCTTAAAATTTAACAACGCCGAAAAACGCAAGGGCGGATTCATTTCGCCCGTTAAGCGTTTTACGACCTCAATACAAAATCACGGCAAAGATTTTGCACAAGCAAAAGATTTGCGTGAACTATTATAATTATAGCGCAACCCCCTTAACTTTTCAAGGGGGTTGAAAAAATTTATTTATCGAATTGCACGGTTGCGCCGCTTGCTATTTTATATACCTTGCCGCGGATTTCAATCCACACGTCGATTGCCGAAGGATTGTAAACGCGCTCGCCGTCCAGCGAGAATACGAGGCGCTTATACGCCTGAATGTATTCGTAAACTCGTATATTGGTCGCGTGCCAGATATCGTCGCACTCCGCCGCGCGTTTGCCCAGATTTTCTATTACCTGCCAATTGTTATCGTCGTCGAATTCGTAGGAGTGACCCCATACGAAAAACAGCCACGGCTCGCGGTGCTTGAACTCGCCGTCGGGCGACGATTTAAAGAACTTGTCCGCAAGCTTTTCAAGCTGCCCGTCGGTGTGGTGGCAGGTGGGATTCCATTCCAGAAAATCTTGGGGAAGAGCGAATTCGAAAGTCG
>WFLX010090430.1_pt1 | contig 15243 bp, 8 predicted proteins | sample 4967041 | NCBI WGS metagenome assembly WFLX01 (sample SAMN12857096, study PRJNA449069) | gut metagenome | isolation source: stool from male and female vole | host: Microtus ochrogaster | place: USA:Florida | collected 2017 | reverse complement strand
TACCGTTGAATTGCTTCATTCTGTAATTCCGGATGCTTTTTCGGCGGTTTCTATTTCTGATATTTCAGGTTGGTTTTCTGCTTCTGGATACTCTTTATCTTAAGTGGAATTGCTGTAATTAACAATTTTTCACCGAACACTCCAACAAATATTTATGTAAACTTCGCTGACTCACCCTTGCAAAATTAAAGAAGCAAACTTTTCTGATTCACAGGATATTATTGACATTCCTGTACCATAATTATATCATAATTTATAAAAATAATCAATAACAAAATATCAAATTATAAGGAGCAGGCTACAAAACCTGCTCCCGACCATTTTTTTAGATAGTTAACCTAAGTTAACAATATTTTTATCATCAATAACCAGTATATTCCTCTCGGCACACAATTCCAAAACTTTTGGGGTCATTTTGGGGTCAAAGCTACTGTCACAGAAAAAATAAAATCCCGTAAACAACTTGTTTACGGGAAANACTTATACTATTTCACCNGCTCCACTGAAATANGTCANCTCNTTTTTTGCCTATTTTAAGGCAAAAAAGCACCATGCNAATAAAATGAGATTTATACCTCCACTCAAGATATTTGCTATGATGCTTTTCGATTTGGTTGCGGCGGCTGGATTTGAACCAACGACCTTCGGGTTATGAGAATCCAAAAATGCGTGTCATTTAGTATTGAACTAATGAAATATCTTCAAAAATAGGCGTTTTATTTCACGAAAAATGTTGTTATTTTCATTGTTTTCAGGGTAATTTCATCGTCGTAAGGGTACGGATAAGGGTATGATATTATCTTTTTATTTTACATCTTTTTCCCTCAAAAGCAACACCATACTTGATAATTTTTTTATAGCCTTCATTTATAAGACCAACTTCATACCGTCTGTCCTCAATCTGCTGTAAAGCCACATCGCACATCTGGTCAAGACTTTCACCTTTACCTACTGACTTTATTTCCAGTATAACTGCAATTTCACGAGTAAGAACATTTTTAATTACAATGTCGTTACGACCAGTACCACTTTCACGATTTGATTCAACAAGATATTCATCTGAATATTCTAATAATCCCACAAGAAAACCGTGATAGAAATTCTCATAGCCGTCATGATAACTTATACTTTTCAGTAACCACCTGTTTACTTCAAGTTCAAATATTTCAAACTCACCATTAAGAACTGCATTTAATAATACACTTTTATCAGCAATTCTTATCGACTCGTTAAACCACTGTCTGAATGTGTTTTCATAGGTAGTAATAATCTCTGTGTTAGGAATTACAGCAGTAAAATAACTGTGTATCCCCTTCTGATATATCTGAGTAGGCTTAAGATAACCAGTATGGAGAAGGAAACTCCAGATATATTCAGACTTTACATTCATATTAGTATATGTAATATCCTCATATAATGGTTTATCTATAGAACCACCGATGATGAGTGCTTCAATATCATTTTTTGTTTTCCTGTCACTTTTGATTATAAGTTCATGAATAATGCTGTTTGAACTTGTATTGACCCAATATGTCTGTGGAATATGATTCCTGTTGTTTAAAGCNAACTGAATGTATTTCAANACACTCCAGGGATTATATATTTCAGTTTCTCCAAACAAATAACCATCATACCATTNCTTTATTTCATNAAAGCAATNAGATAAATTATAATATTCCAAAANNTCTNTNACTTCANTTTCAGTAAATCCAAAATAAGATGCAAANGAATTATCAGTCACNGAGTGAACAGAAAGATTATTCAGACCTGTAAAAATGCTCTCTTTTGAAATACGCAGACAGCCGGTCAAAACACCAAATTCAAGTGAATCATTTGTTTTTAATACACTCTCAAAAACAGAACGAATCAAATCTATCATCTTATCATAAAATCCATTAAAATAAGCGTTTTCAAGAGGAACATCGTATTCATCTACAAGAACTATTACCTTTTTATTATAAACCTCATAAAGACAATCGGAGATAAGTTTTAATGCAGTTAAATATACAGTATCATCGGCTGTATCTTCCAAAATACCTTGGATTCTTTTTTTCTTTCTTCCTGAAATTGAAGCAAATTTTAAAATTTCCTGATGACGTTCAAATTCATTAGCAATTATTTCTTTGAACTGTGAAAATGATTCTTCCCATGTCGACTGTTTCATACTCTTCAAGGAAATACTGATAACAGGATATTGTTGCATATACGATTTATATTTATCCCCTGCTCCGGATATTGCAAATCCATCAAAAAGATATGAATTATCCTCTTTTGTTTTTTCAAAAAATCTTTTGAGCATACTCATGTTAAGTGTTTTTCCAAATCTTCTCGGACGGGTAAAAAGAGTAACTTTTGAACCACTGTCAAGAATATCTCTGATAAGCATTGTCTTATCAACAAAATAACAGTTCATATCAATTATCTCTTTAAAATCCTCAATTCCAACCGGAATCGGTTTAAAAACTGCCATAGTATCACCNCAAGATTTNCTATCAATTATATTATATCATATTCAAGAATAAAAAGCAAGATAAAAACAAAATTACCTCATTCAAAATATTTACTTCAAGTCGCCATTTGCCGGATTATCAAGAACNTTTCCTTTATCAGAAAAACGTGAGCCGTGGCAAGNACAGTCNCATGAATGTTCAGCGGAGTTCCATTTAAGTGCACAGCCCATATGCGGACATCTTTTAGTAGTTAGAGTAAACAAATTTTTTATGGCTTTTCCACTGTTTATAAAAAGCTGTGGCTTAATAATACTTCTTGATGGACTGAAAATATCTTCATATTCATTTCGTCTGCCCACAACCATATCGCTGAGTATCATTGCAGATACCATTGCACCAGTCATTCCCCATTTATTGAATCCGCCTGCCACATACAGATTCGGAGTATTCCGTGAATATTTCCCAATATACGGTATTCCATCAAGGCTCATGCAGTCCTGTGCCGACCAGTAATATTTCTCTTTGGCATTTGGATAATGCAACTTTACAAAGTTATGCAGTTCGTTCCAGTTTCCGCCTTTTTCACCTGTCCTGTGACCTCCGCCGCCGACAAACAGTAAATCTCCGTAATTCCTGAACGACATTCCCTTATGATTTTCATCAACATACATACCATTTATATACTGAGCATTTTCCAAAGCAATAACGTATGAACGATGCTGATATAGCTTAAGAAAATAACTTCCATGTTTATTGATAAAAGGAAAATGAGTTGTAACAATTACCTTATCAGCCCTTATTCTGCATTTATCCGTGACCGCTGTAGTACCAATCATTTCACGCACGAAGGTATTTTCATATATGTTAAGTCCGTCTACAATCGCTGAAATAAATTTAAGCGGATTAAACTGAGCCTGCTTAGGAAATTTCACTGCTCCAACAGTCTTTATCGGTATCGGCAGACTTTCACACAAATCCGCTTTATAGCCAATTCTGCTAAGTATGTTTATTTCATTTTCAAGCGTTCTTCTGTCATTTACAGAGTACACATAATTATCCTTTGTTTCATAATCACACTCAATATTACGGCACATTTCTGTATATTTATCAAAAGCTGTCTTATTTGCATTCAGATATTTCTGAGCAGTTTCCACACTGCTGCTTCTGAAAATTTTCTGATAGTTAAGTCCATACTGAAAAGTAATTTTTGACGTTGTATTACGAGTTGTACCAGAGCATATTCTGTCCTTTTCCACAAGAATATATTTTACTCCATTCTGATGCAAAAAATATGCTGTCAGTATTCCTGCAATTCCTCCACCGATAATAAGAATGTCAGTCTTTATATCTTTTTCCGGTTCAGGAAATTCCGGCAATTTTGTATTAGCATTCCATACTGATTCCATAGTGTCCTCCATCGTAAAAACGCCGTTTGTATAAATGCAAACGACGCTTAATTTTAGAATAGATTTTTATATATCCTGCAAATCTGCCGCAGGAATATCGTTCTCCATATTGTCACGTGCAAGGTCGTTGTCGATAGTCGGATATGCAGAAGATATCGGAATTTCGTGTGAGTATGATTTATTATGCCATACCTTTTGTGAAACACCTGACGTTCCTGCAATTACAGGATTCGCATGAATCTTTCCCGACTTAGCTTTTCCCTGAACCTCAGGTACAGGAAACACGTCGTTTCTTGGCTGCGTATGAGTGTATTCGGGACGCTTCATTCCTTTTTTCGCCATTTTACATCACCTCAGAATCAGTATGTGCAGAATGGCTTAAATTATTCCTGAATTATATTTTTTGTTTTTAAGCATCATAACTATACATATTTAACGTGAGTTCGATGAAAAAACGTAGAAAAAACCGCCGAAATCTGTTATAATGAGAATAACCACAAACTCAAAGCAACAGAAAGGCGGTTTTTATGGAACAAATAGCGATTTATTGTGATGCAGATGATTTTTGCAAGGCATATGAAGAGTATTGCAGAAACAAATTGTTGATGGATAAGGAGGAGGTTATACCCCGAACAAGAATGTCATTGAGTGAAATTATGACAATACTTATCATGTATCATCTATCAGGATATAAGACGTTTAAATGGTATTATACAAAACATATAATGGTACATCAAAGAAAAGATTTTCCTGACCTTGTAAGTTACAACCGGTTTGTAGAAATTATGAGATTCGCACTTGTTCCACTTATATTATACACTATAAAGGCACGTTTTGGCAAGTGTTCAGGAATATCTTTTGTTGATTCTACTCCTTTGAAAGTATGCGACAATCACAGAATATGCAGTCATCGTGTTTTCAGTGAATATGCGAAAAAAGGTAAAAGTTCTATGGGCTGGTTTTATGGTTTCAAGCTGCATCTGATTATCAACGATAAAGGTGAAATTTTGTCTTTCTGTCTTACTTCCGGCAATGTGGATGACAGAAATGAAGCTGTGATGGATTCACTGACTAAAGAAATATTTGGNAAACTGTTTGCTGANAGAGGCTATATTTCTCAGAAACNGNTTGAAAAACTTCTGCAAAAAGATATTACGATTGTCACCAGAGCAAAGANAAATATGAAAAACAAGCTGATGGATTTACATGACAGACTTATGCTCCGCAAACGTGCTGTAATTGAATCAGTTAATGATTTTCTTAAAAATATCTGTGACATAGAGCATTCCAGACATCTCAGTGTAACCAATTTCATTGTCAATTTGGTTTCTGCTCTGGCTGCTTACTCTTTTCTGCCCAAAAAGCCCTCTGTCTGTTCTTCTTCTATTATGCCAAAGGGCTTTTTATGCCTACTCGACTGATTTTGTCTGTCGAATTCNCGTTAAAAAGCAGCTTTATCAGATATGCAGTAAATACGGNTTCAACCTCATTTTTCTTCCGCCATNTTCTCCTNAACTCAATCCCATANAAAAATACTGGTATGTTTTAAANCNTAGAATANNNGCATTTCTGCGTTANNACTTNTNNNTAAACGATTCTATTCATCACGCTTTTCTATGTACTTATAGTTCTGTTTATAAGTAGAACGGCTATACTGTGCTTGCAGATACTCCGAATATCTTTCCTGTCTCTTCATATGAATTTCCAGCTTTTTTATATAATACTGCTGCTTCTCTCAAATCTTTACTTTTACTCATGCTTTTTATTATATCACACTTCATTTCTATTGTCAAATAGGATGACTATACAACTGTAATACTAAAAACAAAAAAGACTGATTTCTCAGTCTTTTTTGCTTAATGTATTGATTTGCTTATTCGTTTTCTTTGCGGCGGAAGATTTCGGAGAACTTAATAGCAATGAAACCAGCTATAGTCATCATGAGTGCTGCGAGAACGATTACGATATTTGTAAGGGAATTGTTTCCTGTCTGAGGAAGATTAACTTCACCGCTGTTTGAATCAGTACCGATACCGTTTTCAGGATTGATTTCATAAACATCAAGAATGTTATCAGAATTGTCTTTAATGGAAATCAGATACTGATTGTCTGATTTTTCAGTAATTTCAGCAGAATCAGCTGTAGTATCATCGTGCTTGCTGTTGTAATCATTTACTGACCAGTTGCAGAGTTCTTCGTCAGAAGCAATGTGATTTTTTGTTCTCATTATAGTAGTTTTTGCAGTTGTTGTAGCTTTTGTTGTAGTAGTTGTTGTAGGTTCTTCTGTAGTAGTTGTTGCAGATTCTTCTGTAGTTGTAGTTGTCGTAGCTTTTGTTGTAGTTGTTGTTGTAGGTTCTTCTGTAGTAGTTGTTGTTGTAGGTTCTTCTGTAGTAGTTGTTGTTGTGGGTTCTTCTGTAGTTGTAGTTGTCGTAGCTTTTGTTGTAGTTGTTGTTGTAGGTTCTTCTGTAGTAGTTGTTGTTGCGGGTTCTTCTGTAGTTGTAGTTGTCGTAGCTTTTGTTGTAGTTGTTGTTGTGGGTTCTTCTATAGTTGTAGTTGTCGTAGCTTTTGTTGTAGTTGTTGTTGTGGGTTCTTCTGTAGTTGTAGTTGTCGTAGCTTTTGTTGTAGTTGTTGTTGTAGGTTCTTCTGTAGTTGTTGTTGTCGTAGCTTTTGTAGTTGTTGTTGTGGTTTTTTCTGTAGTTGTAGTTGATGTTGTTGTAGGAGCTGTTGTTGTCGTTGATGTTGTTGTAGGAACCGTTGTTGTCGTAGATGTTGTTGTTGTAGATGTAGTTGTAGGAGCNGTTGTTGTNGTAGATGTAGTTGTAGGAGCNGTTGTTGTNGTAGATGTAGTTGTAGGAGCNNTTGTTGTTGTAGATGTAGTTGTAGGAGCTGTTGTTGTCGTAGATGTAGTTGTAGGAGCTGTTGTTGTCGTAGATGTAGTTGTAGGAGCTGTTGTTGTCGTAGATGTAGTTGTAGGAGCTGTTGTTGTTGTAGATGTAGTTGTAGGAGCTGTTGTTGTCGTAGATGTAGTTGTAGGAACCATTGTTGTAGATGTAGTTGTTGTAGGCTCTGCTGTTGTTGTTGAAGTGGTTGTAGGTTCTGCTGTTGTTGTTGAAGTGGTTGTAGGTTCTGCTGTTGTTGTAGATGTAGTTGTAGGAGCTGTTGTTGTCGTTGATGTTGTTGTAGCTTTAGTTGTTGTTGTCGTAGTTGGTGGAACGGTTGGTATTTCTAATATAGCTCTTGTAGTAGATGTTGTAGACACATTTGATGTAGATGTTGTTGTAGTTGTGGTTGAAAACGACCATTTTTTTTCTGCATTTTCAGCGTTTGCTGTCTTTGTAGTTCTGGTTGCTGTGCCAAGTGCTGGTGCTGTTTCTGTTGCAACTACTACTGGTGGCGTTGTTGTAACTAAAATATTGTTGATATTGTATTCTTTTTTAGNACCGTTTTTTATTTCCTCAGAACTTAATAAAGTAGAAGTTTCACCATATCCTGAAACATATTGAATGTATTTTACTTTTACTTTACTTAAATTACCGCTTACTATTCCGATGAATATTGAATTGTTATTATCAAACAGCGATTGCATTTCTTTTCGGGTAATAAAGATGTTTGCATCAGTTTTTGCGTCATTTTGTATACATTCAAATGAGCTGAATCTATTTTTAACGTCATCTCCATCTCCGAAACTAAATGTAAACTTTTCTGTAGATTCCAAAGTTATAACCACAGAAGTAATATCAGTACCAAAACCATCAGGAATATTAGGAGAATCAGTAGCAGAATCATCATCTGTCTTAATAAGGCTCTTATCGCCTTTCTCTACTTTAACAGCTCCTTCAGAAGTAATTACTAATCTTCCGTCCTCTTCATATAGTGTAGCATCGCTTCGCATCTCAGAAAGAGTAGTGACAACACCACTTCTTGTACCGTGAGCTATTCTTGTAGCAGGAATTGCCGAAAAGAGAATTAGAACCGATGTTATACCTGCTAAAAATTTCTTTAACATAACTACTACCTCCTGTAATGATATTTCAAAATCATTTCTGAATTTTTATTAAGGGATTTTTTACTTCATTTGTTCTGATTATATTTTATCATTATCCAAGTGTTTTTTGTACCATCAAAAAAAGACATTTTCCATAAAAAAACAGATAAAAAAATATCTGTGTATTCCGCAAAAAAAATCCCACCTGAATATATGAATAAACAGGCAGGATCTTTATTATTGATAAAGTGTTAAATTATGTCATGTACTGGAGGTTTGTCAGTTCTGCCAGTCTTTTTTAATTCTGTCGTCTGTGTTACTGTGAATTAGTGTCGGTTGTAACAACTTCTGTTGTGGGTTCTGTAGTAGCTTCTGTATCGTCGTACTTCTTTTCACCAGTAAGCTTGATAGGAGTATCCAGCATCTTATCCATAGGTAATACTTCTTCAAACAGTGAGTCACTTACGATACGCTGACCTGTATTCAGATTAATATCGTTTACTCTGTAAAGCTCAACCCTAACCTTTTCAGGCCAAATCAAATCGTCGAGATTATCAGGCTCAATCCAGTATACCCATGTTCCGTCTTTGACGTCTGTAATTTCTCCGCCCTTCGGAATATCTGCAAAAATAACCTGGTCTGCTGTGCCGTCCGCACCGCTCTTTGTTTTGCCGACCATATTTCCGTTCTCATCGTAGAGAATTACAACATTGTAAGAAGGATTGCCCTTGTAAGNACNTGTAAATACGATTGANCCCTTAGGAATGAAATCCTCTGCGTCTCTTCCGTATTTGTAATCTNTTGCAAGAGTACCGAATGCTACTTCTGCTCCNTCATCAACTCTGCGGAAGTCAACGTTATCGCCNGTNACGCCGAGAACATCAANTTCTGCGATTGAAATCTTCTNGCCTTTCTNGTTGANAATTTCAAGTCTTACTGCTGTTGTTTCATAAGTACTGAGGTACTTGTTGTCTGAGTTGTTGAAGTAAATAGGATAAACAGTCTTCTTTCCGTCGAATGTTCCGCTTGCAACCTCAATCCAGCCAGTGTCGTCTTCACTCTTTACATAGGCTTTGTACTCGCCTATTGAATTAGCTTTATCGCCGACTGTGTACTTCATTCCGGTAACTACAACCGACTGGTGTAAGTTCAGAATTATACTTGCATTGTTGGTCATTACCTCCGGTTCATAAACTGTTTTCGAATTATTATCAATAGCTGCTAATGCAGGTTCATGAATTGTAAGTGAGCATGGGAGGTCTTCTACCTGTTCAACGATTTTTTCTGCTTTAAGGTCTTCTGCCATTTCGTTTACGTCTTTTCCGTCTCTGTCTTTAATCTTTTTGCCGGTTTCTGTTTCTGATATGCTTACGCTCCAGTTTGTCTTGTCAAGGCTTCCGTCGTGGCTGATTTTTATCATATCCGTAGCATATGGTGCTGAACGGTAGAGGTACTGGTCGATAAGTGTAACCTTGTATGATACTGTACGGTTGTTGAATGCTGTAACTGTATCTTCAAATGTCGGGGTTTTTGTAAAGCCTATCGGAGTTTNAATAACTTTACCTCTTGNTATAGTACAGCGGNTAATCTNNTAACCGNGAATNTCTTCTTTCGGCAACACATCAATAACATTGATTGAAAGTGTAACCTTGTTTGCATTTGGACCTTCACCGACTTTTACATCAACATTGCTTATTGCTGCTGCATTTGGATTGCCATTTTCATCGGTTGTCATGTAGCTTTCACCGTTCATCGCATAAACACGTGAATCTTCGTTTGCATACATGATAGCTCTTTTTTCTTTTCCGAACTGACTTGCGTATGCGATTGTAATGTTATCCGGAGTCATACCCCAGCGTTCAAAGAATTCAAGGATATTTTTTTCTGCTGCTGCACATGCAAGACGCATAAGATTCTGTTCCGAACCGCCGTTGAGATTAAGTTCCGGACCGCCTTTATTTGGAGCTGCTGAGGGATTTCTTGAATATGTGTCCATTCTTGCATAGAAGAGGTTATTGAGAATATCCTGTGCTGTGCTGTAAGTCTTATAGTTGTAATCCTTATCGTAAGCAAGATGGAGTTGCCAGTAAAGACCGAGTTGTGTTCCCTGGTCCGCCTTGCCCTTTGTACCAGATGATACTTTCTTGAAAATATTGTCATACTTGAGTCTTGAACCCGCATTCTTATCCTGTGCCTGAGCGAGAAGTGAGAAATAGTTGTTTGTGATTTCAGCGTCTACATACTTTGAATCATTGAGATTGTGACCGATTTCGTGAGCGATTCCCCAGCCGAAGTAGTTGCCACTTATATATTTGCCGTTGCTGTCTGATGTTACACCAGGAACATTAACTAATCCGGAAGCTGTACCATACTGGATACCGATGTGATTTCCTGCTGCGTACATCGATGCACCTTCAAACATTCTCTGATAACGGATATTGAGATGCTGGTTAGAAATTTTGTTTATATCTCCATTTCCTTTAACACTGTTACCGTTATTCACACTGTCCTGGCTGGTATTCGGATTCAGACCCTTGTGCTGATAGAAAAGAGTGAGCATATTTTCCATTGCATCTATTGACNGCACAAGTTTTTCTGCNNGTGATTCAACTGAACCTTTTNCTAAGCCTGCAAGTACCTGAGCCGCAGGAATTGAATACATCATCTTGTTGCTGAGAATCTCTGTTGCACCTGCAATACAAGTATTTGCCTTATACTCGTGGTTAAGCTGTGTGTTTGGTTCGTTGGTGTCAGGGTGCTTTGCATTTGCGTGAGCGTATTCGTGTTCTTCTTTCATATCAGCAACCTGTCTCTCAAGAGCCTCTATATAGTCAGCCGCTCTTTCAAGACGTTTTATTCTGTCATTTACATAGAAAAGGTCAAGAACCGAAATCGGAGAACCGCCCGCTACACGCACTGAATAAGATTTGTTACTATTCATTGCGCCGCTGTATGAAATATAAAGCGAACCGCCTCCTTCATCATCTGCTAAAGAACTTGCTGGTATATAAATTTCATTTTCTCCTATACAAAGTTTCTGATTTTTTAATGTTAAACTGTTTGACTCTGAATTGTACTGTGTACATACGAGTTCCAGATTTGTTGCAGAACCCAGTTTATCATTATTCATATCTGAAGAACCTACATAANCCAGTNTTTTTGTAGCTGCACCAGCTGAAACACCAAGAGGTTGCCATGCATTCAGTCCGCTGTAGTTTTTTGCTATACCGCCGTTTGNTGTATTTGTGGTGATTTTGTTGTAAATCATCACAGGAGGGTTGAGGTGTGCAGCATTACGANGTAACTTTTCAGCTGCATCAAGTTCAATATTCAGAGTGCTTCTGTCAGGATTGGTTTCACCCCATCTGTCTTTTGCTGCAATTTCTTTACGGAGTTCATCAATTGTTTCCTGAGTAACGTCATCTTTCAGAACCAGATGGTATTCGTCGGCATACAGGTTCTTAATCTTTTCTCTCGTTTCGTCCTTAGTATAGAAAGCCATTTCTGCAACTGAAATGTGTCCTCTGTAGGTATCAAGACCTATCTGAAGCTTATTGGTCTTAATTGTTTGCGGTAATCTTACGAGGTAGTACTGATTACCATTTTTATCTGTAAACGTACTGTATCCACCAATATTCTTTAATGTGTAATAACCCTTCTCATCCCANTACCTTACACACGAATATGCANTTGAATTNTTNGTGTATGGATATGTAACCNCAAAAGAGCTGNATTNNTATACATCATCAAATTCAAATACAAAGCTGTCGTTACTCGGACCATTGTAGCCACCGTTGTTCCAAGGGTCTCCTGAACCAGAAGTCTTTGCATAATACGAACCCTGGTCACCGTCAACAATTGCCCATGTTGTAAGCTTAGCATCTTTTTCCCCAGCGGCTACCTTTTTTGCATTTTCTTCATCTACTCTATTGCCTACCGTACTGCCGGCACTTCCTCTGTAGACATTTACAATGTGGTTGCTTCCGATATTTCCATCCTCGTCAATGTTGATAGCACCGTATTTATGCATCTGAACAGGTATTGTCACAGTTGTTACGCCTGACTTTACATCTGAACGTTCGCTTCCGCCGTTCTTATTACAAGCTACAACAAAAACGTTGTATTCAACTTTATCCTCAAGACCTATGATAGTATAATTTGTTGTTTTGTCTAATTCAACGCATGTATAATTGGCATTTTCAAATGTTGTCTTGGTCTTTTCAAATTCTTTGGATGTGAATGACTTAGCAGCTACATTTTGAACTTCACTTCGTTTTCCGTAACAGAGAAGGTAGCTGGTAGCACTGTTTGTACGAGAAGATGACCACGAAACATTTAAAGATTTTGTACCACCTTTGACAGTAACGTAATCAGGTTTGGCAGGCACTTCTCGCGGTACAACATCAACTTTTGCAGCATCAGACCAGACACTCTTGTAATCTTCTCCTCCTGCTGACACACTGCGGACGTGTACGTAGTAGGTTGTATTTGTCTTGATTAATTTGAAGTTTCCGTGTTCCGATTGCAAGGAAAATCCGATTTTTCCGTCATTAGCTGCCATTGAATCTTTGATTTCTGTGTCTGACAATACTTTTTTTGCGATAGTTGAAGCAAAGCTTCCGTCAGGTTTTGTAGACGGACTTGAGGATACCTCGTACTCGTAAGCTCCTCCTCCTAATTGAACCGGTGACCATAACACATCAATCTTTGCATACTTATCCTCTGCTTTTGTATCCTGAGCAACAGAAACATCTGTAGGATAATCTATTGGCGGTTCCTGTACTTTGGATTCCAGACCGTTAAGAATCTTAACNTNTGCNATTTCAGCAAGATTNGAATTGTTANCTGCTGTAATCTTGAGTCTNATTTTCTTGATACNAGTCTGANTGCCNAAATNAATGCTGATATTACCGTCTTTATCAACTGAANCCGTAACAGCACTTTCCGTTTCACTGAATCCGTCTAATCCTTCAGGCTTTACAGCAACCGTAACAGTCACTCCGTTCTCATCTGAATATTCTATAAATCCTTCTGTAACCTTTCCTGTTCCATCTTTGTCTCCTGTTTTAAAACTGAATCCTTTAACNCCCTCANCATTAATAGCCATATCAAAACCAACAGGATGGTCTTTAAGTGACTGAGGATTACCATTTTCATCCGTAGCAGGTTTCAGTTTCATTGGCGGTATTTCGTTGATTTCACCACCTTCTTCGCTATTATTGGCGATTGAAGCACTAAGCAACTCTTCCAGTGTAGAACCGTCTTTTGAAACCACTGTATCTGGTAACGTCTCAACGGAATCCTGCAAAACAAAAGCTGAATATTTCTCAGACACTTCTCTTTCAAGGGTTGCTCCTGTCTCAAATCCTCTTGTATCGATAAAGCCTTTTGTAAAGTAGCTCATATCTGACATATCGATTTTTCCGTCGTGATTCAAATCAAACTTATCAAGAGGATACTTATCTGCTTTTGCTTTAGCAGTGTTCATTGCTTTTTCAGCATCGTCCATTGCTTTTTTATTTTCATTAGTCTTGTCAGATTCATACACTTTTGCAGCTTGGTTGTATTTATNGGTTGTTTCTTCAAGTCGGATATATGAANCAATAGCTACGGCAAGAAGTGNTGCATNNGAAATATCTATGGATTTATTTGCTGTATTTTCTCCATCAAAACCGTTTACATCTCCATAAACCAGAACGCCCGGATGATTTACTGTCTTCGGCTCTTCGTATATGACATCGCCGTCTGAATTCGTTTTATAGTTGCCATTCTCATCACGCATTGGTTCCAATCCGTAACTATAGTTCTTATGGAAACCAAGTGTAACTTTTACAGTACATATCATATTTTCAAGTTCTTCTGCAGGTATTTTNTGTTCAAANGCNTTAAAACCCGGAGCTTCAACTGTGACCATGTACTCACCGNTTGTGATATATTCTGTCATGACANTGGCGGATTCGCCTATTCCATCTTCGACATTAACAACAGTCGGACCATTCTCATCTGNGAGTATATCAAATCCGTCTTTATTAACGACTTTTACAGTACAGTCTATACCGCCAAATGNCATATCCATCTGATTGGAAATTTCAACTTTAATCCTGCTGAATTTCTGGTCATTTTCTACTATTACTTTCTTATCTGCATCGCCGTCTCCGACTCCTTTTGTTGTCGGCTGAGTCGTCTCAGCACTTGTTGTCGTCTCAGCACTTGTTGTCGTCTCAACACTTGTTGTCGTCCCAACATCTGATGTCGTCTCAATTTCTTCGCCTTCCGCAACGGCTGAAATGATATTGTATGAAAGTGTAGTTGCGCCGATAGCCTGTGAGAAGCTTCCCAACATTGACAATGCTGATACAAAAGCAAGTGTTCTCTTTAAACTGCGTTTCCTTTTTGAAGCTTTCATAAAATTCATCCTTTCTGATTTCGGCAATTCTTATCACTGATTCAGAGCGTCTAAGTCAAAATCAATAAATCTGCCAAATTAATTCATTGTTGCAGGAGCTTTACTATTATCCTTACCTCATCTCCTGTGCCTTTAATTATATTATACTCATTCTTTTGAAAAAGTCAATCGTTTTTTCTCTTTCGTCTTATTCGTTATGGATTTTGACTTGTTTTTATGGGATTTTTCTAATTCGCACGGAAAAAGTTAGAAAATTTCTTATAATTCTGTGCTGAACAGGTTTTAGGCAACACTGAATAGTTGCAAAAGAAGAAAATAAGTGATATAGATATGGAAAGACAAATGAGACTGGCAGAAATAAACGATGAACTCGGAGCAGCCAGAACCGGGAAAAAGAGTTTTTATAGTTATCCTGTTTTAAAACAGAATGCTAAGAATACCGAAAAATATAGTGAATAGCATCATCTAAAGAAATATTTATACGCACAAAAGTTTTTATTCTGCGATTTAGTACAAACCAATATTTTTCAATTGGATTGAGTTCAGGAGAATATGGCGGAAGAAAAACAAGGTTGAAACCATATTTACTGCATATTTGATAAAGCTGCTTTTTACGGTGAAAAGACGCATTGTCCATAACAATAGTTGTACCTTCTTCAAGACACGGCAGCAGGCACTTTTCAAACCAAAATTCAAAAAGTGCTGAATCCATTTTTGAGTTATACTGCATTGGCGCAATTATTTCATTTCCAAGTTTTGCAGCAATAATATTTGTTCTCTGAAATTTTTTCCCTGGTATTTTGCCATAAACTTTCTTCCCACGGGGTGCATATCCATATTCACGGTAAAGACATTTATCTATACCTATTTCGTCGATATATGCTGTTTTTTCTTTCGGAATATCTTTTATTTTTTCCTGATATTCCTTTACTTTTTCAGGGTCTTGTTCCCTGTAGTGGCATGTCTTTTTTTTCGTGTTATTCCAAGTCTTTTATA
>WFLX010198845.1_pt1 | contig 15244 bp, 11 predicted proteins | sample 4967041 | NCBI WGS metagenome assembly WFLX01 (sample SAMN12857096, study PRJNA449069) | gut metagenome | isolation source: stool from male and female vole | host: Microtus ochrogaster | place: USA:Florida | collected 2017 | reverse complement strand
ATCTGGGAAAGGACGGTTATCTGATAGAACAGCATAGACCGGAAGATTTTCCTATAGAGCAGACGGATAAGAAGATTTCGTTGTTAAAGGCTTTGGTAGAAGAGTGGGATGCTAAGGTCATGCTAGTTCCCACGGCGGATAATATCCTGACGGACAAGCTGCCTGACAATGCCGCTTATTTTGATGAGGAGGCTTTTTTAGAGCGGGTAAAAAAGGAAATTGGCGAGGATAACTATATAGATGTGTACAGTGTTCTACAGGAACACGCGTTGGAGTATATTTATTATCGCACAGACCATCATTGGACAAGCTTGGGAGCTTATTATGGTTATCAAGCTTGGGCGGAGAAATCGGGCAGGAGTTCTTTTAATTATGATATTAATACAATGCAGACAGTGACGGAGGAATTTTTGGGAACTCTGTATTCCAAGGTGAAGCTTCTCAGGCAGGCGGATGCTATAAAAATTTTCCCCGAAACAAACAACCGGGAAGTATCCGTTACCTATGATTTTCAAAAAGTCACACAGAGTTATTATGAGACAAGTTATCTGGATACGAAAAATAAATACGGTTATTTTCTGGATGATAATCATGGTTTTGTGGAACTCCTTACGGGCTATGATGAGAATGACACCCTGTTTGTGATAAAGGATTCCTATGCCAACAGTCTGATACCTCTTTTGGCGCCTCATTATAAGACTATTTATGTGGTGGACTTAAGATATTTTAACGGAACATTGTTTTCCTTTATGGAAGGATATCTGCCGAAGGAAAGCGTAACGGCACAAGAAGCAGGTGCGTCGGAGACGGAAGCAGACAGCGTAGCGGCGGCAGGAAAAATGGATGTTCTGGTGCTTTATAATTGCGTACATTTTTTGGAGGATTTTCAGTATTATAAATAAAAATGGGTATTAGTTGGAGCGTTACCGCAACAAGGCGTGGATTTCAACATTGCAATCATTGGTAGACATTTTTTTCAATTTAATATATGATATTAGTTAAGATTGCTGCAAAAAGGAGAGCCTATAATGAAAGCGGTTATTTTTGACATGGACGGAGTGTTGTTTGATACGGAAAGGCTTTGCATGGACAGCTGGTGCGCACTGGCAAAGGAGCAGGGAATCGCGGATATGGGAATTGTATTCCCAAAATGCATAGGTCGCAATGCCGCGGATACGGAGGTAATCGTGTCAGAATATTATGGTGAGAGTTTTGATTACGACAGCTTTCGCAAACAGGCATCGGACTGGTTTTGGCAGTACATTAAGGACAATGGTCTCCCTGTCAAAACAGGTGTAAAGGAAATGCTTGCTTATTTAAAGCAGGCAGGCTATGCTATCGGTCTGGCATCCTCCACGAGATATTCTTCCGTGGTCAATCATTTGAAAGAGGCGTGCATTATGGATTATTTTTCGGTGATTGTTACGGGAGATATGGTGAAGCATTCCAAGCCTCAGCCGGATATTTATCTGCTTGCCTGTGAAAGGCTGGGAGTGGAACCTGAGGAGGCATATGCCATTGAAGATTCCTACAACGGAATCCGTTCCGCATATGCTGCGGGCATGAAGCCTGTTATGGTGCCGGATTTGTTGGAGCCGGACGAGGAGATGAAGAGGCTAAGCTTTTTGATTTGTAAAAATTTGTCGGAAGCGCTGGAATGTTTTAAATGTCAATAGCGAAATGTAAAAGGCTTGTATATATTATAACCATAAGATTACATATGCAAATATGGGAAGCATGGATTTAGGAAAGTATTAAAGAAGATAAGGAAACAGAGAGGATATATGGCAAATTTGGGAATCCCGCAAAATACTATAGCAGTGTTGCAAAAATACAACTTTAATTTTCAGAAAAAATTCGGTCAGAATTTCCTTATTGATACCAATGTGTTGAACAAGATTATTTCCTCGGCACAGATTACAAAAGAGGATTGTGTACTGGAAATTGGACCGGGAATCGGCACGATGACCCAGTATTTGGCGGAGAATGCGGGAGAGGTAGTAGCGGTGGAAATCGACAAGGCTTTGATTCCTATTTTGCAGGACACGCTGTCGGCATATGATAATGTAACAGTGATTAACGAGGATGTTCTGAAATTAGATATAAATCGAATTGTACAGGAGAAAAACGCGGGCAGACCCGTTAAGGTGGTGGCAAATCTGCCTTATTATATTACCACGCCTATTATCATGGGATTGTTTGAGAGCCATGTGCCGTTAAAAAGTATTACTGTTATGGTGCAAAAGGAGGTGGCGGATCGCATGCAGGTGGGTCCCGGCACCAAGGATTACGGAGCGCTTTCTCTGGCGGTTCAATATTATGCAAAGCCGGAAATTGTAGCGAATGTTCCGCCCAACTGCTTTATTCCGAGGCCTAATGTGGGCAGCGCGGTGATTCGCCTTACAAGACATGAGGAGCCTCCTGTAAGAGTGGAGGACGAGCAAAAGCTGTTTACGATTATCCGAGCCTCCTTTAACCAGCGGCGGAAGACCTTGGTAAACGGCTTGGGAAATGCGCAGACGCTGTCGTTTTCCAAGGAGCACATAGCGGAGGTGCTTTCTGGGATGGGACTTTCTGCCACGGTCAGGGGGGAAGCGCTTACCTTGGAGCAGTTTGCCCGGCTGAGCAATGAATTATAAAAATATAGAAAAAGACTCAGGTTGGTTATGAGGCGTTGTTTCATTTAATTATAAAAAATAATAATTAAAAATAAGGGTTGATTGTCAAAGAGACGATATATAGTTTTACAAGATATGGTCATTCCACTATATCTTGTATTTTTTTGATTTTTTTCGCCGTTTGTTTTTGACATATGCATATGTCCTATGATAAACTTAGAATGATAAAAGTGGGGGAATATACCTAATAATTTGATGAAGCAGGACAACGAAAGCACAAAGGGAGCGAAAAAACTTTGGATAAGTATGAATATAGAATAAAATCAGAAGAAATTAAGCAATTAATAGCTGAAGGGGACTATGTGCAGGCGGCAGAAATTGCGGATACCATTGACTGGCGCAGAGTCAAAAGCGTGATGATGCTGTGTACCATCAGTGATTTATATAAGATAAACAGGCGATATGNGGATGCCAGAGACATGCTTTTGCTGGCATNTGANCGTCGTCCNGGAGGGAGAACNATNTGTTATTCTCTGTGTGAATTATCCATCAAAATGGANGATTTTTTGCAAGCGGTGGAATACTATAAGGAATTCGTTCAGGTGGCGCCCAAGGATTCGGGGCGTTTTGTGCTACAATACAAACTGTATGAGGCACAGGATGTAAGCCTTGAAGAAAGGATTGAGGTGCTGGAGGAGCTTAAGAGGCATGATTACCGGGAAAAGTGGGCTTATGAGCTGGCTTATCTGTACCATAGAGTAGGACTTGCTACCCGCTGCGTGGAGGAATGTGACGAGCTGATTCTTTGGTTTGGTGAGGGCAAATATGTTATCAAGGCGATGGAGTTGAAAGCCCTTCATCAGCCATTGACGGCGGAACAGCAGGAAAAGTATGACGGTCACTTCGGAAATCAGGCACAGGAGGATATGTATGCTTATGTTGAGGAGCAGGAGGAACAGACCGATTTACCTCAGGCAGAAGCGGCGATAGACGGCGATACTCAGGTGTATGAACAGGTACAAGTAAATGAGCAGTTCAGGAATCCGGGTCAGCCGGAGGAAATGGATATTCATGTAAAGACAATGGATGTAGGGCAATACAATACCATAAATCTTCAGGCAGAGCTTGCCGCAGGCTTGCGAGAGGTGCTGGGTGAGAATTCTATCACTAATGCTATCGTAGCGCCTATGCTGCAGGGTGATACAGGGGTAATGCCGGTATCGCAAATGGAAGAAGAGACTGTAAGAAATTCGGAAATACAGGCGGAGGAAGTGGAGTCAGAAGTTTTTTTTGGCGAGACAGGGGAGATGGCGGATATTGGGCAGAAGCAGGGGGAAATTCTGCCGCCTGAGCAAGAGGTTGAGGCTGTCGATATAGAAGAACAGGCAAAGGAGCCTGACTTTGAACAAGAGTCAGCGGAATTAGAAATAGAGACGGAACAGGNTNCCACGACNAATATAAAGGAGCANCNCAAGAAAACNGTAAATTCAGNNAAAAAAGAGCTGTCTGAGGAAGTTGCGGCGGAAAATACGGATAGTGATATTACGGCAGGAATTGTGATGGAGCAGATGCGCCGTGCGCAGGCAGGTCATGCGGAGGAGCAGGTGCTGTCGGCACAGCCGCCTAAGGAGCTTGCCGGTGTGCTTTCGCAGGAATCAGACGGACAGATTAGTCTGGTGATGCCCGAAAGCGAGAATTTGGAGAAGCAGATTACCGGTCAGATGAGTATAGATGATATTCTTGTCGAGTGGGAGCGCATGAAGAAGGAAAATGAAGAAAAGCGCAAGGAAGAAGTGCGCCGGCATGTGCTGCAGCAGACAGGAAGAATGTTTACGGAATTTGAGGCTTCCGTGAGAGACGGCTTATTAGAGCAGCTTGAGAACGGCGCTATTCTGGGTGAAGATAGTGAAGAGAAGGAGCAAGAGGAATTTGTAAGTGAATTGTCCGATGAATCGGAGCCGGAGGAGATAGAAAGCGATTTTTCCGATGAAGGAGAGTTAGAGGAGGCAGAGAGTGATCTGTCCGATGATGAGGATTTTGAAGAGCTTGAGAATGAATTGCTGGAGGAGGCTGCTCATATAGAAAAGGCAATTGCACAAGATGATTCGGCGGATGTAGAGACGGAAAAAGCAGATGATTTTGTGGAGGAAGGGAACTCCGATGCGGTAGAAGAATTAGAAGAGATTATTGAAGCAGAGGAGACAGAACGGCATGATTTTGAGAAGGAAGAAGTAAGCCGTGAACCTGCAAAGCTCAGAGCATTGACCCGTGAGGAGAAGGAGCTTTATGCGCCTTTTATTCAGAGCAGAGCTTCCAGAGAGCAGTTGATCAGGGCTGTGGATAATATTACCTTGGCTGCTTACACAGGAAATGTAATTATTACCGGCGAAGAGGGTACAAATACCCTTGGGCTTGCCCAAAATATTGCCCGTGAGATACAGATCATGGATAGTAATTTTTCGGGCAAGGTAGCAAAAATATCGGGAAAAACCTTCAATAAAAAGGATGTAAAGTCTACAATTAACCAAATGAAAAACGGCGCCTTGATTATTGAAGGGGCATCGAAAATAAACAAGGATACTGTGCAGAAGATGCATAAATGTTTACAGCAGGAGAGTCTGGGCATTATTTTGATTTTAGAGGATAATAAGAAATCAATGAACCGCTTTCTTGCGGAAAATGAACTGTTAGGAGATGCCTTTACAGCGCGGATAGATGTGGAAGCGTTGAGCAATGACGCGTTGGTGGCTTTTGGCAGACAATATGCAAGGGAACGGGAATATTCCATAGATGAGCTGGGTATTTTGGCATTGCATACAAGAATAGAGGATATGCAGACCAGCGACCATGCGGTAACAGTATTAGAGGTAAAAGAAATTATAGATGAGGCAATTCGTCATGCCGATAAAAAAACGCTGGGGCATTTCTTTGATGTGCTTTTGGCAAAACGCTATGATGACGAGGATATGATTATTTTAACGGAAAAGGATTTTGTGTAATTTTGAGGAGGTAGTGTATTATGGCAAAGACAGGTTCAAAGGTGTTTATTTCAGAGACGGACCAGTATTTGTTTGCTCAAGGAACCCACTATGATATTTATAAGAAGCTGGGTGCGCATTTGTCCGAGGAAAAAGGCGTGAAGGGAATCTTTTTTGCAGTGTGGGCGCCGAATGCAGAGCAGGTTCACGTGATTGGTACTTTTAATGATTGGAATGAAAACTCTCACCCAATGAACAGGCTGGAGGGCGTGGGTATCTGGACCTTGTTCGTACCTCATGTGGGAGAGGGGGAGATGTACAAGTTTCTCATTACCGCACAGGACGGCAGAAAGCTGTACAAGGCTGATCCTTTTGCAAATTATGCCGAATTCCGACCGGGAACGGCGTCCATAACTACCGATTTAAGCGGCTTTGTCTGGAAAGATGATAAATGGCTTGCCCGGCGTGAAAATAAGGATATCAATAAAGAGCCTATGGCAATTTATGAATGCCACATCGGTTCCTTTATGAAGCATCCTGATAGTACAGAGGCAGGCTTTTACAGCTATCGTGAATTTGCGGACAGGATAGTGAAGTACTTAAAGGAAATGAAATATACTCATGTGGAGCTTATGGGCATTGCGGAGCATCCCTTTGACGGCTCCTGGGGATATCAGGTGGCGGGCTACTATGCCGCAACTGCACGCTATGGTACACCCAAGGATTTTATGTATTTGGTAAACGAGCTGCATAAGGCGGGAGTGGGTGTGATTCTGGACTGGGTTCCGGCACATTTCGCAACGGACGCTCATGGATTGGCTGAATTTGACGGCATGTGTATTTTCGAGCATCCCGACCCTAGATTAGGAGAACATCCCGATTGGGGAACCAAGATTTTTAACTATGGCAAGCCGGAGGTAAAAAATTTCCTCATTGCCAATGTACTCTTCTGGATGAGGGAGTTTCATATAGACGGTATCAGGGTGGACGCAGTGGCTTCCATGCTTTATCTTGATTATGGTAAAAAAGAAGGTCAATGGGTTGCCAACAAATATGGTGGTAATCAGAATCTGGAGGCAATCGAGTTTTTCCGTCATATGAATTCGGTGGTGCGCGGCTCCTGTCCGGGCTTTATCACGGTGGCTGAGGAATCCACCGCATGGCCTAATGTGACCGGTGATATTGGTGGGGAGAGTCTTGGATTTTCCTTTAAATGGAACATGGGCTGGATGCACGATTTTTGTGAATATATGAAGCTTGACCCTATCTACCGCAAGGGAAATCATTACGCAATGACCTTTGCCATGAGCTATAATGAGAGTGAAAATTATATTCTTCCCCTTTCTCATGACGAGGTGGTGCACTTAAAATGTTCTATGGTGAATAAAATGCCGGGCTATGAGGTGGACAAGTACGCCAACCTGCGGGTGGGCTATACCTATATGTTTGGACATTGCGGCAAGANGCTTCTGTTTATGGGANAGGANTTCGGACAGGAGAGAGANTGGAGCGAGGAAAGAGAGCTTGACNGGTTCCTTATGGNAGAAAAAAATAATCAGGGCTTACATGCCNNTATGAAGAAGTTACTGGAGTTATATCGCAGGTATCCCGCGATGCATGAGTTTGATAACAGCTGGGATGGATTTGAATGGATGAATGCGGACGATTCGGAGAAGAGCACATATGCTTTTGTTAGGAAATCCTCCACCGGTCGAAACAGTTTGCTGTTTGTGTTAAACATGACCCCTGTGAAATGGGAAAATTACAGAGTGGGAGTGCCTAAAAATAAAAAATTCAGGCTGCTGTTAAACAGCGACGAGGAATGTTTCGGAGGTTTTGGCAATGAAATCCCGGAGGAGCTTCATGCCGAGAAGGAACCTTTTCATTATCAAAACTATTCCCTAAGCTTTGATTTGCCTCCCTATGGAGCGGCAGTGTTTGTGTTTTAGACAGGAATAAGCCCCGGCAGAATGTGAATGATTTGTTAGGGTTAAGAAATAAACGATTTTCACCGAAATAAAAGGTAAGTGCAGCGAAGGCGGCGCTTACCTTTTTCTAATAGGGAAATTTGGGCTGCGGCGGTATAAGCAGAATGCTGCGGTTCGGTAATATAAGAATAAATGACAAGAGGGAATGCGCGTGAGAATTACTTTTCAGAATACTACGGAAAATAAAGCAGAAGTCATGGAAGCCGGCAGGCAGTACAGGAAGGAGCAAACCTCATACAGTAAGAAAAGTGTGAGTGCCTGTGAATTCAGCCCCACATCGGCAGCCGACAGGAGCCATACTATGGGTGAAAAGTCAAGGCGGGACAAGGGCACTACTTTGGCGGAGCTGCAGCAGAAGGCTGAAAATGCGGACGTGGCAGCGGCACAGGATTATATGACGTTAATGTCCCATACCATGTCACAGGAGGATTATGCCAAGTTAGAAGAGGAAGGCTTTCGTTTTTCCGATATGGAACCGGAGATGACCGTAACCATTGTGGATAAAATAAAGGCAGAGCTGGCTCGCAGCGGACAGCATATTGTGGGCTATACGGATGATTTGGATATGGATGCGTTAAGCGCCGCGGTGGGGAGCGAGACTCTTGCAGGGGCAATAGCGGACAGCTTTCAACAGGCAGATATTCCTCTGACGAAAGAGAATGTAAATCAGGTAATGCAGGCATGGGATATGGCGGTGAAGCTGGATACACCTACAGAGGGCGGTTATCATTATATGGTAGATAACGAGATGGAGCCGGAGCTTTGGAATTTTTATCTTGCGCAAAGCAGCGGAGCGGGAGAAGGCGAATATGGTCATCCCGGCTATTATGCGGAGGATGTACAGGGTTACTATTCCCAAAGCGCGCCCGGCGCTTTTAGCGCTGAGCAGAGGAAACAGGGTAAAGTTGACGAGCGGTTTTCGGCACAGATTGACAGAGTGATTGAACAGGCGGGTATGCCTGTAAACGAAGAGAGCAGACAGGCGGCAGAATGGCTTTTGGAACAAGATTTGCCGTTAACGGTCGATAATCTGTTGCGTTTGCGGGAGCTTAAAAGCGCGAGCTTTCCTGTGAAGGAGGACACATTTTCCAAAGCGGCGGCGGCAGCCTTGGCAGAGGGAAAAAGTCCTATGCAGAGCAATCTGGCACAGGCGAAAAATATTTATGAACAGGCGGCTGCCATTCTGGAATATTACGATAAATTGTATCGGGAGCAGACAGGAGACAGCGGAGAGGAGCTTGAGCGGCTGGCGCAAAGCGGCAGACTTGCCGAGAGAAGACAGCTTGAGGAAATCCGTCTTCGTATGACTGCCGAGGTGAACGTTAAGCTGTTGAAAAGCGGATTTGCCATTGACACCGCGCCTATGGAGGAGCTGTTGGAGGCATTGAAGCAAGCTGAGGCAGCTGTGGCGGCGCAATATTTCCCGGGGGATGAGCAGGCGGTTGCAAGATACGAGAATTATACTGCCACGACTCGGGCGGTGACGGAATTGCCGGGAATGCCCGCACAGCTTTTGGGAAGCATACCCGTTTGTGGAGAGGACGCTGCGGCGTTGGAGGATTTCCATTCCAGAGGAAAGGAGCTGCAGCAGAGCTTTGATAAGGCGCAGGAGAGCTATGAAACCCTGATGACCGCACCCAGAAGGGATTTGGGCGACAGCATTAAAAAGGCATTTGCCAATGTGGACGATATTTTAAGGGATTTAGGGTATGAAGCCAGTGAAGAAAATCGTCGTGCCGTGCGTATTTTGGGTTATAACCGTATGGCGATGAGCGCCGAGAACATAGAGCTTGTGAAGACGGCAGATAAGCAGGTACATTCCGTGGTTGAAAAAATGACGCCTGCCGCTACCCTGAAAATGATTCGCGACGGTATCAACCCTTTGGAGAAGACATTTGAAGAGCTGAACCAATATTTTAATAAACAGCAGCCCGGTTATGAAGAGACTGCACAAAGCTACAGTCGTTTTCTTTATGGATTAGAGAAGAGAGGGGATATCACAGAGGAGGAAAAGGAAAGCTTTATCGGTATTTATCGTCTTGTCCGCCAGATAGAAAAATCTGACGGCGCAGCAATCGGAGCGCTGGTCAATACTCAGGCACAGCTTCATTTCTCTAATCTCTTGTCGGCAGTCAGGAGCGGCAAGTATAGAGGATTGGATGTAAAGGTTACAGATGAGCTTGGAGCAGTTGCGGAGCTTGTGAAAAAGGGAGAGAGTATTTCGGAACAGATAGCCAGAGCTTTTGCCGCAAATGCACAGGATATATTGACAGAAGTGTCATATAGCGAGGTCGCAGAGGCTTCATACCGCCAAATGGAATGGGAGCAGATTCGGGAGGCAGTGCCGGCAGAGGAAGAGAGTCTGGCACTTTTACAGAGAGGAGAGCTTCCTGTAAATGCAGGGAATTTATTGGCAGCGCAGGCACTGGTATCGGATACGGTCAGCCCTTTTTTAGAGTGGAAGCAGCGGACGGATAAAAATATGACGCAGACGTCAAATAATAGCGCGGGAACACAGGATGATACAATGAACGTTGAAAACGATGATTCTGCTGCTAAACTGGAGGAGCGATTGACAAATGCGTGGGAGAAGTTAGGCGGCGGAACATCTTTTGCGGAGGAATACCGGACTATTGTGGAAGAGGTGACCCAGAGCATTGAATTCATGAGCCTTATGCAGGCGCAGACTTCTATGGACGTGAGAGGTATGCAGCTCTTGCATAAACAGCTTTCCGTAGTGGGAGCGCTGGCCAGATCGGAGGAATATATTTTACCTATGTATATCGGCGATGAACTTGCCAAAGTACATTTGACATTGAAGCAAGGCAGCGAGGATAAGGGGAACGTAGATATTGCGGTAGATTTATCTGAAAATGAACATATAGAAGCCCATTTGCAGATTTCTGACGGAAGGCTTGGCGGATTTTTGGTGGGAAATACACCGGTTGAGGTTAAAAAGCTGCAGGAAGCCGCCGATATATTTATTGATTCCTTGAGAAAGGATTCTCTACAAGGCTATGAAGCAGGCGAGCTCCCTATTGTGAGTAAAGGACAGGCAGCGGCACTTACTAAAGCTTTGCAGTCCACGGATGGAGCAAAAGAGGCAGGAGTGCCGGGCAATATAGAATTATATCAGGCTGCCAAGGTATTTTTACGGGCAGTACAACAGCAGAAAATGAGGTAGCTTATGAGAATTAATTACAATGTATCCGCTATGCTTTCAAACAATGCATTAGCAAATAACGACAACCTTTTGGCTCAGTCTCTGGAGAGACTTTCCTCCGGTTTGAAAATCAACCACGCAAAGGATAATCCTGCTGGGCTTGCCATGGCAAAAAGGATGAATGCGCAGGTCGAGGGAGTTTCCATTGCCGGTCAGAATGCCAGTGACGGTATATCGGTTATTGAAATTGCGGACGGAGCTCTCAGCGAGGTCAGTGATATGCTGCAGCGTATGAACGAGCTGGCGATTAAATCGGCAAATGGTATTATGACTGAGCAGGATAGACAGACTATTCAGGAGGAAATAGCACAGCTTAAAGAAGAGATTACACGTATTTCCGAGACTACGGAGTTCAATGGACAGAAGCTTTTGGACGGTGAATTCGCTTATAAGGGATATTGCAACCGGACGGACATCAAGGTGAATTCCTATTCCGAGGAGGTTCCGGCGAAGACCTATACCATTAAGGAGCTGCCTTTGGCGAAGGAAAATGCCGACGGAACCGGTGATTATATTTTGAACGGAAATATTGAGTTGGGAGACGAATTCCCTGACAAAGAAAATATCACTGCAAGCATTAAGGATAATCTTTTGACACTTAAAAACAGCAGCGGCTTTGAAATGATGCTTGATGTATCCGCAATGGATTTAAATGATGCGGTGTCTGCAGCGCAGCCTCTTACCATTGATGCCACGGGCATTGGCCCTATGCGTTTACAGGTTGGCGCAAATGAAGGTCAGGTTCTGGCTATTGATATTCCTTTTATTTCCTTGCAGAATATGGGAATTGACAGATTGGATGTAAGTACACAGGATGGAGCGCTGGACGGTATTGACCGTATTGACGGAGCAATCAAATATATTTCAAAAGTGAGAGGACGTCTGGGCGCTTGTCAGAATCGTCTGGAATCTACCGTAAACAGCCTGAATATAACCCATGAAAATATGACTGCAGCTTATTCCCGATTGATGGATGTGGATATGGCGGAAGAAATGACTCAGTATACCACCTATCAGGTGCTGACTCAGGCGGGAACATCAATGCTTGCTCAGGCAAATGAAAGACCTTCTCAGGTATTGCAGTTGTTACAGTAGAAAGGGATATAGAATGCTATGACGAAGGAATGTAAGCAGCAGTTTACTCTGCGCATCACTCAGGCGAATTCAACACAAATGGTTGTAATTTTGTATGAAATGCTTCTCTGTTATTTAGACGAGGCGAAAAATGCCTTGGAGTTACAGGATAAGGCAGCTTTTACGGAAGCAGCGCGTAAATCAAGAGGCTGCATTAACGAGCTGTTGCAATCTTTAAATTTAGAGTACGAGCCTGCCCCAAGCCTGCTACAGCTTTATCTGTACTGTATCAGAAAATTGGCTTCTGCCGAGCTGCATAAGCAGGCAGGGGCAATAGAAGAAGTAGTGTGTGTGATAAAGCCTTTGCACGATGCCTATATGCAGATTGCGGATTTAAATCAGGCAGGTCCTGTGATGAATAATTCCCAATCAGTTTACGCAGGCTTAACCTATGGCAGAAATACCTTAACCGAGAACATGACTGACCAAGGCATGAATCGGGGAATGCTGGTATAAGCTTTTAGGCTCTGTTTCGGACTCCAGACTTGCCAAATCGGTTAAATGCTTGTAGCGTTTCTGCAAAGAATTAATTTCATAAATATAGCTGTCAATCAGATCGAATTCCACAGCATTGTCAAAGCCCGCATAAGCAACTTCTAAAGCTTGGCGGGTTTTTTCGATGGATTCCTTTAAGCTCAGAGTGGTAATTTCAGTTTCAATCGGTTGTTTATTCTCGTAGGTTTGTCTGAAAAATATTTTCATATCGGCGTCTCCTTGCATTAGGATTTATTGATAAAAGTATAGGCGGTTGATAAGAAAAATATACCAATTTATCCAAAAGAAAGCAGAATAATTTAAAAATAAAGGACATAGAGTGTACAAAAGTAAAACGAGGTGACTTGTTTTGGGAAATCAAATAGGAATCATTTCTATTGTTGTGGTATGTGTGGTTGTACTTTTAATCGGCGCTATGAGGAAGAGGCTTGAATGGCTGTTAAATTTGGTTATGCGCTGTATTTTAGGAACAGTGGCAATCTATTTTATTAACGGGGCATTGGCCACGCAGGGAATTTCATTGGGGATAGGTATTAATGCCGTGACGGTTTTGACAAGCGGAATTCTAGGAATTCCGGGGCTTATGGTACTTTATGGACTGGGGATTTATTACTTTTTGTAGAATTTTGCCAAAATTCGTTTTTTTAAAATTTAATACTTGAAAAGGAAAAGTTTTGCGAATATAATATGACTACACAATCCGAAACGATTCATTTTAACTTTCTTTAAGGATACATTTCGTATCAATTTTCACGCAGGATTCTATTTTAAGGACAAAGGAGATGGTGAAGTGGCGATATTATGCGCTTTTCTTGTGACGGCATGCTACTATGATTATAGAAGTGGCAGGATTCCTAATTGGTTGGCAGCGTTGTTGCTTGCCATAGGGATTGCCGAGAGCTTTATGGATGGGGGAGTCTTGGCACTGACAGGCTTTTTAATTTCAACGCTGCTTGTAGTGCTGGTCCTATATCCGTTTTTTAAGATTGGATGCTTGGGAGCCGGTGATGTAAAGCTTTTGGGTTTCTGCGCAGGGTATTTTCCTACTGATAAAATCTTACTATTTCTATTTTTTTCTTTGCTAATCGCAGCAATTATTTCATTTATTCACCTATTGAAGGAGCATGATTTCAAAGAGCGTATTTCTTACTTTGGCGGATATGCGCTTGATGTATTAAGGAGTGGGCATTGGAAGCTGTATATAGAGGATGGCGCCGAGAAGAGGAGGTCAGGCATTTGCCTGTCGGGCCCTATCTTATGCAGTGTACTAATGTATTGGGGAGGGATTTATTAAGCGCAATGGATGATTCTATTTTTGTCTTATATGATTCTGAAGATGAGTATGCGCAGCTTATGACAGAGTTTTTGAAAGAACATAAAAATATCCCATGGCAAATTCATACTTATACCAGTGTGGAGAACCTGCTTAAAGAGGAAGCGAGAGAAAAGATAAGTATGTTGGTGGTAGCGGAGTCCGTCTATTCGGAGGAACTGAAAAAGCTGCAGCCTCAGCGTATTGTGGTGCTGAATGAAAGCGGAGTGATCAAGTGGGATAAGATATGTAACATCAACAAATATCAACAGGCGGAAAATGTATTGAGAGAGCTGCTTGAGGTGTATATGGAGATTGCCGCAAAGCAGCTTCCGAGACTTATGAAAAGCAACAGCGCTCAATTTATCGGAATTTATTCTCCCGTGAGGCGGTGTTTGCAAACTTCTTATGCCCTTACTATGGCGCAGCTTTTGGCGGAGGAGCATCGCACGTTATATTTGAATTTTGAACATTATGCGGGAATTACCGAATTACTGCCGGATATGCAGACAAGGGATATGGCGGACTTGCTGTACTTTCTTACGGCACAGCAGGATAAATTCAGACTTCGTATGCAGACCATATTAATGCATAAGGGAAGGCTTGACTATGTTCCGCCTATGAGGGCAGGGCAGAATCTTTTGGCTGTGACGGGAACGGAGTGGCTGCAATTATTGCAAAAAATCGAAGAACTGGGGGAATATGAATTTGTTATTTTGGACTTAAGTGAAAGTATGCAGGGGCTGTTTGATATTTNACNCTTTTGTATAAAAATCTTTANTTNGACGANAGANGACAGGCTTNCACAAAGCAAAATANTNCAATATNAGNANCTTTTACAGCTATATGATTATGANGATGTGATGGAGAAAACCTGCAAATGTGCTCTGCCGCAGATACATAGACTATCCGAGGATTTGGAACAGCTGACCAGAGGTGAGCTGGCGGAATTTGTGAAGAAGCAGATAAAAGATATCTGCAGCNGTGNTAGNNGTGAAGTCCATAAGCNACATAATTTATAGGCNGTGNAATCTATAAGTATCGAAATTGATAAATCTGTNTTTATANAGAAGAATGCGGTATTGATGAGAGGAGGTTTGAATNCTTGNAATATTCAGAATTAAAAAAAGAGCTTCGCCACAGGGTGCAGGAGAGGCTTGATTACGGCAGGGATATGACGGACGAAGAAGTGGAGGAGACCATTGACGAAGTCCTTCTGGAGCTGGAGAAATTGGCAATTTATCCTGTGAAGGTTCGCAGACGATTAAAAAAGGAGTTATTTGATTCTCTGCGCAGACTGGACATTCTTCAAATTTTTGTGGAAGACAGCTCGGTTACGGAGATTATGATTAACGGCAAGGACAATATTTTTGTGGAACGTGATGGCAGGCTTAACAGATTGGAGGTGGGATTTGAGTCCATAGAAAAGCTGCAGGATGTGATTCAACAGATTGTAGCAGGCTGCAATCGTGTGGTAAACGAGGCGTCGCCCATTG